>Ga0307379_10002515_pt1 | contig 27097 bp, 23 predicted proteins | sample UN2MG_FD_202237 | JGI IMG/M metagenome (GOLD analysis project Ga0307379, IMG submission 202237) | Soil microbial communities from Risofladan, Vaasa, Finland - UN-2 | ecosystem: Environmental > Terrestrial > Soil > Coastal area > Acid sulfate soil | place: Finland: Risofladan, Vaasa | collected...
GTCCTCAGTCCCCTCTTCGAACGCGAACTTGGAAACCTTGATGTGGTCGGGTATGTCGATGGGATACTTGCCGTCGAAGCATGCGAGACAGAACTTGTCACGCTTCAGGCCGATCGCATGCACCAGACCGGGAATGCTCAGGTAACCCAGGCTGTCCGCGCCGATGTGGTCGCGAATCTCCTCGACGGTCTTCTGGCTGGCGATAAGCTCTTTCTGCTTCGCCATGTCAATGCCGTAGAAACACGGATACTTGATGGGCGGCGAGCTGATCCGCACGTGGACCTGCCGAGCGCCCGCATCCCGAAGCATCTTGATGGTCGGGCGGGTGGTGGTCGCTCGGACGATGCTGTCTTCCACCATCACGATCCGCTTGCCGGCGAGTGCCTCTTTGAGGGGGGCGAGCTTCATCCTCACGCCCTGCTCGCGCATTCTCTGATCCGGCTCGATGAACGTCCGATGGACGTAGTGATTCTTGACGACTCCCTCGCCGTATGGTATCCGTGACGCCTCTGCGAATCCGATGGCGGCCGGAATCCCGGTGTTCGGGATGGGGATGACCATGTGGGCGTTCGGGCAGGGCCATTCCTTCGCCAGCTCGTGACCCATCCGCCGCCGAGCCATGTGGAGGGTCTTTCCGTACATCATGCTGTCCGGCCGAGCGAAGTAGATGAACTCGAAGACGCACAGGGCATGCCTCACAGCGGGAATGGCTTGAATCTCATGGACGCCGGACTTGTCAATAACGACCATTTCGCCGGGCTCGACTTCCCTCATAAACTTGCCCCCGACCAGGTTCAGAGAGCACGTCTCGGAAGACAGGATGTAGTGCTTCCTGTTCAGCCGACCGAGGCACAGCGGCCTGATGCCGTACTCGTCTCGGACGCCGATGAGCTTGTCGGGAGTCAATATGAGAAGCGAGTAAGAGCCGGAAGCCTTGTGCATCATGGCCTCGATGGCTTTCTCGACCGTGGGCTCTTTGCTGCGGGCGATCAGCCGGGCCATGACCTCGGTGTCGCTGGTTGACTCGAACTGATCCCCTGCTTCCTCGAGTTCGGCCCTCAGTTCGGTCGTGTTGATCAGATTACCATTATGGGCAATTGCGATCGTTCCGTAGGGGGACTCACAGACGATGGGTTGGGCGTTGCAGAGGGTGCACGAGCCGGTGGTGGAATACCTGTTATGAGCGATGGCGATGTGGCCGGCGAGGTCCGCCAGGTTCTGCTCGTGGAAAATCTGGTTGATGAGGCCCATATCCTTGAAGATGCGGACCTTGGTGCCGTCAGAACTGGCTATCCCGGCGCTCTCCTGGCCTCGATGCTGGAGGGCAAAGAGGCCGAAATACGCCAGACGAGCGACATCCTCCCCTTCGGCAAATATGCCGAAGATTCCGCACTCCTCGTGTGGGTGGTCGTTGTCGTCTCTACACTCAATCATACTTCAAGCAACTCCTAACCAGCACAACTCTCGCCATCCTCTCCAATTCTTTCATCCTCCTCGGCCTCTTCACAGCGGCAGGCCGCATGTCTAGCTAGTGAAGCGTTGTCAGCAAACAAATCGATCTGAGGCTTGCCAACAAGAGTGTTTGGGGCATAACCCAAGCTGTGAATCCACTCAACAAACCTATCGAAGTAGCACTCGTTCTTTGCAGAACGGTGCCCCTGGCCCTGCTTCACAATGGGTTGCAGATCTGGCGGAAGCTCCACAGCTCGGTCACCAAAGTAGAAGAAGTGCTCGGAAAGCAATGCGTACCTTCCACCGAGGTCACGTGCCATATTGCCGACGCTATGCACTCCGGTTCGCTGTATGGGTTTGCCGCTGGAGAAGTCATATATCGAATCTCCAAGTCTCTGCCGAGGGTCTTTATGCTGCCAATCCGGAATCTTCCCCGGAAGACTCGCTGATGTGAAACTGTCATACTCGGCCATAGACTTCTTGTCGGTCACCCTCATGGCGCATACGACCTTTCCACTGATGTCGCCGATTCGAGTATTGACCGCTCCCGTCCCGACAATCCAGTCGCCAATCTTAGCTATTCGGCGGATCACGGGCTTGCAGACGGCGAGCGTACATACGCCCCAGTACGGATTCGGCGCAGCGCCGTCATCATATCGAAGACAATACGTAAATAGCGTAGGCATCATAGTCCTCCGGGCTTTGCTTCTCTCTTGTAGTAGACTATTCTCCTGAAGGTCGCCTTATTTGGTTCGAAGAATGACTCCCCAAACTTAGTAACCCATTCGGAGGTGACCTTCTTCGTCCAGTTGCCGGTGGTGTCGTACTCGTATGAGTAAGACTCCTTAAGAACTAAGGAACCGTCCGCATTGGTCCAGCAGTACTCATCTTGATTGCCCCTGGAGTCGTAGGAGTACGCCTGCTGGTCCTGTAAGTGTCCTTTGGCGTCGTATAGAACAACCTTAAGGTTGTTGCCCTTGCCATCGTAGGTATAGATCTTCTTCCCGACAGACTTACCATCGGCATCGTACTGGTCGCAGCGAATCCTGTGACCTTTGGCATCATACTTGTAGACATCCTTGCCGTTCGCTCCAACCCCACCGTCTGCATCATACTCGGTCGCTTGAATCTCATTCCCTTCGGTATCGAAGACTGAAATGCGCTTATCTCGCAGTTTGCCGTCCGCATCATACCTGGTCATCCTAATGCGATGTCCGCCAGTATCATACAAATGCACTATTTTCTCGTCGAGCGAGCCATCTGCAGTGTAGCCAGTTACTTCTATCTCATTACGATTTGCATTATAGGTGTACAGGTATTTCCAAGCCAGCAAGCCATTAGCATAAAGGTCATGTTCGACTTTATTGCCACTAAGATTGTACGATACTTCCTCGAAGGTTTCGCGCCGTCCCTCCACCCATGTCCCGTATCGATCTGCGTACTCAGCGTTCTCTGTGCGTACACTCTTGACGGCTCCAATTAGGCCTGCCTCCTGCCAATCTGTCTTGCGTCTTTCAACTCGTGAAGAGTCACTGGACTTTGGAGACTTGGTGGTCTCAGGCACAGTAGAGGGCCTGCATCCACACGGAGTTACGGCCGTGGTCAGCGTGAGCACGAGAAGGGATTTCCACACATACCTCATATCTCCACTCCATACCCGAGTGTATGGCCGGCACCCTGTTCCCCCAACTCACCGCAGGCACCCACGAAGACCTTCTCGCTGATCTTTGCCATCATCTGATAGAGGTTAGTGATTATCCGAGTGAATCTCATGTCAAGTCTTTTCCCCAGCGTCCTATGCAGCCGGTCGCTCTACTAGAGCGATATCTTCCAGCACAACTCGGCGGAACACTTCCGGATCGCCGAATCGTTCTCGCGCATCCAAAATCTCAACTCCCGCAATGCGGCCGTCCTCTGCGTAGTCCACGGCAATGCCGTCTGCGACGTGCTCAGTAGTCACAGTTGTCTCGATGAAGCGTATGTAAAGCGCGTCTGCTTCCGAGTCATACGTGATTCTCATGGAGTTTGAGCTATATCTCCGGGAGCTTTTCTGCCCAGTTCTGTGCGGTCAAAGTCTCTGTCAAAACTAATCAGCGTCAAGTTGAAATGGTCGGCAGCGACGTACTGATATGCGTCCTCAAAATCCAGACTGAACTGTTTTGCCGCCAAGATAATGCGTTCAGTCTCTTTCGCGGCCAGACGGCATACGGTGACGTCGCCATCAATGAACGTGTCCTGAACAAACTTCAGCAGTAAGTCCATTTCCTTGAGCCTGCTCAGTATCACAGCCACGGAATGGAAAGCGAAGTCAGTGATAAAGAGGTGATCGGATGTGACTCCGTTCAGAAACTGCCCTGCCTCCTCGGATCTCTCCTGGTCTAGCAGGCGTTCTATCCAGACGTTTGTATCGACTAGGTACATGGATCAGTCACCTCGCCACTCCAGGGCTTTCTTCTGCAACTCGAGGGACGTATATTGGTCCCGATATCTCCTCAGACCACCTGCCCAATCCTGACGTAGTCTTTTCCCCTTCTTTCGCTTGCTCTTCTGCAATACGAATTCGGCAAAATCCTGTACTTCCTGCTGCAGCTCGGGAGGCAATTCCTTCAATATTCTGTCAATGGTTTTCATTGTTCTCCCTCAAATCCCCAGTCTCTCGAAGATCACGTCCACGTTGCGGACGTGGTGCTGGTAGTCGAATATCTCGTCAAGCTCGGACTTGGTGAGGATGGAGGATACGCGCGGGTCGGATTCCAGAGCGGTTCGGAAATCCTCGCCGGCCCAGGCCTTTGCCCCGTTCTCCTGAACTATCACGTAGGCATTGTCCTTGGACGTGCCCTTCTCCACCATGGTGAGCATCACTCGCTCGGAGAACACCAGGCCTCCCATCTTCTCCAGGTTGCGCTTCATGTTATCCGCATTGACCTCAAGCCGTGACATCAGCTTGGTGAACGACTGAATCATGAAGTCGAGCGCGAGGCAGCTATCCGGGATGATGACCCTTTCAGCCGCCGAATTCGTGTTATCCCGCTCGTGCCAGGAGACGACGTCCTCCATCGCCGGGATCGAGTTCGCACGCACGACCCTCGCCAGCCCAACGACCGTCTCGAACCTCCAGGGATTGCGCTTATGCGGCATCGCGGACGAGCCTCTCTGACCGGGGAGGAACATCTCCTGGACCTCGAGGATCTCGGTGCGCTGGAGGTTACGCATCTCGGTCGCGTAGTTTTCCAGGGACGATGCGCATATGCCGAGAGTGGTCATAAACTGAGCATGGCGGTCGCGCTGGATGATCTGGGTCGAGACCGGTGCGGACTTGAGGCCGAGCTTCTCGCATACGTACTGCTCGACACGCGGGTCAATGTTTGCATAGATGCCGACCGCACCGGAGATCTTGCCGAAGCTGATGTCCTCACGAGCCTGCTTCATGCGGGCGATATCCCGCTGAATCTCCGAATACCAGACCGCCATCTTGAAGCCGAAGGTGATCGGCTCGGCGTGGACGCCGTGGGTCCGGCCGATCATCAGAGTATGCTTGTGCTCTTTGGCGAGCTTGCGGATGACTTCCAGCAGGCCTTCCAGATCCTCGATGAGGAGGTTGGCCGACCGCCGAAGCCGGATGGCCATGGCCGTGTCTTCGATGTCATAGCTGGTCACGCCATAGTGGAGGAACTTGCCCTCGTCGCCGAGGTTCTCCATGACGGCCTTCGTGAAGGCGATGAGGTCATGATGAGTGACGGCCTCGATCTCCTCGATCCGCTCGATGGTGAACCTGGCTTTGGCCTTGATCTTGTCGGTCGTGCCCTTGGGGATGCTGCCGAAATGCTCCTGGGCCTCGCAGACGGCGATCTCGACATCGAGCCATGTCTGGAACTTGTTCTGCTCCTCCCAGATAGCCTTCATCTTCGGGAGCGAGTATCTGTCTATCATGTCTTGGCCTCGATGTCCTTTGCGAGCTCGAGCTTGAAATCTTTGATCTTCTGACGAATCTCCGGATACTTCACCGAAAGTATTTGGGCGGCGAGGATGCCGGCGTTCTTCCCGCCGTTGATGGATACGGTGGCGACCGGCACGCCCGAGGGCATCTGAACGATCGAGAGGAGGGAATCCATGCCGTTGAGAGCGGGCGACTTCACGGGAACTCCGATGACGGGAACGGGGGTCAATGCCGCGATCACTCCGGGAAGATGAGCCGCTCCGCCTGCCCCGGCGATGATGACCTCGATCCCGGCGTCCTCGGCGCCCATCGCATACTTGCTGACGAGGCTGGGACTCCTGTGGGCAGACATGACTTTGACCTCGTGCTCGATGCCGAGGCCAATAAGGATATTCGCGGCCTCCTGCATGATTGGGAGGTCGGAATCGCTTCCCATGATAATCGCTACTTTGCCCGGCACTCGCTGCTCCCCTCGCTAAACAAGTGATCAGTTATCAGTGAACAGTAAGCAGTGAAGGCTGCCTCTGATGACTGATTACTGATTACTGATCACTCTCTCCCCAATGTCTTTGCGGTAGTGCATGCCCTCGAAGCTGATCTTCGAGACGCCGGCATAGGCCCGATCTCTCGCCTGCGCGAAGGTGTCTCCGACACCGGTGACTCCCAGGACCCTGCCGCCGCTCGTGACGATCTGGCCGTCCTGGATTCTCGTCCCGGCATGGAAGACTGTCACGCCCTCTAGAGCGCCCGCTTCCTCCAGCCCATGGATCGGCTTACCGGTCTCATAGCTGCCGGGGTATCCTCCGGATGCAATGACCACACAGACAGCGCATTCATTATAGCATTTTACCTCAAGCGAGTCGAGTTTGCCGCTCAGCGAAGCCATGATGACATCCACGAGGTCGGTCTCCATCAATGGGAGTGCCACCTGAGTCTCCGGATCGCCGAATCGGCAGTTGTATTCGATGACTTTCGGCCCATCCTTTGTAAGCATGATGCCGGTATACAGGAGACCGGTGTAGGTTCGACCTTCCTTCTTCATGGCGCGGATTGCGGGCATGATGAGGGTATCAAGAATCTGATCGTACAGCTCAGGAGGCACCACGGGAACCGGCGAATAGCAGCCCATTCCCCCGGTATTCAGCCCCTCGTCATTGTCATAAGCCCGCTTGTAGTCCTGTGACGGCATGAGCGGGATGGCGGATGTGCCGTCGGTGATGACCATGAGGGTAGCTTCCTGACCTTCCATCAACTCCTCGATGACCACCCGGTCGCCTGACTTGCCGAACGCCATGTCCTCCATGATCAGCTTGACGGCGGAGAGGGCTTGCTCCTTCGTGGGGCAGATCAGGGCGCCCTTGCCGGCGGCCTCGCCATCGGCCTTCACCGCTACCCCCGAGAAGTCAGACAGGCCCGACAGATAGCCATAGGCCTTCTTAGGATCGTCGAAGACCTGGAATGATGCCGTGGGGATGCCATACTTGGCCATGAAGCTCTTGGAGAAGACTTTGCTGCCCTCGATCTCGGCGGCAGCCTTGCTTGGGCCGAAGGTCGGAATGCCTGCTGCCCGGAACTCATCCGCCAGACCGGCGATCAAGGGTGACTCGGGGCCGATGACGGCCAGGTCAATGCCCTTGTCTTTCGCAAAATCCAGGAGAGCCGGGATATCCGCTGCCTTGATATCGGCGCACTCGCCCAACTGAGCCATGCCCGCATTCCCGGGGGCGCAGAATAGCTTGCCGACCTTCGGGCTCTGAGCGATCTTCCAGGCGAGCGTATGCTCGCGCCCGCCCGATCCGACGATAAGAACCCTCATTCGTATTCTTTCCTGTGCCTTTCCAGATTCTCGAAACAAGCGAATTTCTGCATGAACGCCAGCTTCTTCATGCCTGTGGGGCCGTTTCGCTGCTTGGCTATGATGATCTCCGCCGAGTTATCAACTTCCGGCTGCTCCGGTTCAGGCCCCTCCTCATCCATGACGATCGCCTTCTGCTTGTAGTACGACTCCCTGAAGAGGAATATGACCAGATCGGCCTCGGCCTCGATTGAGCCGCTTTCCCTCAGGTCGGAAAGCACCGGCCGTTTATCCTCTCTGCGCTCGACGGCTCTGCTCAACTGCGAAACGGCAATGACCGGCACCTGAAGTTCCCTCGCGAGGCTCTTCAGCGCTCGTGCGATCTCCGAGATCTCCTGAGTCCGGTTCTCGACCCGCCGGTGAGAACTCATCAACTGGAGGTAGTCAACGATTATGAGGCTCAGCCCATGCTCGGCCTTCAGGCGTCGGCACTTCGCCCGCATCTGGAGGGCCGAGACATCCGTGCTGTCGTCTATGAACATCGGCGCCGTGTATAGCAGTCCGCTGCCAGCAGAAAGCTTCGGCCAGTCGTCCTGTTGGAAGAACCCGGTCCGCAACCTGTGGGAATCAACCTTCGATTGCGAGCACATCAATCTCAACGCAAGCTGGGATGCGGACATCTCGAGGCTGAACACTGCGACCGGCAAGTTTTGCTGAACGCTCACGTGCCTGGCGATGTCGAGGCAGAAGGCCGTTTTGCCCATAGATGGCCTCGCCGCCACGACGATCAGGTCGGATGACTGGAGGCCGGATGTTATGCTATCCAAATCGGTGAAGCCGGTTGCAAGCCCGGTGATCCCACCCTTGTCATGATACCGGTCTTCCAGCAGCTCATAACTCCGGTGGGCCAGGACGCTGAGGGGGGTGAAGTACTGCCCCATCCGCTTCTGGCTGACCTGGAAGATCAGCCGTTCGGCTTGGTCAACAATGTCATCAACGTTCTCGACCGGGCCGTGACTCCAGCTCATGATCTGGGTGGAGGCGTCTATGAGCCGGCGGAGGATCGCCTTCTCCTCGACGATTCGAGCGTAGTATTCGAGGTTCGCCGAGGTGGGGACGCTGTCTATTAGAGTAGCGAGGAACTCCGTGCCGCCGACGGCATCCAGGCGTCCTCGAGTGCGAAGCTCCTCCTGGACGGTGACGATATCAACCGGCTCATCCCTCTCGGCGAGAGAGATGAGGGCGTCGAAAATGGTCTGGTGCGCCTCACGGTAGAAGTCCTCGGGCTGGAGGATATCAATCCCCTTCTCGAGGGCGCCGCGGTCAATCATCATCGAGCCGAGGGTGGATTGCTCAGCCTCCAAGTTTTGGGGCGGAATACGGTCCAGTAAAGTGAGGTTCTCCATGTTACCACCAATCGGAAAAATCGAAAGATGAGTGATGAGTGATAAGTGAACTGTCTTCCGGTGGCGGCTCACTTAATCACTCATCACTCATCACGTATCACTATTCGCCCACTACTTCCACTTTAAGATGGGCGACTGACTCACGATGAAGTCGGATGGGTACTTCGTACTCACCCAGCGACTTGATCGGCTCTTCCAACTCGATCTTGCGCTTGTCAATCTTGATGCCGGCCTGCTGCTCCAGCGCATCGGCGATGTCGGCATGGGTGATGGAGCCATAGAGCTTCGTGCCTGTGCCCACTCTGCCCTTGACGGTCACCTGAACCTCGGCGATCCGCTCGGCCAGACCCTTCGACTCCTCGACCGCCTTTTCGCCGCGAGCCTCTTCGGCCTGTTTGCGTTTCTCTATCTGCTTCAGATTCACGTCGGTCGCAGGTACCGCCAGCTTGCGAGGAAACAGATAATTCCGAGCATAGCCATCCGAGACGTTGATCACATCATCGGCACGCCCAATGCCTTTGATATTCTGTGCAAGGATTACTTTCATTCCCTCCTCCTATCTCGTCCATCGTGCGCCCAGGGTGATTTGGTTTTCGTCAAACAGCCTGTCAACGCCGAGTAGCAGACCCCAGTTGTCATTGACGGAATAGCCCGCCTCGAAGTCGAACCTGGGGCTGTTCGGATCGTACAAGTTGATCGTCCCCGAAGTCCTGGGCGTCAACTGGTAGTCCAGGCCGAGACCCAGCTTCGAGGCGTAGAGTCCATAGCGGAAATCGGTCCTGCCGCCAATGGGTTCGCCGCCCTGAAGGATGAGATTGTTTTCGCCGCCGAAATCATAAATGCCGAGATTCAGGAAGCGGTCATCCCTTTGCGGGATGGTAGTCTGAAGCGTCGCCCGGAATAGGCCGTCGTCAGGTATGTAAAGGCCTTCGAGTTTGGTCTCCCTGGTGGTGATCCTCGGCTTCCTTCCCCCGCCGCCGAATACCCCGCCGATTCGGCCAATGACTTGTTTCGCCTCCTCGGCCGCTTCACGAGCATCTTTCACCGTCTGCCGGATGTCTTCCTGGAACCCGGGGGCTGTCACCAGCTTCTCAAGGCTATTGGCCGTTCTGTCGAGGCTCTCGGTCGCATTCCGAGCCGCCTCCAGAGTTCCCTGGATGTTCTCCTTGGTTCCCGGCTCTCCGATGAACTGCTCGAGTTCCCGGGTGAGGCCTACCAGATTCTGGCTGGCGAGCTGGACGTTCTGTATGATGGCTTCCACTTCGTCTTGCTCGCCGGCAACCGTGCCCTGAATAACGGACATTGTCTGCCGCAGCAGTTCGGTGGCGCGCTCGATGTTGCGGAACGACCGGTCGAGTCTCTCCTGGAAATCCTTTTTGCCCACTATGTTGTTGATATTTGTCGCAAACAGGTTCAGATTATTCAGCACTCTCTGGGCCAGCGGAAGCAGGTCCTCTATCCGCGGGGGCACGAGTCCTTGCACGACAGTCCCGGGCTCGATGAACTTCTTCGACTGGCGATTCGGCTGGATATCAATGTACTTGTCGCCTATCACAAGGCCCACCCTGAGCGTGAATGTGGAGCCGACGGGTATCTTATACTTGCGGTTGATAAGCATCAGGATGGACGCACGGTCATGCTCATCCAGTCCAACCCTATCCACTACGCCGATGACTACGCCGGCCATGCGCACCTCGGAGCCTACGGTCATTCCCTGCGCATCGCTGAATATACCGGTGACGTTGTAGCCTGAGACCCTGATTCGATAGCCGGTGAGAAACCACGCCACCCCACCAAGCGCTATGATTGCTAGGAGAACGATGATCCCGACTCTGACTGCAGGACTCATGCGAGCACTCCCGGCTGGATGGGGCCTTCGGCTCGCCCCTCGACGAACTGCTTCACCCTCTCATCCTCCGATGCTCGTATCTCATCGGGCGTGCCATAAGCGATAATAGTGCCTCCGTGGAGCATCGCTATCCTGTCCGATATCCTGAATATACTTTCGATGTCATGGGATACAACCATTGAGGTTACACCGAGCTTGTTCCGCATGTCCGTGATCAGATTGCCGACCACTGTCGTCATGACCGGATCCAGGCCGCTCGTGGGCTCGTCATATAAGAGCACTTCAGGGTTCATTGCGATCGCCCTCGCGAGACTGACCCGCTTCTGCATTCCACCGCTCAATTGGGACGGCATAAGGTCCTCTGTGCCTGGTAAGCCGACCAGCGCAAGCTTCTCCTCTACTATAGCATCTATCTCGTCTTTACTCAATCTCGTTTGCCTAGTAAGCGCAAATGCGACATTCCCATAGACGGTCAGCGAGTCGAACAGCGCGCCATACTGGAATACTACCCCCAGCCGATGCCGCACGCGGTTCAACTCCTCCTCCGAGAGCTTGGTGATGTCCGTGAGATCAATCATCACCTGGCCGGAGTACGGCGGTCTGAGGCCCGCCATGATCTTCAGCAAGGTCGTTTTCCCCGACCCGGACACCCCCATGACGGACACCGTCTCTCCTCGGCGGACATGAAGGTTCAGATCCCGGAGGACGGGCTTTCCATCGATCGAATAATTCAGTTGGCGGACAGTGATCATGAGAACAGAGAATTCGAAATTCGAAGCACGAAGCACGAAACAAATCCAAAATCGGTAAACCGGAAATGACTTAAACGGGAAGCGCCAATCCCGTTTTGAATTTGCCTTTTTGGTCATTGCCTGATTGTTTCGGATTTCGAATTTCGAGTTTGCCTTTCAGAATCCCGGCGTGCTTCCCCCGAACATGAAGTATGCCAGGAAGTAATTCGAGATATAGATGAGCACCATGGAGATGACTACCGCATTCATGGTGCTTTTGCCGACTCCGGCTGCGCCGCCGGTTGTGCCCAGACCTTGCTGGCACCCGACAATTGCTATGAAGGCCCCGAAGAAAACCGTCTTCAGCAGGCCCATCAGAACGTCGTAGAGATGCAGCCAGACTCGCGCCGACTCTATGAAGCTGCTGGAAGTCACTCCGTTCTGTATGGCAACCACATAGCCCCCGTAGCTGCCTATGACGATGCCGAATATGGTCAGGACGGGAAGCATGATCACCAGGGCGAGGAATCGGGGTACCACAAGATGTTGGATCGGGCTGGTTCCCAGCGAGCGAAGGGCGTCAATCTGCTCGGTAACCTTCATGGTGCCGATCTCCGCGGCGATCGCCGACCCGGCCCTGGCGGCGACAACGACTGCGGATAGGACCGGCGCCAGCTCCCTGGCGATGGAGAGGGCGATTCCGCCGCCGACCAGATTCCCTACCCCATAGGAAACGAATAGTTGAGCGCTGTAGAGGGCGAGAACCGCGCCCGAGAAAGCCGTGGTCACCAAGACGATTGGGATGGAGTTCACGCCGATGAGGGCCATCTGGCATACGGTATCGTTTACGCTGATATTGCCTTGGATGATGCGGCGAATCGCGCTGGAGCCGATCTCGGTGGCTTCGCCGATGAACTCGAAGAAACTGGTGAGATGCCTCAAGAGAACTCGTTCCGGAGAGTTTGCCGCCGATTCGAGACTGCCGGCCATGGTTGCCCCTCAGCATGTATGCGATACGCAATTATAAACTAACCGGTCGCCTTTGTAAACGGGCAGCCGGGCGGAAACTGATATGATGATGCGCATGTTGACATGTGCGGTTCAGGTCACTATAATCGGTAAGGTTTGGGCGAGGTTAGTTTCTAAGCCCCGTTTATTTCCGACGGTCCCCGAAAGATTGGGGGCCGATTTTTGAGAAGGGGGAATCATCAGCTATGCACTCCCGGTTTCTCGGGACAAAGATGCTTGCGCTCGCTGTGCCGGCTCTCTTGGGCATCAGCGCCAGCGCGCATGCATCCGAAGCCATCGAACTACCACCGTTTGCGAACTATCCGTTCGTGAACACAGTCCTCTGGGTCGTGTTCTTCTCCGCCATCATCGGCATACTTTTCGGCCTGGGGTGGCTGCGGAAGATTATGAAGCAAGACCCCGGCTCTCAGGCCATGCAGGACGTCGCTACCGCGGTCCAGGAAGGCGCTATGGCGTATCTGACTCGTCAGATGAAGACGATGATCTGGTTCGTCGTTGCTATCGCGATAGGCCTGTTCTTCCTGTACAGGCCCTTGCCCGGTTTCGGACCCACGTTGGCGATGGGCATTGCCGTCGCATTCGTGATGGGGGTAGCCGCGTCCTATGGAGCAGGCTTCGTGGGAATGTATATGGCGGTCCGTGCGAACGTCCGAGCGGCGAATGCAGCGCTGTCAAGCTTCAAGGGGGCGCTTGGAACGGCGTTCCAAGCCGGTGCGGTTTCCGGCATGGCGACCGTCGGCCTGGGCCTCCTGGGAGCGACTATCATCTTCTTCATCTTCCAGGAGCAGTCCATGAAGGTGCTGATCGGCTTCGGCTTCGGCGGATGCTTGGCAGCCCTCTTCATGAGGATCGGCGGAGGCATTTTCACCAAAGCTGCCGATGTCGGCGCTGACCTGGTAGGCAAGATTGAGAAGGGCATCCCGGAGGACGACCCGAGGAATGCGGCTACGATAGCAGACAATGTTGGTGACAATGTCGGTGACTGCGCAGGTATGGCGGCGGACATCTTCGAGAGCTATGAAGTCACCCTGGTGGCGGCGATCATTCTGGGAGCGGCGGCATCAGGCGCGGTCGGCGGGGCAGACAACGTAATGAAGCTGATCATGTACCCGCTGCTCGTACGAGCGGTCGGGGTCGTGGCATCTATCCTTGGCGTATTCATGGTCCGGGGTCGCGACGACATCGAGATGGACCCCATGCAGCCGATCAACACCGGCTTCTACGGCTCGGCGCTCTTTGCAACAATAGGCTTCACCCTCGTAAGTTACTTCATGTTCAGAGGCGGCCTCGGCAAGTTCCATTGGTGGCAGTTCGCTGCGGCGAACTTCATGGGCATCATTCTGACGCTGGTGATCGGCAAGTTGACCGAGCACTTCACTCACATTGACAAAGGCCCGGTAACGGAGGCCGCATACGCGACCAGGACCGGCCCGGCGACCCTGATCCTTACAGGTGTTGCCAGCGGCCTCGAATCGAGCGTGTGGGCGATTGTGGCGATCGCGGGCGCGATTCTCGGCTCTTACCTGATCTTCCAGGGCGACCCTTCCATGGCGGCATACGGTATCGCTCTTTCCGGTCTCGGTCTGCTGACGACCACCGGCTACCTGCTGGCGATGGACACCTACGGCCCGATCTCCGACAATGCGAACGGCATCTTCGAGATGTCCGGCGCACTGAGAGAGCAGGGCGAGGGTTCCCCCGCAAGCCGAATAGTTGCCAAGCTGGATGCGGTCGGCAACACAACCAAGGCCCTGACCAAGGGATTCGCAATCGCGACTGCGGTCATCGCAGCGACGGCGCTATTCCGGTCATTCATGGCGGATGCCGGACTGCTCCCACCGACGGCGGCAGAGCTTGCGAAGTTGGCGCCCGAAGCCGCGAGGCAGGCATTGATGAACTCAGGCATCCACATCGAGTGGACGGAAGTCTTCATCGGCTTCCTGATCGGCGGCGCAGTGCCATTCCTGTTCTGCTCATTCGCGATCAAGGCGGTCAGCCGAGCGGCGTTCCAACTGGTGGAGGAAGTCCGCCGGCAGTTCCGCGAGCACCCTGGGATAATGGACTTCAAGGAAAAGCCGGACTATGCACGGTGCGTGGCCATCAGTACTTCCGCCGCGCAGAAAGAGCTGCTTGGTCCTGCGATCCTGGCGGTTGCGACCCCGATCCTGGTTGTATTCGGCCTTGGGTATACCGATCCGCTGCGAGGGGCTGCGGCGCTCGGCGGCTACCTGGCCGGCGCGATCCTGACCGGCCAGTTGATGGCGGTCTTCCTGTCGAACACCGGCGGGCTCTGGGACAACGCGAAGAAGAAGATCGAGGAAGGCCTCTTCGGCGGCAAGGGAACTGAGTTCCACAAGGCGGGTATCGTCGGCGACACCGTCGGCGATCCGTTCAAGGACACGGCAGGCCCGGCGCTGAACCCGCTGATCAAAGTCATGAACCTGGTTGCCATTCTGATGGCGCCGATTGCGATTGCGCCGATGGGGCCCGGGGCAAGGACCGTCATCGTAGTCCTGTGCGTAATCGCCTTAGGGGTTGCGGTAACCTTCAGCAAGCGCGGCGGGATCGTAAGCGAGGAAGAGATCGAGGCTCAGACTCCGGCGATCGAGAAGGAACTGGAGACGATAGAGAGCTAGTGCTTAGTGCATAGTGCTTGGTGCTTAGTGGGGCCGGGGGAGGAATTCTCCGGCCCTTTTTGCGGGGGAGAGGTTGGGGCCCGGTCGCGCCTTTCGCGTTTCCACTACTCACCACGACCGGGCCTTCTTCTTCGCGCAGCCGGGTCATCGCCGAGTGCGCCGGACAACCGGGTAGTCCCTGAGCACGGCTCTGCCGGGCGGGTGGTTGTCGCCCGACCGGATCTGGCCGAATATCGTCACTCGATATCTCAGGGGCTTCGGAGACACGGAACCCGATATTGTTGTTCTCGTTCGTCGGGTTGTTGTTGTTGCGATTCGAAGCCTGGAGGTTGTTGTCGTTGTTGTTGAACGAACCACCACGCAGGCCAAAAAAAGGCCCGCCTTCGCTTCCGCTGCGGCGGGCGTAAAAGGGTAAAAGGGCAAAGGGCTAGACCCTGCGCCTTCTTATACCCAACAGTGATATTAAGCCACCAGCCAATGCGATAAACGATGACGGCTCAGGAACAACTTCGGAAACCCGGAACCCGAGATCTTGGTACTCGCTCGTCGGGATGGTGTAGCCGTGGCGATCCGAGGCCTGGAGGTCGTAGCCGGAGGGGTCGGGGAACGAACCACCACGTACGCCGCGACAGGCGTAATCAGTGCCCTGATACACTATAGCCTCATTCCATTCCCACACGTTGCCGCCCTGGTCGAATGTGGCATACGCGCTGTCGGAGTTCTCGTGAGCGCCAACCTCCGTCCGATAGTACGGGCTGCCTATCGTATATCCATTGCTGTAGTAAGTCGCATTGTTTCCAGGATCGGTCGGATTGCCCAAATCGTTGCTGGGCATGCTGTCGCTGCTGGTGGGATAGTCCCAGTATCCGGCGCTGGTACTGCCGCCTTTGTAGTAGGCGGCCTTGTACCATTCATCCTCGCTGGTCACCGCCCACTGCCAGCCGCCCTTGCGCTGGATGGTCCGGCCATCGGAGCTGTTGTAGTCGTTGATCAGGTATGTGCCATCTTCTGTGGTGGTAAGGTCCTGCAATCCTGTAGGCTGACCGTTGTGCAGCCAGTTGGCGAACCTGCATGAGTCCCAGTAGCTTACGAAATTCACCGGCCTGTTCGCCCAGTCCGCAGCCACGCTGTAGGTATAGCTGCCGGGCGAGCCGCTGCGTTTGATGTTGCAGCCGAATTCGTGAACCGCCGTGTCCATCTTTGTATTGTACAGCCCGTAGGTGTCGGTCCTCGCCACCTTGTTCAGGAAGTCGGTGTACTGCCCGGCGGTGACTTCATACTTGCCGATGTTGTAGGCGTAGCCGACCGAGCCGCAGACTCTGTCCGGGCCGTATCCCCCCGCACCCGAGCCGGAAAGCTCGCCGGCATTCCCTGGGTTGCCGACCGGGACGGTGTCAATGGTGATCGCCTGAGCGAGGGCGCCCAGGCACAGCAGCGCGATGGCTGCCGTTACTGCGAACAGCTTCTTCATACTTTGCTCCTTCCCAATGTTCGCGTACTCAGCGGTAAAGCTACCACCATCATACGCCATCCTGGGAATCTGTCAAGTGAATACCCGCAGTATGAGCGAAGAGGGAGCGAAAAAACAGGTAATAATACCAGTGTAGCGGGAGTCGAGCCTTGGGCGGGAGGGCGAAGCTCCTGCTGAGCCGAAACTTGGTGACTTACCCGGACTGGCGGCTCGGTGAAACCTCGCCCTCCCTCTCAACCCGGACCTGCGGCTCGGGGAAAGAAATCCTCCGGCCCTTTTGCTTCGACGGGCCAAAGCTGCTAGAATGCTTTTGGTTGGAGGTTATCCAATACTCCACTGCTCCGATACTCCATTACTCCGCCGTGGAGGGTAATCATGAAAGCCGTCGTGCTGAAAGAAACCGGGAAGCTGGCCGTGGAGGATGTGCCGAAGCCGAGGCTTGGGCCGGATGATGTGATGCTCCGGGTGACCGACTGCGGCATCTGCGGGAGCGATATCCGATACTTGCATGGGGAGAATCCGTGGGCACAGCATACGTTGGGCGAGGCTCGGACGAATCCCAAGAATATCATCCCCGGGCATGAGGTGGCTGGGATAGTTGAGGAAGTCGGCGAACGGGCGGATCAGTCGCTCCTGGGCAAGCGGGTGGCGGTCCTCAGCTTCAAGGTTGACGAAACGTGCTATTGGTGCCGGCGCGGAGAGAGGCATCTTTGCCCGAATACTCAGCACCTCGGCCACGGGGCGGGCTGGGGCGACCAGAACTATTACTACGGCGGGATGGCGGAGTACGTCCCCATTTGGGCGACGCACGTCTTTCCTCTGCCCGATCACGTCTCCAGCGCCGATTCGACCCTCCTCGATCCGCTCGGAGTAGTGGTTCATGCCATCGAGCTTGCGGAACTGATTCCCGGCGAGAGCGTATTATTCATGGGAGCGGGGGTGATCGGACTCCTGGGGGTTCAGACGGCGAGATCTTACGGGGCGACGAAGATCATGTGCGCCGACCTGGATGAGTCTCATCTGAGAAAGGGATTGGAGCTGGGTGCAGATCTGGCGATCAATGTGAAGACCCAGGATCTAAGGGAGGCCGTCCTCGACTCCACCGACGGGATCGGGGCGCGGGTTATCATTGACACGGCAGGCAGGCCGCCGGAGGATCTGCTGCCGGTGCTGGCTCGTGGAGGCAGGCTCATCAACCTCGCTGTCCATGACAGGAACGACAGGCTAAACCAGTTCATGATGGCCGGCGAAAGGCTGATTATGACGGCGGCGAACTTCCGATATGAGGAATATCCCATTGCCATGGAGCTTCTTTACTCCGGGCGGGTGAGGGCCGAGCCGCTGATCACCCACCGGTTCCCGATTGACCAGGCCCTCGAGGCGTTCAAAGTCGCTGAAAACAAGGAAGAGTCTCAGGCGATCAAGGTCATCATCAATCCGTGATCTTTCTGACGGTATCGCGGACGAATACAAGCGCCAAAACGAAGCAAAGCGCCAGGGCAAGTGCGCTGACGATGAATGGCGTGAAATGAGAGTTCAGGTGCCTGCCGAACAGGCTGAGCGGAACTGACTCGTAGAGAAAGCCGCCCAGGATAGTACCGACCAGCACGCCTATCCCCTGCCCCGTACCCACCGCGCCCATGACGGCCCCACGAGCGCCCGGCTCAGTCATATCCGTCACGATTGCCAGCCAGGAAGGCATGGCGATCACAAATCCAATGCCTATGAGGGTGGCCGTGATCGCGAAATGGAAGTCAGAATGGATCAATGGCACCGTGCTCATGAAGATCGCGCCAATTGCGATACCTACATGAACCGACCGTGCTCTCCCCCATAGATCGGCCAGTCGCCCGGAAGCCAGAGTGGCTATCGCGCATATCGAGGCCACGGGCAAGGCTATCAGCCCGTATGTAGTCTCGCTCATCCCAAGCTGCTGCAAGGCGAAGAGCTTGATGATGGGAATCACGAGACCAAACGCATAGAAGGAGGCGAAGGCGATCAGCATATAGTCCGGGATTGCTTTCAGAGCCAGCCAAATGGCGACTCCCATCTCCTTGAAGGAAAAAGGAGTCTGAATCGCCTCTATCTCGTCTTCCTGCTTCGCGGGCATCATAAAGTAGGCGAGTATGGCGGCGATTATGAATAGAGCCGCAGACACGTAGAACGAGGCGATCTTGGAGCATGTGAGGTCATTGGAGTACCCGCCGAGCAGGGGCCCGAGCGCCAGACCGCCGAGATAAGTCACGGTGAACACGCCCATAGCGGTTGTTCGACGCTCGCTCGTGACGGTTCCACCGATCGCCACGATGGATGCCGTCCAGACTCCCGCGGATGTGGTGCCGTCAATCACTCGGACCAAGAGGATGATCCAGAGCCTTCTCACCACCGTCCAGAGGTAAGCCGATACTGCCCCTACAACGGCCGCAATCACGTAGACAGGCCTTCTGCCGATCTTATCCGCAAGCGAACCCATGGGGGCCTTGAACAGCGTTTCGGCGACGATGAAGAAAGCGTATATCACTCCGACGTACCTGACCCAGCCGAGCACCTCGACATAGGGCGGGATTGCCGATTGGTTCAGCACGCCGTACCCCAGGTGCGATGATGCAGTCACAAGGCTCACTTTGAGAAGCTTGTGGTAGGTGGAATACCATTGATGTATCCGTGCCTGGATTTTGCGCATGGTTGTCTCAATGAACTTTACCCAGATAATTCAGTCGTCGGATTTTACTTTGTGACGGATTTATGATAAACTACATCAGAATGGCGATGCCCTGCAGGATGCCTGCCGAATGGCCGATAATCCTAACTTGGACATCGTCGAGGACTGGTGTTATGGCAAACAAAGATATCCCTGAAACGTTTAGACAGAAACTGGACCGTGCTCTCAGAGGCAAGGCAGTATTGGCCGAGAGAAGCAAGCTCCTGGGCAAACAGGTGGAGGACTACCGCACTCGCGAGCAGGCGATGCAGCACGTGACATCCGAACTGCTGGAACGTCAGCGGGAGTTGAACTACATGCTCCATCGGGCCAGTTCGGTTCTGCACCAGCTCAGGGATACAAACCTAGCCTTGTCAGCTGAGTTCACCCATATCGTAAAGGAGCTTCCCCCCGCGAAGGACGGGGATTGGGAAGAGACGATCAGCAGGGTGAATGATCTCTTCCAGAAGACCCACGAGTTGGCCGACGACATGCAGGAAGAGGTCTTCACCAAGGCCGCAGTTCCCGAGCCTCCGAGGAAATCATCGAAGAAGGGGGCGAAAGAGCCCGCTGCCGAGTGCGAAGTGCAGAGTATGGAATCCGAAATGGTCGAGCCTGAGGCGGAGTTCGTAGAGCCTATGATCGTTGAGCCTCAGATGGCCGAACCGGAGCCCGAGCCTGAGATCGTCGAGCCGGAACCCGAGCCTGAGATCGTTGAGCCTCAGATGGCTGAACCGGAGCCCGAGCCTGAGATCGTTGAGCTGGAGCCGGCGGACGAGCCCATGCCGCAGTTCGACATGGAACCGATTGAGCTTGAGCAGGCAGACGAGCCAGAGGAATTGCCGGAAGCTGAGCCGGTGGCCGTTGTGGAGGCTGAGACTGAGGCCGAGATCGAGTCAAGTGAACCGACCGAGATTTCCGAGGAGTTGGAGCGAGCCAGAGAAGAGCAGATCGAGCGATTATTCCAGCAGATTCAGCCGTTCGAATTGAAACCGGCACCGAATGGACAGGAATCCGACCAGCAAGGATTCCTCTCGAAGATATTCCGAAGGAATAAGACTGCGGTCTAGCCCATGCCCGAACTACCTGATGTAGAAGGCTTCAGGCAGTACATCGAGCGGACGTCACTGGACCAAACCATCGAACAGGTCGAAGTCAGGGACACCTATGTCCTCAAGGGCATTTCCCCCAAGGGAGTCGCAAGGGCTCTCACGGGTCGGCGATTCGAATCCACGCGAAGGCACGGCAAGTACCTCTTCCTCCGAATGGATAATGGCCGGCACTTCTATATCCATTTCGGGATGACCGGCCAGCCGGTTTACTTCAAGGACATGGCCGACGATCCCCGTTTCGACCGGCTGCTCATCACTTTCACCAACGGCTCCCATCTGGCCTATGACGATCAGCGCAAGCTGGGGAGAATCGGCCTCACGGACGACCCGGACGACTTCCTGAGTGAGAAGCGAATCGGGCCGGATGCGCTGAGTCTGGACTACGAGGGCTTCACACAGGCATTCAAGGGCCATAGAGGAGCCATCAAGCCGGCGCTCCTGAACCAGGGGATCGTTGCGGGGATGGGCAACCTCTATGCTGACGAGATTCTTTACCAGGCGCGGATTCACCCATTGACGCCGATTGAAAAGCTCGACCTCAGGCGATTGTTCAAGTGCATGAAGAAGGTGCTTGAAGCAGGCATCGAGCACACGGTGGAGGGAAAACCGTTTCCTGATTCATATCTGCTATCCCAGAGGGGCAAGGGCAAGGATTGCCCGTGCGGCGGGAAGGTCGAATCCCTCAAGATCGGCCAGCGAACGACCTACTTCTGCCCGAGGTGTCAGTCCTTGCCATAGCGATGGGTCATGGTCTTCTTCATAAACTCAATATCATTCTTGACCGTCTGCTTCTCCGGCGCGTAGCGGTTCGGGAAAGCGGCCTCCATCTTCGCCAGAACACCCTCCATGTCGCAGATGAGCGCCTCGACGACGTAGCGCGAATGGGGCGTGGCCATCATTTGCGCAAAGCGGTCTCTCACGGGGTTATAGCCCGTCGCGCCCTTGCCGCAGATGATGAAGCCGGGATACCGCTCGACCAGCTCCCTCATGACCTCACGCTGATCAGGCGTCTCTCCAAGATGGAGGATCGCCTGGCCGATCGAGCGTATGGGGTCATAGGCTTCGGGGTTGTACGAGTAATCGGCGCACGTGAGCATGGGAATCCGATTGGCCTCATTCTGCTGGCAGAGCGGATTGCTCATATAGCCGTCTATCACGTCGCAAAGATCGGGATCGCGATTGATCACCGGGCCGAGATTCATGGTGGGGTGGGCGTCGTTCACCGGGTAGTTGTCCCACAGGAATAGGCGGTGCCCGCAAATCCCGCGATAGGTGTCCGCCGCCTTGCGAGTGATATTGCCCACGACGCTGTCGCCGGTCCAGAAGAGATAGACATCCTTATCGAGGTCCTTGGCCAGTATCTCCAGGTAGGCCTTCGAGTCGGCGTCCGTGCCATCGCCCCAGTAGCGAGTTGGGGTGAAGAGGAAGTTGGCCTTCGGGTCTTTCGCCTTCAGGCGGCGGAAGATCTCATTCACGACCCTCGCCTGGCCCTTCGCGTCTATCCCCTGGCTAATGTCATCGAGTGAGATATTGAACCACTTGACCCCCAGGCTCTGCATCCACGAGTAATGCTTCCAAAGGTCGTTGATATCCTTATCCGAGGAGTAGTTCAGCGGGCGCTTGCTGCATAGATTGGGGTTCATGCTGAAGCAGAACTCGATGCCGTTCTTCTGACACGATCGAACGATCTTCTCGTAGGCCGCCTTCTTGGTCGCAGGGAGGTCCTCCCACCAGCGATTGATCTGCGGGTCTCCCCACGGGTAGTGCTCGATGTCGGTCATGCTGCCATAGCAGTTCATGAGGAAGTTCATCTTGTACTTCGCCATGACCGGGATTTCGGCCAAATACTGGGCGGGCTTCCACATCCAGCCCTTAGTGCCCCGCATCTTGAAGCCGGGCTTTTGACCCGCAGGCAGCGGTTCGGGGAACTCGCGGATGGCGGTCGGGGGATTGAGGAAGAAGTCCTTGGTGATGTTCCGCGTAGGCACGAATGACTCTCCCGCGATGAAGGCTTTGGCGACCTGGAACCATGGGTACATCCCGACCCTGCCCTCGGCCTCCTTATTGGTGATGGTAAGCGTGTTCTCGCCGACCTTGAGGGTGTCTGCCGGAATCGGGAACTTGTGCGTCAGCCACTCGTCCTCTCGGAAGTCGTTTCGGCCCTCGAAGAGCGTCTTGCCGTTCAACTCAATAGCGATCATGCACTGCTTGACGCCATCGTCATCCCGGCCCTTGATATGGAGGAAAATGGGCTCTTCGGGGACGGCATCCAGCCTGAAGGTATTGGTTAACGTCGAGCGAGCGCCGGTGGGTTGGGCGTAGACATAGTTCACGTTGATCTCACCGGCCATGATTGACCCATAGAGGTCGGCCGCGCCTCCCTTGAAGTCCGTGCCGTCCAGCTCGAGCAATGGCGGCGAGGGCTTCGCGGCATAGCAAACCGTGACAATCAGCAGGATGACGGCAACCACCAACAGAAAGCGCATGTGAATACCTCCACCCCCAGTATGGCGAAAGAAAGCCCTTGGAGTCAAGTCGGAAGGGTTTTTGCCGTCACCGGTGGAATATGGGTTCGGAGGATTACTATGCGACTTTTCCTTGGAATCATTCTCATCCTGGCCCTAACGGCAGGACTCACCGGGTGCTCGAAGCAATCGGCGCAGAGCCACAAGCCCAGGATCGCCCTGGTGATGAAATCGCTCTCGAATGAGTTCTTCAAGACGATGGCCGATGGAGCGACGGCTCACCAGAAGGCTCACGCGTCCGAATATGACTTGATCGCCAACGGCATCAAGGACGAGCAGGATGTGAACAAGCAAGTTGAGCTTGTGGAGCAGATGATCGCCCAGGGAGTTGATGCCATCGTGATCGCGCCGGCGGACTCGAAGGCGCTGGTCTCGGTCTGCAAGAAAGCCTCGGATGCGGGCATCGTTGTGATCAATATTGACAACCGATTTGACACCGGCGCGCTCAAGGAAGCGGGGTTGACCGCGCCGTTTGTGGGGCCGGACAATCGAAAGGGCGCTAAGTTGGTAGGTGAGGCCCTGGCAAAGACCCTCAAGGCGGGCGACAAGGTAGCCATACTAGAGGGCGCGCCGAACGCATTCAATGGCGAGCAGCGCAAGCTCGGCTTCGAGGACGCCATGAAGGCGGCGGGCATGAAGGTCGTCACGTCCCAGACCGCATATTGGGAGACCGACAAGGCGAACGCCCTCGCCAGAAGTATGATTACCGCCCACCCGGAGATCAAGGCTCTGCTCTGCGCGAACGACAGCATGGCTCTCGGGGCGCTGAATGCAGTCGAGGAATCGGGCAAGACCGGCAAGATCACGGTCGTGGGCTATGACAACATCAGCGCGGCCAAGCAGCTAGTGAACGATGGGAGGCTCCTTGCAACCGCCGATCAACATGCGGATCAACTGGCAGTTTACGGCATCGAGTATGCGCTGGAGATGGTCGACAAAAAGGGTACGCCTGCCGACAAAGAGACTCCGGTGGACCTGGTGACGAAGGCAAAGTAGGAAGGGGTGTTGGGGCAATGGGATCCCATCACCCCAGTTACCCACCACCCCACTCCCCCATTTGAGGTAACTATGCGCAAGGGAATAACGGACGCCTTGGGCCTGTGTGCTGTGATCGCGGTGCTCATCGCTTTTTTCAGCCTCAAGACCCCCTACTTCCTCACGGCAAGGAACTTCACCGGGCTGGCGAACCAGGTCCCTGCCGCCATATTGGTTGCCGTGGGCATGACCTACGTGCTGATCACGGCCGGGATTGACCTCTCGGTTGGCTCGCTGGTCGGGCTCTCAGGGGCAGTACTTGGAATATGCCTGGACCGCTTCGGCATGCCGCTCCCCTTCGCGATTCTCCTGGGGATGGCGGCCGGACTGCTTGCAGGGACCATCAACGGCCTGGTGACGGTTCGATGGGCACTGCCGCCGTTCATTGTCACTCTCGGGATGCTGGAGGTCGCACGAGGAGCAACCTTCCTCCTCACTGAGACTCGCACGATCTATCTCGGCTCGAGGATCGGCGGACTGGCATCGGTGGCGGTCGGCAATATATCGGTACTCTTCATGGTCGCAATTGCAGTCGTCATCATCGCTCAACTGGTGCTGGACCGGACCTCCTTCGGGCGGCACTTGATCGCCATTGGCGCGAATGACCGGGCGGCATTTCTCTCGGGGGTTAACATCTCTCGGGTGAAAGTGACGGTCTATGCGCTCTCCGGGCTGCTTTGCGGGCTGGCGGCCCTTATAAACACCGCACGCATGGCGTCCGCGAACCCGAATGCCGGGACGGGGTTCGAATTGGAGGCGATCGCGGCAGTCGTCATCGGCGGAACGAGCCTCATGGGCGGGCGAGGGTCGGTTGTCAACTCGCTGTTCGGCGTCGCCATCATCGCCGTACTGAGCAGCGGATTGTCCCAGATGGGGATCGAGGAAGCGACGAAACGTATGGTCACAGGATGTGTGATCGTGCTGGCGGTGATCCTGGACTACTATCGAACCAGATTGACTGCGAAGGAGCCGGGAATCGCATCATGAGACTCCGCATCATTCTTGCGCTTATCCTGCTGGCGGGAATACTCCAGGCGGCACCGATTCCGGTGATTGATATCACCGATCTCTACCATTCTCATCAAGATCCCGGCGATAACTTTGATCTCATTGCGGCCTATGGCCTGCCGGAGATTGACCTGAAGGCGGTGATACTCGATGTGACGGAGGACTATCGCCGGCCCAATGACCCAGGGCAGAAGCCCGAATACCGCGACGAGACCGGCCCTCGTGATCCCGGCGTGATTCCGATGACTCAGTTGAACTACATCTTCGACCGCAATGTGCCGTTTGGGATCGGCCCGTTCACCAGGCTCAAGTCCCCCGGCGACAAGGCCCTCGATGCGCCGGAGTTCCAGCAGTCGGGCATCGAGCTGATATTGCGGGTGCTCAGGGAGTCGAAGGAGAAGGTCGAAATACTCTCGTTCGGCTCGGCGGGGCCGCTTGCCGCCGCATATAACCGCGAGCCCAAGCTCTTCAAGGAGAAGGTTCGGCGGATTCACCTGTCGGCGGGGGCGTCGTCGCTCGAGTTCCTGGAGTGGAACGTGATGCTCGACCCGAATGCCATCGTGTGCCTGCTGAGGTCGGATCTGCCGATTGCGGTCTACCCATGCGGCACGGGCAAGGGCGCATTTGATAAAGGCCCGAACAATACCTATTACCTGCTCTCCAATCTCGACTTCATTCGGCGGATGGACCCGCTGCTTCAGAGCTATGCGGCATATTCATTCGAGCGCTCGAATAGATCGGATTTCCTCAACTGCCTGGATGAGAAAGTGCCGGAGGAAGTGATGGCGCGAATGTGCGCGAGGCAGCATAATGTGTGGGAGACGGCGTTGTGGGCGCAGACGTCTGGGAGGAAGTTGATCGCGAGGGATGGGCACTATCGGCTGGTGCCGGAATCGGCGATTCGGAGGTCGGACACTATTCTGCCGAACGATCTCGACCCCTGCAAGATCGAAGTTCGGGATGATGGTCGGTTCACCTTCGAGAAGACCGAGCGGTCGAACTTCCTCATCTACGACCGCAGCGACCCGATTCTGAACGAGAAGGCAATGCGGGAGGCACTCCCGGCACTGTATGAGTCTTTTCGTCCAAGGATAGCACTGAGATGAGATGGATTATCCCCGTATGCCTGATCCTACTCACCGTTCTGAAAGCGGAGGCTGATATGCCTGCTGTGAAACTCACGCCCCAGGCGGGGCGGATCAGTCCCATGCTCTTCGGCGGCTTCATCGAACTGCTGGACGACCTCGTCCCCGGGATGTGGGCCGAGATGCTGAACGACCGCAGTTTCGAGGGAGTCACCAGGCCGTCGAGCTGGTGCTACTACGACGGTGCGCCGAATTTCTGTGATCGCGAGTGGATCGGGGCGGACTATGACACCGGGAATCCGTTCAATGGCTCTCGAAGTGCGAAACTCACCGGCTCGCTAACTCAATCGGGGCTGGCGGTCAGGAAGGGCATGGCTTACCGGTTCTCCGGCTACCTTCGAGGAGACACGCAGGCGGAGGTCATCCTGAAGGCGCTGCTCCCCGACGGCAAGTGGATGGAGCTTGCGTCGGCGAAGCTCCCTAAGGCGACAGGTCAATGGAAGAAGTACAGCGCGAAGTTGACCTCCACAGGGGCTTCCGACCGTGCGGTATTCGAGATACGTGCCACGGGAAACCTGTGGGCCGACAAGCTCTCATTGATGCCCTCGGATAACGTTGATGGTTGGCGGGAGGATGTCGTGCAGGCGATCAAGGATGCGCACCCGGCGATCATTCGCTGGGGCGGGTCGGTCTGCGATCCGGGCGGATATCGGTGGAAGAACGGGATTGGAGATAGAGACCGTCGAGTGCCGTTCCCGAATAAGGTTTGGAAACGGATAGACTCGAATGACGTTGGGATAGACGAGTTTTGCCGGTTTTGCGAGCTTGTGGGCGCGGAGCCATTGATCTGCATCAGCTTCTCGGACGGGCCTCAGAGCTCGGCCGACCTGGTGCAGTACTGCAACGCGGGCGCTGACAATGAGTGGGGAGCTAAGCGGGCAGCGAACGGTCACCCGAAGCCATACAATGTCAGGTACTGGCAGCTTGGCAACGAGCTTGGGAACGCCGACTACGTCAATGCCCTGCCGGGGTTCTGCAAGGCGATGAAGCAGGCCGATCCGAAGGCGGTCCTGATGGCATCGTTCCCCTCGCAGGAGATGATTGATAAGGCCGGCAAGGACCTCGATTACATCTGCCCGCATCATTATACGCCGGACTTTGGGGCTTGTGAGGCGGATTTCGAAAAGCTGACGGGCATGCTGAAAGGCACTCATATCAAGATCGCAGTCACGGAGTGGAACTCGACCGCCGGCGACTGGGGCTTGGGGCGAGGGAAGCTGATGACTCTCGGCGGGGCGCTGCTCAATGCGCACTACCTGAACCTG
>Ga0307379_10002516_pt1 | contig 27094 bp, 21 predicted proteins | sample UN2MG_FD_202237 | JGI IMG/M metagenome (GOLD analysis project Ga0307379, IMG submission 202237) | Soil microbial communities from Risofladan, Vaasa, Finland - UN-2 | ecosystem: Environmental > Terrestrial > Soil > Coastal area > Acid sulfate soil | place: Finland: Risofladan, Vaasa | collected...
GCTTGATAATATTGTGGGGTCGTGTCATCAACCCTCACAGTTTCCCCTGTTTGAATCCACGATTTTTTATTATCTACAACTCTTTTTAAATTAAAACCAGCCATACGAAACGCATTCATATATGCTTGACCACTATCGGTATCGCCACTAACTTGAAAATAAAAATCATTAGTTTCAAGTGGTGCGATTGGATAGCCACTGGTATCATACGGTAATGAATTACTTGGAAAATCGGCTTGGACTAATGGTACAGTATTTGGGTTAATTCTACCATCAACAGTATAAACGTATTCTGTTATATTAATGAATGGTTCTGGTATGCCGATAAGTAAGAACATTGATTTGATAGCCTCACGAGTTCCCTTAGACTTCCAAAAATAATTGGTGTTCATTATGATTCTTCTCCAGAGTTCGATATCGATTTCTGCTGGTAAGAAATCGGCTTCTAAATTTCTTTCCTCGTCATTAATGGTGAAAAAGCTTTGAACTAATTCGGTTTCATTAACCAATGAAAAATAATCCCATCCGAATGTTCTTGAAAGATTTCTTACTAATTGGTCGGGAATATTATTCACCTTATCATATGTGACTTTATTGATATATGTGAGAGAATCAATAAACTCCCTCATTTGGTCGAACTCCCTACCATAGATTCGCAACAATTTAGTCATCTTACCCTCTTCAGTAAGGTCATAGGTCTTCAGAGAAGCTGGTGTTAGGAATCTGGCAATTAAATCGGTCTTAATTGTGTCGTATTTCGCACCAATGGTCAATAAGACATCTAAGAACCTCTGATAGTTTGGTGTGTCTATGTCAATATTGTATCCATCTGCCGTTGTCCATAACAATGAGGTGTCAGAATATATAATATTACCGTCTTCAAGTAGTGTTGGGTCTTTAATTGTGAAATTAAAACCATTTACCCCATCTCTTTGGCTAAGAATATATCTTTCGTATTGATTCAGAATCAATCGGTATTCTTCAAAAATATAATTGTTTGGTTTTATGTGAAAGTCAATAGGTGCTGAAGTGCCACTAAGAACCATTGAGAACGGATTACCCTTTACCTTAATCGTCAAATATTTGCGACTTGAACTGCTTCCAGTGAAGCCGATTATTTGTGAAGAATTATTTTCAGGTGCTTCCGATGTCCATACGATATAATTCTCGTATGACAGATTTAAATTTCTTAATTCGTTATTGTTTGGTGCACTTACGTTACCGTCATCGGTAATTAATGTAAATTTATTAACAAGACAGTTTAATGGAATTTCAAAACTACTGGTATCCGTTACTACATCATATACATAATAACGATATGTTATGTTCGGATTTCTCGAAATCTGCGAAGTCATAAATAGACTTGCAGGATATGTTATGATGATATTCTGAATCGAAACCCTTAGAAATTCATAGGCAGAACCAAATCTAATAAATGTATTTAAATCTGATTTGTCAAGATTCAGTGTTGCGTTTGTGGTTTTGTTGTATACAAAAGACGATTGTGTGTCTGTAATACCCATCGTTTCCAATGTAACTGGACGCACAAAACTACTTAATTCGTTGGTGTAGTCTATATAATTTCTACCATCAAAATTTGTCGTAACACTAAAACGACCAAACGAAAAAATTGTTTCAGATGCCGTGTTATTGAAATTAGTTCCGTTTAAATTCTGGTCGAGATTAATATTTACGACTTTTACCTTTGCCACAAGCTTTATATTTTACTATAAATACGATAAAAAGAAAAATCCCAATAAATTAGATTGGGATTTTTTAATCTTATCATAATAATGATTATTGAATATCTCCTACAACGTTTTCGAAGTTCTCGGTTTCATCGATATTTGTCCTTTTTTCCTTGACTTCGTATAGTGGTACGTTAGTAACATCATCCTTGATTTCGAATAAATTAAATTGTTTTGTAATCACTCTCTCTCTATCGAAGTATGTCAATATACCGTTTTGAACGTCTTTAATTTGTTCGCCAGCAACTATATCTGATAAAGTATCTATTGTATTCTGAACCAAGTCAACTTCAACCACCATTGGTGAAAAGTATGTGTTTGATATTAATATCGACTGTCCAACATTGCCGATAAACGGTAATGCGTTTGGTTTCACGTCTGACGAGCTACTTGGTGTTACCTGTAGAAATAAAAGTGTTCCTGCGTCATCAAAACGATATCGTATAGCTTTTTGTGTTGTATTTCCAACATTCTCACTAACAGGTACAACCTTATTCGAAGTCACCACATATCTGACAACATTTCTTAATTTAGTACCGTCACTATTAATGTATTCGATACGATATCCTTGCAATGCGTTGTTCGGTCTCATGTTTTCAGGTACACTATTTAAATCAATTACGATTCCCTTAACTGTTGGTAGGGCAGATAACACGCTACAATCAACTATTGTTGTTATAGTGATTTTTGGCTTGATGTAAATCGTGTATATACCTAATTGATTAAATATTGATGCTGGTAGTCGTAAGTCATATAAACCTTCCAATAAATTTTCATACCCACTGATTTGGTCATCTATCGGTAAATAGCAATACGACAATATTTCTTCAGCATTTAAATTCGTAATTTCATTATTAAATGTCTGTCTATTTGGTACGTAATTCATGTACATATCAATGTCATTGATACTAACGTCTGCTGGTCTTGTTATGCCATATGTTCCTATTGCCATTTTATGAATTATTAACTATTTTAAAGAAATTACCTGATGCATATGTTGTTAAATCATTTAGATTTTTTATATATTCTAATCTATAATTTTTTTCAAATGCCGATAATTCTTGTCTTATTATAAATACATCATCATTAATTTTTGGGTTACTGATGATATTATCTTTCTTAGGGTCTTTATATATTGGAGTATTGATAAAATTAGCACTTGATGTTCCCTGTGCAATAAAACTAAATGTTGTTCCAGAAGTAGTACCAGTAGTTACATCCACATATCTAATACCCCCAAGATAATAAATAATGGTTTCAGGTGGAGTTGAGTTGATAATATCCACACCATTCACAGCAAAGTTACCACCAGTTACATACTGGTTTGCAAATACCGTAGTAATCGTATATTTACGCAACTCACTTAATCTACTACTTGATGCTCCTGTTACTACCATTATGCCGTTGATTTTTCTAATACTTCACATTCATACGCCTCAATTAATGATTTGTATTGTGGGAAATCTCTTATTATTTTATCTCTCATTAATTTAATGTTCTCCAAATCAAATTTAGAACCGAACCACATGTGGGTATATTTTCTAATTATACCCGCATCTAACACACCATACGTGCTAATTAAATCTTGTGATAGTACTTCATATACACGAAGGTTTTGTTTTAAAATGATTAGCTTTAACGATAATTCTTCTAAAATCATTCCAAGCGCATTCACCGCAACCAATTCATCATTGGCATATCCAGCTTTTAACTTTTCACAAATTTCAACATAATCGTTCTTGACCTCAAGTGTCATTCCGATTGTACCACATCCAGCACAACTCCCATCATATATTTCTGGATTAATTATGCTATTTTTAATTAAAAAGTCTGAATTATTACTAACAAAATTTGCAACCATATTACAATTTCTTGGAAGATGGTCTTGTATGATGACATCATAATCATCTGTTGTCATAAATTCTGAAAACAAATCATCGAAAATAAACACATCCGAATCAACATGTATAAATTTCTCAGTCATTTTTTTCATGATATCGATTTTATAATAGCTCCAATATTCAAACGTGTTATTGTTTTCAACAATCTCAATATTATCATATGGGATATATCTTATAAAAGAATCATATGCTTTTTGATTACAATACATGGTGATGTTTCCATAGTATTTCTGTAGTGTTAAACAACTCAATAAAAAAGAATAAAAATTCAAAAATTTCTTCTCACCGTTGTCTTTTAAATAAAAACTACCTTCATCAAATTCCGCAAATGACTGTATTATCCTCATAGCAATAAGTTACTTAAACCAATAGGTTGTGAGTTACCATACCAATAAACGGGTGTGTACGGATGCCCATCGTCAACAAACGCATCAAAAAACCCAATATCTTTAACCACAGAAACCAAACCCACCTTAAAATTATATGTAACACCAGTGTTGGGAATAATAATTGTTCCACCTGATGTAGTTCCAGTTGTAAGTATTTGTAATATGGTTTTTTTCAATATTTCCATTACACAATTTTCTTTCTCAAAAATACTCTAATATCCTTTTCTGGATACTTGATTTCGAACATCGAATCCTCTACCGAATATATAGTATTATTAATGATAGTTATTTCACCTGTTGCTGTATTGGTAATTGCTTGAGAAATTGTGTTGCTTGAGTATTGTCCACCGACTTTATTATATACTTTGATACTGATAACGTTTATGACACCATTCGCATCAAGTATTTGTTTCTGCAATCTACCGAGAAACACGTCTTGATTCATTTCATAGTCATTGACGTTGAAATAGTCTCTGATAAGTGTTATAATACTGTTTGCAATCTGGTTATCCGCAATGTTTTCCACATATACATCTATGTCAAATCCCAAATTAAATATTTTACCGTCCTTCACCTCAACATAATCATTTACCATCCTATACTGGCTAAGATATTCAGTAATATTTTCCTTTAATAAGGTATTACTTGAATTCGATAGCTTCCCATTTGCTGCAATATCAAGAATAGATATAACTATCTTGTTATTTTTTTTAAATGCATTGGCACGAAAGGCTGAACCGAACTTCCCGGGCATCTTATAAATCTGCAATAAATAATCTGTAAGTGTGACATCTCTTTGTTGACCACTGAAATTATATTTAATCAATTGTCTTATTTGCTCAACACTTAGTCCATTATTACCACCAATTGCTGGAATTGGATTATTAGTTTTTAGACTTCTCACGACATTCTGTTTCCAATCCTGACGTGAACCATTACATGTTAGTGTATAGTTACCGAGTTGAATTAGTACAGCAGCACCAACATTTGAATTACTTCCACCACCAGTGCGATATTTAACAAATAACGTATAATTTGCTTTAAGTTTTTCACCCAAAGCTGTGTTATTTAAGAAATTTTCAAGGAAATACTTATTACTAACACCTTCTTTAAGGAATCCATTTTTAAATGCATCGGCATCGGCATCACCAGAGCCGAAAGTAATCTTACAGTAACCATTATTTGTATACTCTTTAATAAATTTTTTCGTAACATCAATCCAAGTAGCTGCCTTCGCATCGTTTGAGTATGGATTATTGGCTGAAGTGTTTTCAGTGAATACTCTCTGTTGTGCCAGATAATCAACCTCATAATATTTCTCACCAAGGGTTGCAAATTCTGTTGGTGTAGGTGTTGAGGTATAGTTTGTACTTGGCATCAGATAAATGCTATCAACTTCAATAACATCTGGGTCAGGTAATGTTATTGCGAAGAACGGTACAACATCATTTGAATTAATAACCCTCTTATAGATGTTTGATGTACCATTAATAACAACCTCTCTTTTAGTAACTGCATAGCTAACAATAACACCATTCGAATTATAGTTAGGAATGATTGAACGGTTTGGGTCTCCCAGATTACTTACAGCAGAATTCCAATCTATTACCTCTTGTGTTTCAAATATCTTACCACCGCCAAGCACCTGTGCACCAGCGTTTAATGTTGGATAATAATCAGCATCTGGTCTGTCACCCTTAACAGGAATTGTAACGGTGAAATCCACGACTGTTACTGACGGTCTTTTTGCTGGGATATTGAATCCCATGTTCTTTGCTATGTTAAGTATCGATGCCCTTTGCTGTGCGTATTCAAGTTGAGTTTCTTGGAATACTCTATCAGTATTCATACTCAAATTGTTTGTAACACCAGCGTTAAGGTCAATAAGCATTGCACCTACACTCGAATCCGTGAAGTCTGAGAGTACCTCTGGATAAGTTTGTCTGATTAATGAAATCAGGTCGGTTCTTATCTCCCCGAAAGTCCTACTTCCGTATCTAATTACATTTGTTGTTTCTGTTGCCATATTTTATGTCTTAAAAGTTTAAATCTAATTCACCTGTTTCGGTAAAAACATCCTCACTATAAGTAAACTTGATTTTTACACTCAATTGATTTTCAGAAATTGGTTGTCCATCTGCATCGACATCCCAATTAAATGTAACGCTCTCTATTGTGAGTGCTGGAATATATAGTGATACCGTTCTTTTAATTTCTTGCTCAATGTCTGTCGATGTTAAACTATCATTAGGCTCAAAAATATATTTCAACAAATTTGTTCCATAGTCAGGTTCATAATATCTTTCGCCCTTTTGTGTTAGTAAAAGGAGTAATAGGTCTGAACTAAACGCATCTTTAGTCACATTACTCATTTGGAAATAAGTGTTTGTGCTAACATCATCACGAAGCGGAAACTTAATATTATATGAAATCATTATAAAAGATTTTTCTATAAATACTTATAAACAAAAAAATCCCGACAATTATTTGTCGGGACTTGTCTGAATTTGTCTGAACTATTCTACTATGCGTCAAAAACACCTTTCTTACGACCTCTTTTACCCTTTGTAGCTGCCTTTTCTTCGTCTTCCTTCTGCTTTTGTGCATCATAAAGAGTCTTGACAGATTCATGTAACATGACTACGGGTGTGTCACCATACTTTTTCTGTACACCAGTATAGGTACAGAAATCTGGCTTCTCCAGAGATACTGTATCGGTTTCACTAACCTGAACACCAGCAAGACATTCATCAACCGCCATTCTCTGTAGGTCTTCAGGTAACTCGTTAAATATGTTCTCGTTAATAACCACCGCAAAATTAATACCTTCGGTGAGTACTTGAACAAGGTCGTTAGATTTAACGATTTTACAAACCTCATTCTTCTGTTTGTTATTACAAAGAACTTTAAATTCGACCCAATGAGGAATGTTTGTATTATCCCTAACTTCATCAAATAATTTCACAACGTCCTCGGACGCTTCTTCAAATTTTGCCATAAATAATTGTTTTTAATTGTTAATAATAGGATTATATTTAGAATTGATTTGTTCAATCTTCTGAGCTAAGTCAGCAAACATCGGGTCTTCTTCCTCAAATTCTTTACTAAACTTATCGTCAAGTTCGTCAATAAAAGCTAACATGTCCTCTATGCTCAGTTTCACAATGTCTTCGATTTCAACAAGTATTGCCAGTTGCTTATTAACTCCGTCTTGTTTTTTAATTCTTTCCATTTCTTTTTCATAGTCAGAATTAAGTGCTACTGCTTCTTCTTCGCTCACCGATTCGGCATATCCCACTTCTTCCACTCGTTTAATAAGATTAGCTTCTGCACCACCTGTCGGTGCTACAATATCTGCAAGCTTATCGATTTCAATTATTTTTTTTGCTGCTTCCGAGTTGAAATCTCCTTCTTCAACAGACTTTTTTAAATTTTCTAAAAACGGTGATGTCATAATTATTTGATTTAATTAACCCACGATTTCCATTTCAATTCCTTCGAATTTCCAAACTTCGTGAGTATCGTTATGTATTATTCTTTTGATTAATTTGATTATGCCGAACCCCATAAGTTCCCCATAATCATTTTTTATAAAGATACTTTTTAAATTCGTAATTTCCTCGAAAATTTTAGAATTTTCTTCAATTTCTTTTGTGCCGTACTTCAATGGTATAAAAAATTCCAGTTGTCTGTACTCAAACCCAATCTTTTTAATATGTAGATATTCGGTTAGTTGTTCTATTTTATTGACAACTTCATTATCATCACGATGTGCTTTGATTGGAAATTCGAACTGGTGAGATTTTTTCTGCATGTCTGAGACTTCGAAATCAATGTTTTCCTTCTCACTTTTTTCAACAACATCCATTACCTTTACAAGACCAACTTCGATTGGATTATTATTAAAGATGTACATGATTTCCAAGTCATCATCTTTTGTACGTCTTTCTTCAAACTCTAATGCAAGTATTTCACCAATAGTCTTACCTACATGCTTATGTTTCTCATCATAAAACCCGTAATGTTCATATCTCCTACCATATTGGTCTTTCATACCGTAACTCGTCCCATACTTATCAGCAGCAACCGCCATTTTATGTGGGGTTGCTGTTCTAATAAATTTATCTGCTTTCTTCAGGACTTCATAGTAATCCTGAACATATTTTTCATCACGTTGACCAGCATAGAACTTCTCAAGCAATTGATTCCTATGTCGCATCCTCTGAGTATGCTTCTTACTTTCATCCAAATCATTTGGGTCTGCTTTGAGAATTTCTTGCTCAGTATTATATAATGCAATGCTGATATTAATCATCATTGCATGAAGCCTGAGATAAATCCATAAGAGTATATTCTGGAAGAATTTACGCATTTTCTATTAGTTCCTTTTCGGCTTGAAGTTTTTTTACTTCTGCTTTGAGCTTGTTCAATTCGGTTTTCTTAACTTGAATTTTTGACGACAGGATATCTGGTTTGAATGCCATCTTTTCATTGTGTCGCATTATCAATTCTTTGAATGTAGCAAATAATTCATTGTAGTAATTTTTCTGCCAATCCTTTACGGCTTTCTTATCCCTTTCAACCATTACGTTATTTACGATTGCAGATTTTGTGATTGATTTCACCATATCCTTACTGATACCGCTTTGAGTTGCATCTTTATTATAGTGAAATTCTTTCTTTACAATACCCAGAATTCTTTTATTTTCTTCCTGTTGTTTCACTTCTTTTTTACTAAGCACCACCTTGGGTTGCTTTTTTTCTACAACCATTTTTTTCTTGGCTGTCTTTTTTTCTTTTTTCTTTCCCATGATTTTTGTTTTTAAACTACTGCTAATGTTTTGGCAACTGCTGCCTTGTAAAATTCAGCACGCTTTTTTGTAACTGTTGCCAAATTATATTCTTCTTTAAAGTCCTCATATAGCTGCTCACCAATCTGTTTACGTAGGTCTGCATCTAATATCAGTCTCTTTAAATACTTCTTCCAATACTTATGTGCATTTTTTTCTGCTGGAATCAATACACAATTCTCCATATGTCTACCATGAACATTATATGGTGGGATGTCACTACATACAATAGGGAGCTTACGTGTCCAGCATTCTACTTGCTTCAAGTTTGACTTCATTCTATTAAAACTGTTGTCGGCAAGTGGTGCAAGTACAATATCTGTTTCATCCAGTACCTGTGCATAGGTATTGGCTTTCTGAGTCCAACGTCTACCAAAATTGCCTTCATTCTCATACTTAACATTTCTCTCGAAGTTCAATAACCATTGAAGATAATCTGGATTTTCAATTAATCTATGATTGTCAGTCAGAAGTTTTTCATAAATAAGATAAACACTTTCTTCTGACTTGATATCCCTCTGTTGACTACTGAATACCTTATCTCTGTATTTGTCTTTCATTTCTTGTGAAATCTTTGGAATCTGGTCAACATCGCCTCTGGACTTATTAATAGCTTTTACAACATCGTGTGTCCAAAGTCCCTTCTTTTGCAATTCAGCACTGAATTCCTGATTGAATGTGATATCGGTGGTGCTACCTTCGGTGTCCCACCCAGCAATAGTTACCTTGAACTTGCCGTGAGTATCAGAACTGCTATTTAACACGTTTATCACACCTTCCAGTTGTTCAACATCACCCATGTGGGAACTACCTGCCATGTATGTAATTCTTACCAAACCATCTGGGTCAGGCTTCCAATTGTTCTGAAATTGTTTCATCCATATAGGGTCAATACTGTTATAAAAAACACCAACATTATCTTTACCAGTTATCTTACGAATTTCAGATGCAAATAAATCGGTTGTTGTTGTAACATAATCGGCAATCTTCAGGTTTTCGATGATTGGAATATGCATCTTCTTCTCCAGATTCATTGAATAGAATGGATGTTTTTTATGTAACACCCAATAGTCGTCAATATCTGCCATTAAAATAGTTCCCGATTTTCTTAGTTCGGCTGCTAATTTTAACATTTGCGCAGTCTCACCTAAAAATTGACGATGATAATGTATGATATGAAATGTTTTGAGATAGTCAACGATGTTTGGGTCGTTGAAATCTAATTGTGGGTTGATTTCCACATGAAATTCATCTGAATGATTTCTTTGTAATTCTTGTGCTGGTGTCTGTGTTCTGAAATAGTTTACTCCCGCCCCATCAAGGTTATAGAATAAGATTCTAATTTTACCGTCCATATTGTGATTATAATTTATTATAAAATAATGTAATTTATTATAAATAGTCAAAAATAATCAAAAATCATCAAACATGAAAGAGATTTAAAAAAAAAAGCCAACAATGTGTTGGCTTCGTTAATTTGTGTATAGATGTTTTAAAAATTATTCCACAACTTCTTTCTTAACAGCTTTCTTCTTACCATATGCTTTTGTGGAATCTTCGGGTTCGTCTGTCTTGACAACTTCCTCAACCTTAATGGATTTAGGCTTACTTGATTTAAGTATCTTGGGTTTCTGAACTGGTTTGTTGGCACTGATTGTCTTAGCTAATTCAGTTTCACCGATTTCAGAAACAGTAATTAATCCCTTCACCCTTAACCTGTGTACGGATAGTGGTAGTGATTTAACACTAAGAAAAACACTATCGTTAGGTTTTACTTTTATGGTTTTCTTAACCATATTATCTACGAAATCAATACTTAATTCTGTATTGAATTTAAAATCACGCTTTCCAGCAAGATTTGTTATGTTTGTAATTTTGTATGTGCTCATTTTTTTATTATTTTAATCCTTGAATTAATTTATCGCCATATTTTATTCCATCAAATCCCATGCTCATTGCTTTCTTAGTAATTGCCTTGTTTTTGAGATTATTAGATGTTGTATTGTATTGGTTGGCTATTTTTTCAAAATTCACATTAGGAAACCAGATTTTTGCCAGTATGTCCGCAGGATTTTGACTATCTTTATATGTAACACCCAATGAATGAGTATCTAATAAATTATCAAAATCAATTTGATATTTACTATATCCATCTATGGGATTTAATGTGAAAAAGTTACCGACAACCGAATTTTCTTTTATTGGGTCTTTTCTGTATGCGATAACTGTTTGTTGATTTATACTTGGTACTTCTTGTTGAGCAGCTAAGTTATCTTCTTCTAATGAAGATAGAAATTCGTTATCACTCACACCTGTATTGATTTCATTATCACTATTGATGGGGTCTTGTGCAACCACTTCTTCCATTTGTTGACCTTGTTCGTATTCGAAAATGTCTTGTATCTTATTTAAAAGTCTACAAGCGTCTTTGCCATTCATTTTTATCATAACGGCTTTTAGCGGTACTTTATCAAGCAATGCTTTTACCCATCTATGATGTCCATCCAAAACATTCTTGTCACTATCAATCCAGATTGGATTCATGTCATCGAGTTTCGCACTCCCAACTTCATCACTGAACGTAACGCCTTGTGAAGCGTTTAATTCTTCTGGGTCTACTTCAACCATATCATAGCCTATACCTTCATCATCGAGTTTTTGTAATACGATATCATACGGTACGTTAACCTGTGGAAGAAAATATGGTTTATATCTCATGTCAATCATGTCGAGAATTTTTATATAAATACTATAATCTTATTTTTTCATTTCTTTATCGATAAAATCCCAACTATCTAATGGAATCCAACCATGTTTTGTATTGATTTCAAGTTCAGCTACTGGAATTTCTCTCGTAGTAATCCATTCGAAACCTTCATTCTTTTCATATTTAGGTGCTAATTTAAAATCTTCTGTCTTCTTTGTTCTCAATACAACACCTCTACCAGAACCACCCTTCATGGTAGCATAATAACTTGCTACTTTTGGTTTACTTGTAAATGAAATATATGGCTCATTATTCCCAGCAGCATTAATTTTCATTCTACCATCACGCTGAATATGATAACCTGCACCATCATTTGTACCGTGATATACATATTCACCATCGGCAACAAAATTTTTTATTTCTTCATTAATCATGCGCAGTAAAATGTTGCTGGTTTCCATTAAGCTAATCCTGTCGTTGTTCACATAATAGATATGATACTGCACACCATCAGATAATTTATCTTTTATCTTTGTATATTCAGCAATTTTATTCTGCATACCACCAGCAAAATCATCATAAACAACAATTTCTTCTAAATCCTGATTATAATTTTCAATTTTTAGAATTACATCACCCTTGTCTTCAGCACCATATTTCATGATAACATCATCAACAACAATATTATTTAAATTAAGAATGTTTTCAACTTCTGGACGCAGTTTCTCCATCCTCGAAGTCAAAATAATGACTGAGGTATCAGGAGTAGCTTGTTCCTTTTTTAATTGAGTCAATACATTTGGGAATGGTTTAACGTCAAACACATCAGTATCAAGACTTTCTCTGCGACCCCACCATCCTTTATGTGGATATGGTTGTCCCATCTTCTTTGACCATTGAATCATACCTTCTTCCTTTTCTGGAGAATCAATTAATGTGCCGTCAAAATCAAATATAACTAATCTTTTCATAATAAACAATCGTATTTCATTTCACTAATATTCCCTATTTCATCACAATAGGGAATAAAATATCTTTTGGGTATAATATACATGTCCATTTCTTTGAACATACCTTTTTTCTGTTCCACCCGTTCTTTTTTCTTATATTCAATCTGATGCATGTTCTCGACAATGCAATCATGAATTCTCTTGGTTTTCGCTATGAATGTTGTGATACCATCACTAATAATCCAGAAATCTGCTTTTGTAATTAAAAGTCCCGATTGTCTTCCCCAGCACCCAACCTCAATACAAATATTACCACTCACACTACTCATTTCATCAAACTTACACTCAGCCGTTTTATAATCAACCAAGCTGTCCTTCATTAAAACGATATCATAATAACTATATTCCTCTTTTTTCATATTCTTATATGCAAGAGGAAAATGTTTCAAGTTCAAATCAGCCAAAGTGAAATCTTCAAACTCAAAACCCATTTTAGACGATTCAATCCAATCCATTATCTCGGTACTTCAGTTACTACTCCAGTTACTTTAATTGAAAATCCTATTGTTTTCCAATCAGTTAATTTGTTTGATAGAAATGGTTTACCACCACCGTCAATATTAACAGCCAATGTTATATGTGGTTTAGCATTATTTGTTGGATATCCTTCAACGCCAACAGCCATTACTAATTCATCAATAGCGTAGTCAACAACAGTTAATTCGACTTCCTGCCCCAAATCATCTTTATATTTAGGGTCTATTTCACCCATGTTTAACGTCATGTGGTGTGCATATGTTTTCCAGCCTTCAGGAATCATTCTACTGAAAACTTTAATTAACTTATCGTGTGATTCTCCTGTGAGAACAACAGCACTATACGCAATATTTTTCACTGGCTCTTCATTTAATATTTCTCTATCAATTAACTTCCAATACAATTCTTTATTTAACTTTGCATCTTTTGAGAAATCTTCGTAATTATTTTGAAGAAATTCCAGTACAGATACCAATGATGGGTCTCGATATCCACTATCCACACCACCTTGATTGTTCCATTTATCGTATTCTTTAACAAAGAAGTTAACATCAACATCCTTTCCATTCACGTTCCATGTACGGGGTTTCGGGTCTTTGTACTCTATGTATCCTTCTTCAACCTGAGTGCCTTTATTTTTAAGCAAAGATAATAATTCTTCTTTATTATTCTTAATTTTATCTGCATAAATTCTAATTAACATTGATTTTTGCATTTCACCAATTGCTTTTCCCTGCAATCCTTTTTGCATTAAATCATTGCCATTAACGGCTAATTCATTAACAGTTTTCGGATATTTACCTTGTAGCAATTCCTTTGCAGCATTCTCAATCACTTCAGGCAAAACCTGACTTTCAAGAGTCTGTGGTGCGGTTGTGAACATATTATGTGCAATTGACCTTGCTTGAAGTGAAGTCATTTGCTGGTCAAATAAAGGCGAATTAAACGCTAAGTCCAGTGCCTGTAATTCTTTATAGACTCTATCTCTTTTAGCATCTTCAGTACTAAACCTGCTCAAATAGAATTCTGCTGGATTCTGAACCACACCATTCATCATGAGAAAGAGTAGTTCAGCCATTGTTCTTACACCAGTAAAGTCTCTACGACCAATTTGAGACGGCTTGATTTGATTACCGAATATCTGCTTAAATAAGCCAGTCTCTGAAAGTAATTGAACACCAATTAGTGGATTACCTTTTGTGATAATCTTATCCAATTCGATTAAAATTCTCTCAGGTGCAATTTCTTTAATGGTTGCAGCATTCTTCTTAATCATCTGCATTGTTGTGGGTTCAATTGTGAAACCGAAACGACTTGCAAACTGAACAGCACGTAGCATTCTCAATGGGTCATCACTGAATGCTTCAGGATTAACGATGCGAATGATTTTATTCTTTAGGTCATCCTGACCATTGTATGGGTCAATGATGTTACCATCAATGTCTTTGGCAATTGCATTGATTGTGAAGTCCCTACGTTCCAAATCTTTTTCAATTGGTAGTTCATGGTCTGATGTAATATCAAAACCCTGATGACCACCAGCACCAGTAGCAACTTCTGTTCTGGGAATGGCGATATCAATTTCTTCCTTACTACCCTTTGGTACGAATTTCAGAACACCAAATGATTTACCTACAGCATTCACTCCACCATATTTTGAAAGCAGCTTTTCCAGTTCGTCCATAGGGATACCAGTAACAAGTACATCTAAGTCCTTAGATTCTTTACCTAAAAATTCGTCACGCACTGCGCCACCAACACTAAATATCTTACCACCAAGCTGTTCAACCTCTTCCTTAAAGGGTAGGTCTTGTAACAACATTATTTCTGCTTCGGTCAACATTGATTCTTTTGTTCTGGGTTCACGATACATTTCCATTCCCTCGTCAGGATATTCTCTCAGATAATCTTCATATTCTTCATCTGATTTAAATTCCCCGTCAAAAGTACTCAAATCTGTGACAAATCCAAACTTTCTATAAAAATTTATTAAATTCATTAACTCCAGTGATTTTGGGTCATTTCCAAATGGTTTTGCGGTTAGTGTTAATTTCACACCCATTTCATCGGCTACATCTATAATGTCCTGCATCATCGAACTACCAATACCCTTTTGTTTTTCAAATGCCATGATGTCCTGTAGCTCAATTTCGTTTCTATCTTGTTTATTAAATCTACTGAACTCCAATGAACCCTTATCACCATAAACAAATTCTCTTGGCATAAAAGGATTTCTGGATAACTGGCTTTTTTTATTTAACAAGTTCAAAAATTGATTTAATATTTGGTCGTCAGTAAATCTAATTTGTGTATCATTCTCAACACCTTCTGCAAAGTCTTGATAATCATCTGGAGAACTCTCCACAGGAACTAATGTGTGTAGATATTTCTTTCTCACATAACCTTCAATCGAATCGTCAGTATAATCAAAAATTTTACCTATTTCACGTGCTTCTTCAGGTGTTTTATCTGCAACATATCCACCATGACTCATCATAATTTCATATAAACGTTTAGCTTGTTTCTCAAATCCATTACGATAAACAATGTTCATATCCAGACCCTCATGACTTTTCTCGGATTGTTTAATTGGAATTAAATTTAACCCAGCACTAATTGCTCTTTGTTTATGGTATTCACCGTCAATCATTGTTCGCATTATTGGTGTTGAACCGAATCCAATTAATGCCACCCCACGTTTACCATCAATTACTGTTTGTAATGCGTCTTCATCATAATGTGCCTCACTTGCATCAATTTCTTCATTTAAATCAATTGGTAGCTCTACAATGAAACTGTAATTATCCCTACGGTCTATTTTTGCGTTTGGAAAATAATGCTTGACCATATCAGCATATATGTTTAGTCTTCTCGTATCATTACCAAGTTCTTCACTAATAACAACACCAATATATTTTATCGGTAAGTCTGATGCATCGACTTCGGTTTTAATTATCTTGACAACAGTAAGAAGTACCTTAAAAGCAACGTTTTCATTTGTTAATTTATCTGGACTCTGACCAACAACGCTGAATGTTGGATAAATATCATATACTTCAGGATTCCGAATATTTTCAGCAATAACTAAATCGACATTATATTCATTATTTTCACTGGAAAACTTGTATCTTATAGTCTGACTTTCTTCATCAGATTGAACAGCACCAACCTTTTGAAAATCATATGTCTGGGCATTCCCATAGTCGATTTCATTAAGTGGCTTAATATCTAAATTATTAATATCACCTTGATTACAAGCTACGCTGGTGTTACCCAAGCCACCTAATCTACATTTCTTTTTTACACTAACAGTGCTGCTACCCTTCATTGCAGACAATTTTCGTTCTTCACTAATCTCACCACTAATATCCTCAACATTTGTAACCTCAATAATATCTGGGTTATAAATTATAAAATGTTTATTACCTTCTGCCTTATTGATTATCTGACCATCATATCCTAATTTAACCATTCCCCTAACATACTCAATCGGATTATGTCTAAAGAAATCATACCACACCTGTTGAAATAAATCTTTCTCATTCTCAGCATACTTCATGAAACTATCAACTGCAGTATATAAACCAGTTTTTGGATTCTCTGCCCAATTCTGTGCAGTATCTTCCCAATCAGGTGCAGACCTAATTAATTGAATTATTTCGTTTGTATTTACCCTACGGTGAGAACTTTCATCAACTAATTTACGTGGTCTAAGTATAACTGAATATAAGTAATTTCCATATCTACTTGCGTCATCAAGACTGGTGGTGAAGTAAATGCCCGGACCTTCTTGGTCAGTAGCTTCCTCTTTACCAACAAATTCATCACTAAATTTATCTATCTTAGTTTTTGAACCATGATATGCTTGATATTCACCGCCTTTAACAACTTCAGTTAACATGAATTCGTCTTCGGTTGCATCACCAACTACGTGATTATATTCAAGGTCTTCATTGATTTTTTCCAAATCTTCTTCCCGATATAATACATAATCTTGTTCACCGATTTTATATTGCGTGTGCTTTAATATATTTTCAGCACCCTTAATTGTTAAGTATTTAATAATCTTTATGTTTACAACTCCATGCCAAACCACTTCTTCAATATGACCCACCACTGGTTTATCGTTTGTTTTAAAAACAATTGCAACGTAATCATTGTAATCCTGTGACCTCTGACCACCAATATTATGAATTTGTACTGAGGGGAGAAATGTACCATACGTTATTGATATACCGAAAACTGCATCCTCAAATGTTTCACTGAAACTTGGGTCTAATTGTTTTGTTTTTGCTATTTGTACTGCAATTTTTTTCGGTACGAAATGAATAAAAACATCGTCTTCTACAGACATAAAATATGCATTACTATTTCTACTACCACCAACAGGTCTTAATTTGCTTTCATCAAGGTCTTCCCTTAAACCATTCCAAGGCTGAACATCAATAATAGAAATTGCTTTTGGATTTAATACCCAGATGTCATTTGAACTAAAAAGTGAATCATATCCTTTATTTCTCAAATATTCACCTCGTTCTTTTTTTAGTTCTTCCCATTCTTGTGAATTTGTCCAGTCAGGATTTTTTTCTCTTGAATCATCTGGAAAATATTTATCAAATAAATGGTCATTAAGCTTATGAAATTCTTCGATAGGTATTGGATTATGCACATCGATTTTTGCTGTTATTATTATGTTTCCAGAATTCTTTGTTCCCTTCCCGGGTTCTGGTGCAAAATGTATGTATCCTTCATCCGATGGTCTAAATCCATTTTGTTTTATAGATTCAACGTTTCTTGCATTGGTTATATGATAAACTGGTTTATTATATACACCCTCAGTTAATCCTTCATTATACATTGAGGAATTTGCATCAAGATTATTTTGTATTGAAGGTGACGTATCTGCTGTATTATCATATGGTGGAAAACCATCTTGTCCTATAGCATCAGGTGTGCTGAATTTAGCTGAACCATCTTCGTCTACCATGACCATTTCAGCACCTTGTGGTTCTACGTAATCAGTACCTGAACCAACATCAAAAAATGCCAACGCACCGTTCTTTTTATATCCAAGATTTTGTGGATTCAGAAAATCAATACTTTCAATACCATATGCTTTAGTTTCTTCCATAATTCTAAGTAAACCACCAAAGAACTCGGCATCACGTGGATTTCTTTTTAAATAAGAATTGATTTTATCCTTATTTACCCTACCATCGTCCCATTCACCAAGATAGTATTCAATAACATCTGGAATTTCAACGCCCATGATTTTCTTAAACGCATATTCCAATCTATCGAATTGTTTCTCGATTTCTTGACTGGTTTCCAGTTTCTCCAGAACAATTACATATGTCTGTGGTATTTCATGTGATTTTGAACTCACTTCGAATACCTTATATATCTCTGCAACATATTTTAATTTTTCACCAATTAGTGATAGATTTTCAACGGCTTCACTCTTATCTTTAGTGATTTTTAATACTCTGTCATTACCAATATCATATGCAATACCATTCTTACCACCTTTCATATAAACTGGTTGACCCAATCCTTTTTTTATTGCGACTTGCTGTGCAATCTTATCAGCAGTTCTTCTGTCATATTCTTCAGTTAAGTCTTCTTGACCTTCAGGTAAAAAGATAATATTATTTTGGTTAAATGGTGGCTCTGGTACTCTACAACCGCCAACATCATAATATGTAAGAACACCATTTAGATAACCCAAATTGTCCACATTACTATAATCAAGCGACCTAATTCCCAATTGTTGTAATTCTCTGGCAATATCAAATAAACCAGACATAAACTGATATGCCTTTTGTCTGTCATCATCAGATACATTTGATTCTGGATTAGTTGTTAATATGAATTTAGAAAACTCCTGAATTTCGTCAATGGATATCTTTTTCTTTTTCAGCATTATCATCATGCTGGTAAAATCTTCTCTATTTTCTGGATTACCAAGGTCATCGATTATATTAATCAATCTCCAAAATTCATCTTTCGGTCTATCTGGAATATATACTTCCACCAATGCATACACGGCTTTATCTTGTTCAGTATCAATCACCTTATACACCTCAAACACATATGCCAATGTTTTAGGTTTTGCTCTATGAATAATAGCACCAGCATCCGCTTCACAAACATCTGTTGTTATCTTTAATACTTTATCTTCTCCGATTCTAAATGCGACTCCAAAACTACCACCCTTAATTATTTCAGGTTTTGGTAAACCGACTTTAACTGCAAGTGCTTCAGCAACGGCTATTGCATATTCTTCTGTTAACGACAATGCTTCAACATTTGGTGTACGTGTTTCATTAATCTCAACAATCTCTTTACTCAAAGGGTCACCATAAAAGAATTTTTGTCTTATGAGGTATTCCTGAAGTGCCAATAAGTTGTTATAGAATTTTTTCTTATCACCAGCACGATTTATAGCTTCTTTTATGTTTTTAACACAACCTTGAAACTTTTCTACCATAATTGGCATACTTGGTATTGGTCTTGATGGATATGTTTCTCTATTGGAAACAAAATTAATAAAATCTTCACTTATGTTAATAACACCTGTTCCGTCATCAACGCTATATGGCATTAAACCCCACATGGCATGACGAGTATCCATACCGTCTTGTGGGGGCATGTCTCCAAGTATGTCATCATTACCGTCAGCGAAATTATATAGTTCGTAGATTTGATACCTTTCTTTTACCATGTCATGAATTTAGTATATTCATAAATACAGAATTAAGAATAAAAGGGCGGTAAAAAAAAAGCGCAATTAAGATTGCGCTTTTGCTTTGTTTTTTGCTTGAATTTCTTTGATGGTTTCTATTACCACTGTTCGTATCAAGTCTTTGTTCTCATGTAGTACTTCTTTGATTCTTTCAATAGCATACATCTCAATAATTACACCCTTGATTGATTCTTCGAAGATAGGACCGAGACTTTCGGTCAAGTAATTATTAACGATTTTCTGAACGTTTTCTGTAAGATATTGCTCATTGAGTTGCATCGGAGCACTTGGTGTATTTTGCATTGGTGCACCTACTTTTGGAATCTTAGCATATCCCTCAATTGATTCTGCAAGTGTTTGTTTCCTTCTTTTATCAAGGTCAGCATACAATTGTTCATCTCTTTCTGGTGACATATCCGTCTCATTTATTCTCTGAGGTGCAACACCTTGTTGTTGGGTGTTAGCTATTGGTAATCTATTTGTTTCACCTTTCTTATCAGCTACTTTATTATCCACAGTTTTAAGTAAACTACTTGCTGCAGTTTCTCTTCCTGTGTTCAGAGATTCAAGCAATCCATTTAAGAATTCATCACGTGGGGCAATACCACCTCTCGGTGTACCCACGTTTTTCTGTTGCTTACGATTATCAATTTCGTCCCTGAGTTTATTAAAATCTACTACGTTCTTTGCCATTTTATAAAATTTTATTATTTTTTATAAATACATAATTATTTGAAAAAAGTCTTTTTTTCGAATGGAATTGTCGGTAATCCAGTCTCTTTTATTTCACTTTGTCCCTTATTTTTGAAGTCTTGCTCCAATTTATTCCTACCTGTTTTGAAAAATTTCTCGTCAGCAGGTGCATTTTGTTTCACAAGACTATCATATAGATATGCCAATGAGCCATAAATTGCTGTGTCGGGAATTCTTTCCCTATCCCTTTCCTCTGCGGTGATTAATCTGAAATTATTTCTATCATCTAATGTAACTAAGAAGCTACTACGGCTTTTCTTTATAACCCTACTTGCGACATCACGTAATTTAGTTACATCGGCAGCAGTTATTTTCGCTTTATTCTTATTACCTGCTCTGATACTATCCCATCTTTCTTTATTAACTTCACTTCTTGTTTTTGTAGTACCAGTATATTCTCTCGCATGTTTTCCAACATATTCTGGTTGTTTTTTTGTAGAAACATAGTATTGAACATCACTCATGTCATCATCACCACCCTCATGATATCCAGCAGGTATCATTACACTACCATCACTATTATTAAACTTTCTACCAATTGGGTATACCTGAGTTATTTTATCGAGATTGAACATTCGCCAACCCGGTTTCTCTCCCTCTCCGTCAACCCAATAATCATGACCTTTACTGTCTTTACGTGTAGCTCTGTTATCAAAATCATAACTGTTTTTCGGATTATCTTGCCATGCTCTGAGAACTGGTTTGCCCGATTGCTTATGTATACCAAGGACATATGGTCTTATTGTTCTACTACCCTTTCTATGTTTTCCATCACCACCATAGTAGAGATAAAGCCACTCATGGTTTTGAATAGCTTTAATAATCTCAGCTTCACCAACACCCTCAGTAATAAGATGGCGAAAGTGCTTGATATTCTCAAACAATATTTTAACCTCAGTTAACATTATACAGTACCAGCGTTATATTCTCTGTTTTTGTTGTACTTATTCTTTGTTGCCAAAGTTTCTCTCATTTTGATGTCAGTAGTACCACCTACTTGACCATTTACCTCACCTTTACCATCTTCATCGCCAGTTGATAATGCATCTGCGTGTCCAACATTATATTGGTCGTTGTTGTCATAATCATTTCTCGCTACATTGATTTTTCTGAAGGATAAGCTAACATCTTCTAATCTGCTCATAATATTTGTATTTAGTTTTTCCTGTTATTTATTATAAATACATTAGTCATATTTTTTGCCACTAAATGCTAATGTTACATATTCAATTAAATTCGGTACGATATCCAGAAACGTCATTTCTTCCACAGTATACCACCCATAATTGGTATTTTCATCATTGAGTGTTACGTCTGTTGGGTCACCATTATATCTACAAGCAAATATGTGTTCAATACTATCTGGATTTCTCTGAATACTGAACGATTTAAAAAATTTCTTGATTTCCAATCCAGTTTCTTCCTCGATTTCTCTTCGACATGCCTTTTCAGGTGTTTCTCCCTTTTCTATTCCACCACCAACAAGTGCCCATTTGCTCGGCATCCATTGCTTGGGTTCATCAGACCTTTTTAATAATAATATTTTATTGTCGGGATTCACTATAACAGCAACTGCGTTTTTCTTTAATTCTTTCTTTTTCTCTGCTTCACTTAATCTCGATGCCTGATATGGCATTAATTCAGAATTAGGATTACTTGCCATATCTCGTCTAACTTCTTTAGACCTTTGAACACCTGCTCGGTCTTGAGCCAATGTGGTTTCGATGAACTGTTTCATACCATCACCACCAGCTAACGCATATCGAACACCATCTGTCTGCGAATTTGAGGTATCGAAGTAATTCTTCAACCTTTTCATCTCTTCATATGACAAATTAGGGTTGTGAATGATGTTTTTAGCTCGTTTAACGCCATCTACGTTCGGATAGTTCATCAGGGTTGACTTGATGTAATTTGTCACACCAGAGGGCACTAAATAACGTTTACCTTGTAATTCTTGATTAGCCATTATTATTTTCTTTCCAATAAAGTAATGAGTTTGTCGATATCTTTTTTCTCCAGCTTATTAATAAGACCAGCAATCTTTTCAATCTTTTTTTCCCTCACACCTCTATCATCACTTTTTTGAGACATTTCGTCTTCTTTTCTATCAACCATTTTGTCTTCAACAACGGCAGATTCGTCAAGTGTTTCAGGTTCTTCAAATGCATCTTCAAAGTGCTTTTCAACGATTTTCATCATTTTTCTCGCACACTCAAAATCCTTTTTCTTGTTTTCTTCTGGTTGAGTGTCGAATGTTTTTTCAGACATCATCCTGTACTCGGATTTCAACTTGTTTGGGTTTCTGAAATAATGTTCTAAGATTTCCATATACCTCTCATAAGCCAAATGAGCTAAATCATTTAACAACTCCATTTGTTGCTGATTTTCTTCACCTTCCATGAATGGCATAAGTGTGAATCCGAAACGACCCAACATATCATATCTAAATGGCTGAGTACTCTTACCAACATTCATGTCGGTTGTACCATTGGCTTGACTTTCTAAGTCTGAACCATTCGTGGGTATATCGCTCCTACCGATTAAATCATCATTACCGTCAATTATTTCGTGTAGGTCTTTCTTTTTTATTATCGCCATGTTTGCATATTTTCATATAAATACTATAAATTGTTAATATGCACCATCACCACCATCATCTAAATCCAAATATTCTGCAGTTTCTTCCTCGATTCCATCTTCTTGTTCAGCTATATAGTCTTCGAACGCAATGTCAGACTTTTCCATTGTACTAAAAACCTGTTCCATAGTAGCTAATAGCGGAATTCCAAATTTCTCTTTAAATCCAGTAAAATATTTTTTTCTCTTTTCTGCTTGAGCTTCTAAAAATATATCCCTATCAGTTTTAGCTGTCAGTTCACTGGCTTCTAATTCACCAATTTTCCTCTCGTTCTCTTCAATTTTCCTATCAAGTTCGAGTTCAATTTCACTCTTAGGTACATCAACATTCTCTCTCACTATCTGAATAAACACACCATTATATAAACCCACATGATATTCACCACCATCTTTAACCAATACTAAATCACCATCCATATAGTCATCATTAATTGATTTGATTCTCGGCTTATTAATGGCGGTCATTTTATCATTAAGGTATTTCAATGCATTCTCATATATTTCATAATGCACTTTATAATCTTCATTCATTTGAAAACCACCCCAGATTTTTCTTGGGTCGTAGCCAGTCTTATTCCAGAAATCGACTTCAAGTTCTTCTAAAAACATTGATTCACCAAAGTTATCTGAATCAAAATTCTTTAACACCAAATCATCAGTGGTAAACATTTCCTTTTTCAAATCACCTTCTTTGGTAATTTTAACTAATATCTTTTTCTGAACTTCAGGATTAAATCCAACCAAGAGAGATTCAACACGTTTATTGAAACCATCGAGATACTTTTCGTAATTATAACTACCTGTCATATTTGGATTTTCTTCTAAGTCTTCTGCACTAATTAATTCAGAACGCAAGATTATTTCACCAGTTGTTGGGTCTTTCTTCACATCGCCATGTGATTTCTTTGTGCCGACATTAACATAATATACCATGCTATCCAATTCAGGTTCTTGTGGCATATAGTTGATAATGAGTTTCATCTTATCATCAACACTTAACTTTTCTTCTGATTTAGTAAAACCAATAGTATCTTTGTGTTTCTGAAACATTTCTTCAACAATTAGTCCACGTTTTTGAAGCAGGAGTTCCATATGTGCCTGACTTGCCTTATCTTTGCCATTTTTGTCCTTACCTCTTTTTCCATATGAACTAAGACTAATTTTAACCTTACTTTTACTTGCGATTTTCTTCAAAGGTATTTGCATGTATCTAATATCATCACAATAATCATAATAGTAATCGACAAATTCCTTACCTTGACCATGAAGAATCATAGTCAATCCTTTATCAATAAATTCTTCAATATATTCGGGCATCACTTTTGATTTGATTGTGTTACCAGTGAGTTTGATTTTCTCCTTCATTTCATCACTCTTCTTATCTTTTACGAGTGAGAGTGTACCGTAATTAATTCTGGAAAGATTCAAACAAGAAACACTTTCTCCATCATCATCAACACTCATATAAGGTGGTTGCATTTCTTCTATATTATATTTCTCGATAAGTGCCTGAACACCAGTTTTACCCTTATAATTCCACATTTCTTCGATAAGACCTTCTGGTTGGTCGAATAGCACACCGTCATCAGTCACTCTTATGGTTGTCGTATCAGGCACATGGAAGTTTATACCGTCAGTAACTGCAAGCAAAGCAACTAAGCCAAACCTACTGAACCAATCAATACCATGTCTTAGGTGTAGTCTACCTGTACAAGTAATTCTTGCTGCACAAACATTATCTGACCAATTAAATGCAATTCCCGAACCCAACGCACCGAACAACGAGTTATTCAGAATCTTGATAGGCAACTGCTTGATTTTTGCCATAGATATGTCCGAAGGAGTTAATTCCTTATTAATGAATTTATGGTGAATCTCAGGGTCAATTTGTCTTAACAACGTGACTTCATCATTGTTTAACTCAGCACCACTTGCTAATTTCTTGTAAATATTACGTGTGGTTGTAAGATACAACAACAATTTTTTCATTACACCTGTAATATCAAAAATCGGAAATACACCGTCAGTTAATTGAATCATCGGATAAAGCGATGCGTAGTCAATCTTAATTATACGTTTTGTATAACCAACCTTATAACATCTTGCCAATCCACCTGAGAACCTTTCGTTTCCATCTGAATCTGGTATAGCTAAATCGTTTTCATAACTCCATGCAGTTAGAAGCAAGTTCCAGATAGCAGCAGTACCCATAGTACAAATACGCTGATATGTTGTTGGAACAATCTTCGCCAACATAAATGATGACTGATTATACAATTCATCCACTTGTTCGGTTTCCCAAAGGTCATCAAGTAAGTATTGTTTCACAAGCCTCTTCCCACTGATAAATGTAACCATACCTTTTGGTAAAGGCTCGGCTTTAAACCATGTAATAAAAGCAGGATTTTCATCAAGATACTTATTTCTCAATACCTTATATTGTTCATCGCTTATCTTTTCTTTATTACCTTGAAGTACATATAATTTCTTCGCAACGTCTTGATATTCATTAGGTATTTGAACATAATCGTTTTTATCGTCAATTAAAAACATCTTGTTCTCTGTATAGAACCGACCAATGCTATTATCTTCACCTACAATATATGTTCTATTTGACCTTGCTACTTTCTCGAACTTCGCCACGTATTTCAATCCTGTTTCTTTCAAATCACTGTTAACTGCAGCAGTTCGTTTCGATGCGTGTAGAATATCAATAAACGAATATCCCCACATTTCAGTTGCTGTATATTTATCTGCAGTATTACCGTACTTAACACTAACATTTCCTCTTCTTTTTAATCTGAAGCCTTCTTTAAGTCCGTTTGGAACTTGTGTTAAGTCCATTTTCAAAACTTTCGCCCTGCCAAGAATAAAATCAAAGTCAAATGTTTCGCTAAAATATCCCGCAATAACTGCGGGTTTCAGGTGATGAATTAAATTAAAAAAGTCCTGAATTAGTCTGATTTCAGCTTCATCATTATTAACTTCATCGACTTCCAGAATGGTTTCGAACCCCTTGTTATCTCTAACACCGATTGCAAACATTCTTGCAATCTGATAACGTAAACCAGTTGTTTCAATGTCATACGTCAGTCTATGTACACTCTTATATTCCTCAAAACCCTTATAGAGTCTGGTTTGATTCGAGATGAAGAATTGTTCTGTCGTTCTCGGAGAATAATATAGGTCACGATAAAGATAAATCAAATTACCCTTATTGTCTCTAATAAATTCATCATTACCATCTTTGGCTTTCTCATAAGGATTCATCCCACCATCAGTTAGATAATTAATGATATCGTTGTATGACCTACGACTTGTTATTTTATAACAATAGCCATTTACTAATCTTTTCTGATTACCTGTTTTTAATTTGGTTATAGTAATACCATATTTGATTTGTTTGCTTTCGATAAGTGTATCAGACTTCCCTGCATACAATTGATAATTGGTTTTCGACAAGTCTTTCATATACATGAAAGGTTCGTAAGCAACCTTTACTATTTTAGGTTCTTTATTTGGTTCATGTATAATACATTCTGCAAAATTATTTCTGGGGTCTGTTTCTACGTTAACCAGATATTGTAGTTCGTTATTATAACCCTCAAGAAATCCTTTGATTTCACTCAATACTTTTACTTTATCCATTTGTGGCTTTTGTATATTATTTTCCGTTTTTACTTTAGTTTCTGTTTTAGGTCTTTGTGTGAGATGAGTAAAAAATTCTTTATATGTTTTTACTTCTCCATCACCATCCTCAAAGATACAAAAAATTTCATCAGCATTCCTAATAGTTTTAATATGTCTTTCATATTTTTTATTCCTAATAGGTTGTATAAACACAAATTTTTCTTCAGGTTCTGCATAATGAAGT
>Ga0307379_10002517_pt1 | contig 27088 bp, 28 predicted proteins | sample UN2MG_FD_202237 | JGI IMG/M metagenome (GOLD analysis project Ga0307379, IMG submission 202237) | Soil microbial communities from Risofladan, Vaasa, Finland - UN-2 | ecosystem: Environmental > Terrestrial > Soil > Coastal area > Acid sulfate soil | place: Finland: Risofladan, Vaasa | collected...
GTTTAGTCAAGAAAAGGCTGGTTTAATTGCCAGGCGGGTAGAGAGAAGGGGTTTGGCACGGGATCTTAGAATCTATGTTGCTAATGATTCTGACTATACGGCAGCGATCGGTATTGCGATAGAGGAAATAGTCAGCATGGGAATAAGAGTAGCCGGTCGAAGGGTTTCTCAATTGAGCATGGTGAACTTTTTTGAAAACCATCCCGTTTGGACCGATAATTTCAGTTGGCTGGGAGGAATGGGTTGGGTCGGGGGAGTTAGGGGCGGAGGCGTGGTAGGAGAAACCTTTGGCCCTACTTTGAGAGATTATATTGACGAGAGACACTCTTCGCCTAACGAGAGAGCAGTAATGATGAACGCAATGGACTTGCTTTTTCTGTATATGGTTGAAGACGGTTTGCAAAAATGGGATGAAATATTAGCGGCAGGAGAGGAAATTGCTAGAAGTAAAGATTGCCTTAATCCAACGACTGAAATAGAAAAAATTGCTGGTCGAGAAAGCCTTACCGATTTTCTTCCGGGGCTCTTTGAGGCTTTTAAGGAAGTTGGCGCCAAGCTCTAATTGAGAAAGAACGAGGGGAGTGCACTCCTGCAGAGAATGGGAATAGGAGTGCACTCCTTGGCCTCAAGCACGACTAAGATGCCTCTAGAACGCGTCAGGATAGTATTGTTGGAGGTACTCCATCAGGAATGCCTCTGCCTCCGGACACCAGCTCTGCTGATCTTCGCGACTGCAGTGGAAGTGAGGCGGTGGTTTGACGCCGGCCAGGCAGGTGGAGCGATCGGGATTGTCTTTATTGTAGACAAACTGTATGCCGCCGCTCCGGTTCCCTGACTTGAAGCCTGGGATATAGTAGATTAGTAGGACGGCATTACTGTGCCATTTGCCGTCGTACCAATCGGCATCCCTGGCTAAACAGTCATCCGGTCGTCTGTTCGGCAGTCTCCTATATAGGTCCTGACGATGGTCTGCCCGTTCTCCCTCCAGGGTGTGTCGGTGGAGGTCGGGATTGTCGGATGATTGAAGGCCAAACGTCATCCACAAGAGGAACAACGGAATGGTGACGGGCTTGGCCCTTGAGAGAAACGTCCCGACCTGCTCCCAGGTGACTTGGGGGTAGTATTTCGGGAAAAAAGGGTGTGGATATAGGCCGGAGACGTAGGGGGGCGGCAATGGGCCGGTTCCGAGAGGTTGCTGGTCGACGGATTCATCCGGTAAGGTGTCGTTCTGAAAAAGCTCCACCGGGTCCGTCCGTCTGTCGGCCAGCACCAGGGGGGTAATCAAGGTGGCATTCAGAAACGCCACCAGGGTGATGGCGAGAAGCAGCTTCTTGCCTCTCATTGCCAAACCTCCTATTGTTTTGTCCGGCCCGCGTGGTACATCCGCACCTTAGAGACGCAGACCGTCGGGCTGGAAGCAAAGAGATTACCTCCAAGCCGACGGCCGCGTCTTTTATAAGAGTTGGCAGAATGAATGCCAATCTCTTTCAAACTTCCGAGCCTAAAGGAAGAACAAGTTTGAGAGTCCTGCCAACTCTTGAAAACTTAAAATCAATACCGAGGGTTAAAAGCCCTCGGAAGTTTATCGTGCTTGAGTTTTAAAAGTCCTGAATTTGAGTTAACTTCGGCTAATCGAAGGGCTCAAACTGAGATGCATTCAATGTGTAACAAATGTGTAAGGATAAGACCTTTATGTTAAAAGAATGTCAAGGCTTCGGAGCTTTTGCTTGACTTTTAGCAGAAGAGAAAATATCTTCAAAGCAAGGATACAATTTTGAATTAAAGCAATGACTGAGGCAGAGATTGTGACTCCAGATGAGCCAGCCCGGATATGGCCGGGAGCAGTGGAGATAAAAGCTTTGAACTGGAATGGTGAATCTCTCCCCCGTTCTCCTGATTATATTTTACTTTCTCCTGACTCAAGCGCCAGGGTGTGTTCTGCTCTCACTAAGGTAAATTCAGGCAGACCCGCGAGCGACCCTGTTTTTCCGGAATATTTGGAAATGAAAAGATTTCCGGAAATTGATGAAATGAAGGTTAAGGCTCAGGACGGCCGGGAAATGGAAGCCGGTGAGGTAGCTGAGTCCAATCAGGATAAAATTGCCCAGGCGGCTAGGAGTCGGTGGGAACAGGGGCTGACCGAGCTTTTCAGAGTCGCTGGAATCGCCAGGATTCCGACTCATTCGAAAGAGAGCGGGAGATTGACAGTAGGAGTTGCGGGTGGCGAAGACGGCCAGGGTGTCGCTGGCCTGCTGGGATTTTTTAATCGAAACTTCCCTCAAGTTCCCATCGATTTATTTGTTGTCGACCCGAGAGATCCGGGAAAAATTGAGAAAATTAAAGAGCTTTTGGCTTTCAACGTTTCAACGGTAACTCCGAGGGAAGCTGATTTAAGAGAAGTGCTTTGGGAGAAGGTGCAGCCTGATTTGGTGGTTTTCCCCAACCCCGGACCACTGGATGTGGTGGAGACATATCTTCCTTGGAAGGATATTATCACTAAAATTGCCAGAACGAAACCCTCGTTTATTATTTCTTGCTTTCCTCGAGTCGGTTATTGTGTCCGAGATCCGCTAGTTATTCAAGACATTGTCAAAACATATAGAAATTTAGTTACGGGAGCAAATGACACTTTGAGAGATTTAAAGGAAGAGGAGTTAGTCGCCATGTCTGGGTGGACAGAACAAGATATCTTTAGACACATCCTCAAAGCGGTGGGTTATGAAACAATGGTCGAAAAGTGGTTTAATGATAATCTAAAAATGCCGCTTAGCGTTTATGGAGCGGCCGTGGAGGTTGAGGGTCAACCTCAATATTTAGGAGCCTTAGATCCTTACTTTTTATTATCAGTCAATAAGAGCGCCTTAGCTTTGGCGGAGAATGTGGGGAGGAATAGGGGGGAGCTGAAATGAGTCTAAACGGATATTTAATCCTTCAATCTTTTTGGTGTAGCACCATCTTAGCCACCCTTGGCCGGCGGTGTACCATTCTCTGGAAGGGCTTGGTCCCCGCCCCTTGTATCTAGACATAATCCAACCTCCGTCCCAAAAGCCAATTGAACACCAGTATCTTGATGTACCGAATGGTTGCCATTCGGGCCCTTTGTTTTCTTGCTCAAGCCGGCATCTAATAATAAAATGATGCACTTGTTGGGGAGACACGATTCGGACAATTCCCACTTTGCCAAGTAATCTTCGTTCGTCGATTGCCCCATATATTTCGATTGTTCCTGGTTTCGGTCCTTCTCTTGAACTATGGACGAATCCATCAGTATCACAGGTGTTAATCAGAGATCTGGCGATTCGCCAAGATTCTTCGTGTTCCATGGACATTTTGAGAATTGACCGTCGCAGTGATTGTTCCAAGAAGTCAAAAAAACTTTGTTCTCTTAATCTGTTTTGGTCGACAGTCAGCGCTGGAATTAAAAGCGAGATACGACTGACTTTTGCCCCCCAATCATAAACAGTTTTTAATTCTTCCCATCTTTCCCAGGCTGCTTCGCGAACAAGGAGTCTTCCCCTTGGTTTTTTACCACTCACTTTTTCTTCTAATCGGCCGGCTTTAATCACTTGGATGTTTTGAATAGGATATTCAATTCCAGACTGATGATGTTGCCAATACCCGCTGGCGTTTTGAAGGCTGGATTCTTCACCCTCAAGAACTACAACATCTACAAAAGGAGAAAGGCCATGAACAATACCAATCAAGATTTTGTTTGGGATTGTCTGGCCATTTCGGTCCACTGCCCGTCGAGTATAAATTTGAAGGGAATCAGGTCCTGGTCCACTGTTTTGAAGAATAATGGCGTTGGCAAATCCGGGTGATGGTGGGGTTATTTCTTTTAAGGCTCCAAGAACCGCCTGAGCTTCAGCCCAATAACTGCCTAGACGGATTCCTGGTGAGAGGTTTCCCTCCTGGAAATCGAATCTTTTTCGTTGACTGGTAAAGGAGTCTCTGCCTAAACGGCGCTCAATGTCTCCAATCATTGCGAAAGTGACAATTAATACCGAATATAGCCCACCTGGAAGTATAAATCAAATTAGGGGATGATCTCTGATCTTTCTTTAAGAATTTGAACCTCGAAAGTATAAAGATTTGTTTGGGGGCTTTTATAACAATGGGGTGGCAGACCGGCTTTTTGGAAGCAAAGTTGGCTTAAGAATTCTTCTAAACTCCAGCCGGTTTCTGTCGCCACTTGGGGAAGGAAAGTGCCTCCTCGATTGCCGTATTGCATCATTACACCGTCAACCCCCAATCTTATTTTTTCCCAATTATCAATTTTTTTCCGGGGAGTCATCACGGAAATCTCGATTTCAATGTCGGGGAGTTCCTCGGCGGTGACTTTAGGGAAGCGTGGGTCTTCGGTCGCCGCCGCGATACTCATCTTTTGAATTACTTGCCAAAGCGGCACTTTCGGTTCAAATTCACCAATACAACCGCGCAGCTCGCCGTTTTTTTTCAGAGTAACGAAGGCTCCGAGTGGTTTGAGAAGAATGGGGGATCTGGGTCCCCCTTCCCCCGCCTTTGGCGGGGTTCGGAGAGGTAAACCGGAAAGATGAGCCTTGAGAGTTTGGCGGGCCAGAGCAAGGGCTTCTTCCTGGGCTTTCTGGTCAAGCGTTAAGCTGGAGGGATTATTTCGCCGCCAGCCGCCAATTGCGGCGTAACCGACAACTTGTTCTTTCTCGCCGGTAATGTCACCCGAATTAGCGTATTTTATTTCCTCAAAATTGAAATTATTTAACTTCTCCGCTGCTTGGAGGGCAACTAAAATTGCCTGATAACCGCAAGCGCAGGTATCCAAGCCAGGATAATGTTGGCTTTCAGCTTCGGTTAAGCTCTTTTCTAAATTCTCCGCTTGGCCGGAAACAACGGCTTGAGTGGTTTTTTTATCTACCTGATTGGCAACTTTATAAGGCGGATAATGAGAAAGGTCGGAGCTAATTAGGAGGAGAGTGAAGGAATCGAGGTTATCGGCGATTTTTTGAGCCAGAGAGGCAAGAGTCTCCTTTGTTGGCTGGCCAATAAGAATGGGAACAATTTTAGCTTGGGGAAGAACGGTCTGTAAAAACGGCAATTGGACTTCCAGAGAATGTTCCTCGCGATGGACGGGAGGGTTAGCCACGATGCCTTCATTGGGAGATACCAATTTTTTAGCCAGATCTTCATCGATTATTGTTTTTTTCAATGGCGTTTCCCAGGCGCCTTGGTCGAAAACCGCGATTCCTTCAAAAAAAGCCCGGTGACTGGTGCCCAAAAGAATTACCCGTTGATAGTCAGTTCCCCCTAATTGCTTAAAACCGGCGGCGGCAATCGGCCCGGAATAATCAAGGCCGGCGTGGGGAACGATTAAAATCTGCAGTTTGCCTTTTCTCTCCAACCGAGGAGCTTGGTTAAGAAGAGAAGTAATTTTGGTTTTTAAGTTTTGGGGTTCAACCGGATAAAAAGAGCCGGCAAAGGTGGGGGTTCGGGTAAAGATTTCGGCTGTCGGAGCTGGTTTCTTTTTGATTTTGCTAATCACTAAGTAAGATAGTAGCAGGCTGAACCATAAAAGCAAGCAAAAGTAAAAAAGTGTTTTTCTTTTCTTCATATGCTACACTGAACCTATCTTGATGTTTTTCTTAGAAACTACTTTACAACCGTTTCTTTATCTGGGTAAAATCCTTTATAAGGATAAATCCTTTATTAAGGATAAATTCTTTATTAGAGATAAAATAACCTAAAAGATAAGCTAAGGAAAGATGAATCGAAGCAGAATTATTGCTGCCATTGATGTTGGCAGCACGAAAATTGCCACTTTAATTGGGCAAGTTGACGAAAGCAGAGAAAGAATTAATGTTGTTGGGGCTTCTTCTATTCCTTCTTTAGGGGTGAGAAAGGGCCAAATCGTTAATATTGAGGAGGCGGCGGATACAATTGTCAAAAGCGTCGAAGCGGCGGAGAGAATGGCCGGTTTTTCCTTATCTAAAACCCTGGTTTCTGTTGGTGGAGCTCATATTGCCTCGCAAAATTCTCATGGGATTGTCGCGGTGGCCGAGCCTCAGGGAGAAATTACTCCTGAGGATGTTCGACGGGTAATTGAAGCGGCGCGAGCGATTTCTTTGCCCTCTTCGCGGGAAATTCTTCATGTTATTCCTCGCACTTATGCGGTTGATTCTCAAGAGGGAGTGGCGGACCCAGTCGTGATGAGCGGAGTGCGATTGGAAGTAGAGACTCACATTATAACCGGTTCCAATACCGCGATTAAAAATTTGACTAAATGCGTTTCTGAAGTGGGAGCTAACATTGAAGGGCTGGTTTTTTCCGGCGTGGCGGCGGCGGAGACAGTGCTAACGGAAACGGAAAAAGAATTGGGAGTAGTTTTAGTAGATATCGGTGGAGGGACAACCAGTGTGGTGGTTTTCCTGGACGGCGCCCCGGCTTATACGGCCGTCCTGCCAATTGGGGCTAGAAATGTTACTAATGATTTAGCGATTGGTTTGCGGCTTTCTATAGAAGGAGCGGAAAGGTTAAAAGTGGCTCTTTCGGATAAAGTAAAAGAAAAAGTTCCCATTTTTGAGGGACGGTTATTGGAAGAAGAGACAGACAAAGGGGAAAAGAGCGAAGAAAAAAATAAAAAAAGTGAGGAGAAAAAAGAAGGAGAGAGAAAAGAGGATGAGATTGATTTAAATCGATTGGGAATTTATGAAGAAACCAAAAAAGTGTCCAAAAAAACTCTGGTAGAAGGAATTATTAAGCCGCGGTTGAATGAGATTTTTGGTATGGTGGCGGCTGAGATTCAGAGAAGTGGTTTTGCCGGTTTAACTCCTTCAGGCATTGTTTTGGCTGGGGGAGGGGCAATGACAATTGGGGCAACCGATACTTGTCGCAAGAGCTTATCTTTGCCGGTGAGAGTGGGGATGCCGGGCCAAGTTAGCGGGCTTATCGATGATATTATGGATCCTTCTTTTGCTTCCGTCATCGGTTTACTTCTTTACGGGAGCAAGAAAGACGATTCCCTTTCTTCCGTCAACGGTTTCCCTAAATTGGGAGAAATCGGTCGGAAGATCCCCATTAGAGGTTTGGCTGGAAAGGTTGGCAATTTTGTCAAGTCCTTTTTGCCTTAAATTGCTTTTCTCTGATATGGTATAATTTGGTGAATGAAAGAGGCGCGATGTTTTTCTTTTGGTGATGGCAATTTTAGGAATAAAAAAGCAGCTTCTATTAAAGATTCGGCGAGAGAAAAGTTATGGCTTTAGTTAAACCTGATGTTGCCCGTTTTGCCAAAATTAAAGTTTTAGGAATTGGTGGCGGTGGTAGTAATGCGATTAATACCATGGTGTTCGAGGACTTAATTGCGGGGGTAGATTTTGTCGCCATCAATACTGACGCTCAGGCACTTTTAGCTAATCAGGCGGGGATTAAACTCCAAATTGGAGAGAATTTGACTCGTGGTTTGGGAGTTGGTGGTAATCCGGAGATTGGAAGCCAATCAGCCGAAGAATCTCGGGAAAAAATTAAGGAGATGTTGGCCGACACGGATATGGTTTTTATCACCGCCGGGATGGGGGGCGGAACAGGGACGGGAGCATCCCCGATTATTGCCGAAATCGCCAAGGAACAAGGGGCTCTGACAATTGCGGTTGTGACGAAACCCTTTTTATTTGAGGGAACACGGCGAATGGTAGCGGCGGAGGAGGGGATTGTCAAATTGAAAGACAAGGTCGATGCCTTGATTGTTATTCCCAATCAGAAACTACTCGATTCAATTGACCGCAAAATTACCTTAGTCGAAGCCTTTAAGACGGTAGATTCGGTTTTGGCTCAAGGGGTCCATGGAATTTCGGACATCATTACTCTCCCCGGGCTGATTAACCGAGATTTTGCTGATATTAAATCGATTATGAAAGACGCCGGGAGTGCCTTTATGGGTATTGGAGTTGGCATAGGTGAAAATCGGGCCCAAGCCGGGGCTCGAAATGCGATTGCTTCTCCCCTGCTGGAAGTTTCCATTAACGGCGCCCGGGGGATTCTTTTCACCATTACTGGTGGCTCGGATTTAACGATGGCGGAGGTAGAAGAGGCCTCGAAAATTATTACGGAGAATGCGGATGCTGATGCTAATATTATCTTTGGCGCGAGTATTGATCAAAAAATGGTTGACCAAATTAAAGTTTCGGTCATCGCTACCGGTTTCGATGAATCAAAGCTGAATTTACGGCGAATGGTTCAGCCACCGGCGGCGAAAGTCTTTTCTACCGCTTCTCCAACGACTAAAACGTCAACTCCCGGAGGAAACGGCGAGACGGATACCGAGGCCCCCTTGGATGAAATGGGTGAAGAGTACGAAGTCCCCGCCTTCTTGAGATTAGGGAGACAACACTAGCTAAATTTCTAAATCCTAATTTCTAAACAATTCCAAAATCCAAAATTCCAATTACCGTAAGTTGCTGCAGGAAAGATTTTTTAGTATAATAGACTCATAATTGTGGTAAAAGCATTTGAGGTGTGTCAGCTTAGCTGATTGCAATCAACACCAAGCTGCTTGAAGAAATCCTGAGTGGTTCGACAGGCTCACCATTTGGGAAATTAGACCAAGCCGGGTAAGCCCGTTAAAGCGAGAATAAGTTATAAAAGGTGGTACCGTGAGCAAGCTCACCCTTTGGCGGGTGGGCTTTTTTGGTATTATTAAGGAAAGACAATTATGGAAAAGAAAACCACTAAAAGAATAAAATTTACCACTGTGCCGGCAGAATTAAATTTTGCTGAACTGGATGAGCGAATTTTGAGCTTTTGGAAAGAGGGTCATATTTTCGAACAATCGATTGAAGAAAAGCCTAAAGATAAGGTTTATTCTTTCTATGATGGTCCTCCTTTCATCACTGGCTTGCCTCATTATGGTTCGCTCTTATCCAGCGTTGCCAAAGATGTCGTTCTGCGCTTCTGGACCATGAAAGGTTATCGGATTAGAAGAGTTTGGGGATGGGATTGCCATGGCTTACCGGCAGAAACAGCGGTGGAGAAGAATTTAAAGCTGAAATGCAAGCGGGATATTGAGGAGATGGGCGTAGGCAATTTCATCGAAGCTTGTCGCGATTTTGTGAGCAAAACTTCCTCTGAATGGGAGTGGTATGTTGACCATATCGGCCGCTGGGTGGATTTTAAAAATGCTTACCGGACCATGGATCGGGATTATATGGAAACGGTCCTTTGGGTTTTTAAAGAGCTTTACGATAGAGGGCTGATTTATAAAGGAAGACGGGTTTCTTTGTATTGTCCCCGCTGTGCCACCCCGCTTTCCAAGTTTGAGATTACGATGGATGAAGGTTGCTACCGGAATGTAAGCGACCCGGCGATTACGATAAAATTTAAAGTCAAAGGAGAGCCTAATACTTCCATTTTAGCCTGGACGACCACCCCCTGGACTTTGCCGACCAATTTCGCCTTAGCCGTTGACCCGCGGCAGGTTTATGTTGAGGTGGAGCAAGAAGGCGAAAAATATCTTCTGGCCCAAAAAAGATATAAAGAATATTTTCCCGAAGAGAGAGTTTTGCGAAAGCTCAAAGGGGAGGAGTTAGTGGGTAAGGAATATGAGCCATTGTTTGACTTTTTTGCCGGTAATGAAAACGATTTTAAGGTCTATCCGGCAACTTTTGTCGCCATGGATGAAGGGACCGGCGTAGTTCATATTGCGCCGGGTTTCGGCGAGGACGACAGCCTTTTAGGGGAAAGATTTCACTTAAGCTTGGCTGACTCGCTGGATGATGAAGGGAGATATATTGACCGAGTTAAGCCTTGGACGGGCACCTTTATTAAGGATGCTGACCCATTAGTGACTAATAACTTACGGGAGAGGGGGTTGCTTTTTAAGGAAGAGAAGATTGTCCATAGTTACCCTTTCTGCTATCGCTGTGATACCCCTTTAATTTATAAATCTCAGGAAGCGTGGTATGTAGATATTGACCAGATAAGGAAAAGCATGCTTGAGAGTAACAAGAAGATTTATTGGTTCCCAACTTACTTTAAATATGGCCGCTTTACCATCAATATTAAATCTGCCCCCCATTGGTGTATTTCCCGGACCCGCTACTGGGGGACGCCGCTCCCAGTTTGGGAATGTCAGTGCGGCGAGCGGTATGTTTTTGGTTCAATTAAGGAAATTGAGGAAGCATCAGGCCAAAAAGTTACCGACCTTCATCGGCCGGATATTGACAAGATTACGGTCAAATGCCGCCGCTGCCAGGGAGAAGCAAAACGAGTGCTAGAAGTTTTGGATTGTTGGATGGAGTCAGGAGCGATGCCATACGGCGAGTGGCACTATCCTTTTGAAAATAAGGAACAGTTTGAACGAAGTTTCCCGGCTGATTTTATTTCCGAGTATACTGGCCAGCTCCGGGCCTGGTTTTATTATTTGCACGCTCTCTCTAATGCGCTTTTAGGAACGAACTGTTTTAAAAATGCCTTAGTTACCGGGGTGATTTTGGGGTCAGACGGTAAAAAGATGAGCAAGTCCCTGGGTAATTTTCCTGACCCGAAGGAAGTTCTTTTAAAATACGGCGGCGACGCTTTGAGGCTTTATCTGATTAATAGCCAGGTCATGGCGGGAGAGGATCTGATTGTTTCTGAGGAGGAGATAGCCAATCAAGTAAGGAATATCCTCTTGCCGCTTTGGAATTCCTATCGCTATTTCGTCACTCTAGCAGAAGCTAAAGACTGGTGTCCGCAAAGAACGGTGAGCGAGAATGTTTTGGACCGCTGGCTGGAAAGCCGGCTTTGGTCTTTCTTAAAAGAATATAGCGATTTTTTTGGGAAATATAATGTTCAAAAAGCGGTAGGGCTAGTGCCTGGCTTTATTGATGACCTTTCCCGTTGGTATATCCGTCGTTCTCGAGAACGGTTTCAAGAGGGAGACGAAAAAGCTTTGACCACTCTTTATGAAGTGCTAACTGTTTTTGCTAAGGCGGTGGCGCCTCTCGCGCCTTTTATAAGCGAGGAAATTTATAAAAACCTGACTGGCAACCTTTCGGTTCATTTGGAAGACTGGCCAAAGGTAAAGGTGAGTCAAATTGATAAAGGGCTGGAAGGAAAAATGGCCTTGGTTAGAGAATTAAGCGAACAAGGTAATTCTAAGAGAAGGTTAGCGGGGATTAAATCCAGACAGCCTTTAAGAAAATTGACCGTTTTAAATTTGCCGATTTCCCTTGAAGAGCCGTTTTTAGACTTGATTAAGGATGAACTTAACGTCAAAAAAGTCGTGGTAGAGACAGGCAAAGGGGAGCTTTCGGTGGAGCTGGACACCACCATTACTGCCGAGCTGAAGGAGGAGGGAGAAGCGCGAGAAATTGTCAGGATGATTCAGGAAGCGAGAAAAGAAGCCGGCTGCGAACTCTCTGATTTAATTGAAGTGGGTCTTCCTTCTTGGCCCAAGAAGTTTGAGGGGGAGATTAAAAGAAAAACATTAGCCAAGAAACTTTATCCTGCGGAAAAACTTGAAGTGAAGGGTATTAGGGGTAGTAAATAAGCTTTTAATACTTGTGATACTTTTGATACTTGTGATACTTTTAGGTAATGCTTCGGCCTAAATTTGATTGGTATTTGATTTTACCCGCTTTGTTTTTGCTTGGTTTTGGTCTTGGCATTATTGCCAGCGTTTCCCCTTCTCATTTACCCCAGCATCTCTTATATATTCTTTTGGCCTTGGGATTTTTTCTCTTTTTTTCCTTTTTTGATTTGGATATTCTTTTTCCGCTTTCCCCTTTAATTTATCTTTTATCTCTTCTTTTCCTTATTTTGCCTTTTTTGGTTGGGACAGTTACTCGGGGCTCGGTGCGCTGGATTCCCTTGGGTAGTTTTACGATTCAGCCCTCGGAAATAGTTAAACCTTTTTTGTCACTTCTGGCAGCTTGGTTTTGGACGAAGGAAAACTTTAGTCTTAAAAGGCTTTTTTTCTTTAGCGGTATTTTTTTTCCAGCGGTTCTCTTAATTTTTCTGCAGCCGGACTTGGGGAGCGCCTTGGTGGTTTTAAGCATCTTTGGCGGGGTTCTCCTTTTTTCTGGTATTAAATGGCGCCAGCTTTTGCTCTTAGTTTTGGTCGTGGGGGTGATTTTTCCTTTAGCTTGGTTTACTCTTCATGATTATCAAAAAATGAGAATTGTTCATTTCCCTAACCCTTATTCTGACCCGTTGGGTGAGGGCTATAATTTGATTCAGTCAAAAATTGCTATCGGTAGTGGCGGAATTTTCGGTCGAGGCTTAGGTCGAGGGACGCAAAGCCATCTCGCTTTCCTGCCGGAAAAACACACCGATTTTATTTTTGCTTCTTTGGCGGAAGAGCTGGGACTGGTGGGGTCGGGAATAGTTTTTGGTCTCTATTTACTGCTTTTCTGGCGGATTTTGAAGATTGCTCAACAAACCCGTCAGCGACCGCTTTTCCTTTTAGCGATGGGTCTATTTTTCTCCCTCTTTTTCCAGACGACGGTTAATTTGGGAATGAATATCGGTTTGCTGCCGATAACGGGGATTACTCTGCCGCTAATTTCTTACGGCGGTAGCTCGATTTTGGCGACGATGATAAGTTTGGGTATTTTAGAAGCGATTTCCCGCCAAAAAGGAGAGGAGAGAGTCCTAGAGATAAAATAAGGCAACTTTGAATTGCAAATTGCCGGCAGTTGAAGTAAAATATCACTTTATGAAATACGCCGTGGTGAAAATTCAGGGAATGCAATTTAAAGTCAGTGAGGGTGACCAGCTGGCGGTTAATCGGTTGCCGGGAAAGGAAGGCGAGAAAGTTGAATTTGCCGAAGTTTTGCTGGTTAAAGAGGATGGCCAAGTGAAAATTGGCCGGCCGGTAGTAAAAGGGAGCCAAGTGACTGCCAAAGTGACAAAACAATTCTTGGGTCCAAAATTGGATATTTTTAAGTTTAAAGCCAAAACTGGTTATCGGCGGAAGATGGGTTTTCGTCCTCAAAAAACATTAATTCAAGTCGAGAAAATCAGCTTATAATCCGCTAACAATTGGACTTGACTTCCGTGAAAAGTTAATTTATAGTCTTTAATAGATATGGCACACGTTAAAGCTGGTGGACGAGCAAGACAAGGGACTCCCCGAAGAGGTCGACGTTTAGGGATAAAAGTTTCCAGTGGACGACCGGTTAAGGTGGGAAGTATTATTGTGCGTCAGAGAGGATCTACCTTTTTGCCGGGAATTGGCGTCAGGGTGGGGCGGGACTACACCCTTTTTGCCTTAAAAGGCGGTCAAGTTAATTTTAAAACCCTGAAAGGGAGAAAAATAGTGGAGGTAGTCTAAAATGTCTGATGACAGCAATATGGTGATAGTCCAGCTTTTGATTGACGAGCTCCAATCAAACCCTCTTCAGCCCCGCGGTGTTATTACTCCCGAAAGTCTGGTTGATTTAGTTGATTCGGTTCGCGAGCATGGCATCTTGGAGCCGCTAGTGGTAGCTAAAACTCCTGCCGGTTTTCAAATTATTGCTGGAGAGAGGCGTTGGCGATCGGCGAAAATTGTTGGTTTAAAGACGATTCCCGCAATTATTAAAGAAACCACCCCGCGGGGTATGCTGGAAATGGCCATTGTGGAGAATGTTCAGCGGGTGGATTTAAACCCGTTGGAGCGGGCTAGGGCTTTCCAGCGGTTAATTGACGAATTTAATCTTTCCACGGCGGAAATTGCTCGCCGAGTGGGCAAAAGTCAAGCTTATGTTTCTAATTCGTTACGGCTTTTATCCCTGCCGGACGCGATTAAAGACGGGATTCTTTCGGGACTAATAACTGAGGGTCATGCCCGGGCGCTGGCCGCGATTTCTGACCCGAGGTTAATGATTGAGGCTTACAAGATTGTTTTACGAGAGTCGAGTTCGGTGAGAAGAGCGGAAGATTTGGCTCGGCGGATGAAGCAGCAAACTCAAGGAATTGCTCCCAAACAAAAAATTCAGCGGATTGTCAACGAAACGATTGATCAGATTCGGGATGATATTGAAAGAGCCCTTGTTTCTATTGACCGTCAAGAGAAGAAGACCGGAGTGAAATTAACGCGTTCTCGCGTTGAGACCAGAATTACCATTTCTCTTTTCGGCAGTTTAGAAGAAACGGAAGAGAAACTCCAAAAAGTTTACAAAAGTATCTGTCAGTAGTTCTAGGGGTAGTCTTCGTGTTTGACCAACCCGGTTTTTGGCAAAGGCCAATACCTTAGCCAGGCTTTGCCAACGATTGACTCTCGAGGAATCGGTCCAAATTCACGACCGTCCCGGGAATAAGCGCGGTTGTCTCCCAAGGGCAGATAATAGCCTTCGGGAATAACCCTTTCCGTTCCTTCACCTAAGAAAGAGCCCGCGCTCGTTATTACTTCCCGCGAAAGATAATCCGATTCATCCAGTGGCCGTTCATCAATAAAAATCTGGCCATTTTCTACTTTAACCCTCTCTCCCGGCAAGGCAATGATTCTTTTAATGTATTCGCATTCAATTTCCGCGCACGGCTCACTTTCCGGCGCCTTAAAAACAATGACATCTCCTCTTTGGGGAAGATCAAAACGGTAGGAAATCTTATTTGTAAGCAGAAATTCACCGTTGTGAAAGCTGGGGTACATCGAACCGCCTTTGACCTGGTGCGGTTGAAATAGAAAAAGATAAACGATAATAAAAATCGAGAGAGCCAAGACAATTGCCTGGATTGTGTCCAAAAAAAATTGAGCGACTTTTTTGAAAAAGTTCACCATATTCTCTGAGTTTAGCTTCTGGTATAATTGGAGTCAACCCGCCAAAATTAATGTTTTTAGGCTCAGTTACATTATAATCTAGTTTTGTTCATTAAAAAAGCAAAACTTTTCTTGAAGGGAATTTAGGCGGGAAGGATAAGACTAGCCTTTTGAACTGTTAGCTCAGTTGGTTAGAGCGGTCCGTTCACATCGGACAGGTCGGTGGTTCGAGTCCACCACAGTTCACAATTTGAGAAGGGATTCGTTTTTAAAATTCCCATGGCTTTCCTCGGTATCCTCATCTTGAGTCGAAATTATATAATAGAGATATGGCTTTTTGGACAAAGATTTAGACGATCTTCCCCTCTGTCGGACCAACAATCTTTTTATAGCTACATTTTACTCGATTAGTCGAACTAGCCAAGATGGGGGTTTGGCCGATGGGAATAGTAGAGAAGGATGAAAAACAAGCGTTTTTTGTTTTTATACCAAAGTTGACTAAATGACGAATATTCATTATCAAGAGCTTCTGTTTAAACTGAAAAAGTATTCAGGCGAAGGAACAAAACATCAAGAGGAAAGAAATAAAGGTTATATTGGCTCCACTAAATTCTGTTATGGAATTAGAAGTGGAGTAAAAAAGCAGATAATTAAGGATTGGATTAAAAAACATAAAGACCTTTCTTTTCCAGAATATCTGGAGCTTCTTAATCTACTTTATCAGGGAAATTCACACGAGGAAATTTCTCTGGCGGGAAAACTCTTAGAGCTTCTCCCTAAACTACGAAAGCAAATTAAGCCTAAATATCTTGATGCTTGGTTAAATAAAGTTGAAGGTTGGGCAGAAGTGGATTCGATTTGTCAATCCAACTTTTCTTCCGAAGAGGTGCTTACCAGATGGGAAGATTGGGTGATTCTTTTGAAGAGCTTAGTGGCTAGTCCAAATGTCCACAAAAGGCGAGCGAGTTTAGTTTTACTAACTAAAACGGTTAGAGATTCCGGTGATTCTAGGTTGTCCAGTTTAGCCTTCAAAAACATCGATAAGCTGAAAAAGGAAAAGGACATTCTGATAACCAAAGCAATTTCCTGGCTTTTAAGGGATCTAATTAAATCTCACCGACGGGAAGTTGAGACTTATTTAGGCAAAAATGAAGACTTGCTTCCCAAGATAGCGATTAGAGAGACCAGAAAAAAGTTGTTGACCGGAAAAAAGAACTAAACTTCATCTTGCTCGTTTTTCAGCTATTCTTCAGCTTTGGTGATATAATCTTGAGCCATGAGAGTGCTACTCGTTGAGGACGAACACCACATCGCTGGCTCAATTAAAAAAGGCCTAGGGCAGGAGCATTTCGCCGTTGATGTGGCTTATACTGGTAATGAAGGCTTTGATTTGGCTTCCGAAGAAGAATACGATGTCATTATCCTTGATCTGATGCTCCCCGGAATGGATGGACTCTCCATTTGTAGGCAATTGCGCCAAAAACAAATCCACACCCCGGTTCTGATTTTAACCGCCAAAGGCCAAGTCCAGGATAAAGTAGAGGGGTTGGATTCCGGCGCGGATGATTATTTGACTAAACCTTTCTCTTTTGAAGAACTGGTGGCCAGAGTCAGAGCACTTTCCCGAAGACCGCAAAACAATCTCAGCTCAGTTCTTTCAGTGGCTGATTTAACTCTTGATGCGAAAACTTATGAAGTGAAAAGAGGAGGCAAACCAGTGAATCTTTCCGGCAAGGAATTTTCTCTTCTGGAGTATTTAATGCGTCATCCAGAACGGATATTAACCAAAGAACAGATTATCAGCCATGTTTGGAATTATGACGCCGATATTCTTCCCAACACCGTGGAAGTCTATATTCGGAATCTTAGACGCAAAATCGATTTACCATTTAAGGAAGGCCCAGCTTTAATTCAAACAGTGAGGGGTTTTGGCTATAAGATTGGCAAAAACAATGTTTAATTCCGCCCGATTAAAACTGACTGCTTGGTATCTTCTGATTATCATGCTTATCAGTGTTTCCTTCAGCACGGTTATTTTCCAAGTTTCTTCAAGGGAACTGGAGCGGTTTGACCGGCTCCAGCGTTCTCGCATAGAAAGACACCTACTGGAGGGGATACCCGGACTCTTTGAGGGACCGAGAACCCTGCCGCCTTTCCTCGACCCCGCTTTGGTTCAGGAAACCAAAAACCGCTTACTTTTAATCTTGGTCGCTATTAACAGCGGCATCTTGGTGATTTCGGGAGTAACGGGATATTTTCTGGCGGGAAGAACCCTTAACCCCATTCGGGAAATGGTGGAGGAGCAAAATCGCTTTATTAGCGACTCTTCCCATGAGTTGCGGACTCCCCTGACCGCCTTGAAAAGTTCCTTGGAAGTTGGCTTGCGCGACAAGAGCCTGAACCTTAAGGAAGCGAAAAGCTTGATTGCCGAAAGTATTGCCGAGGTAAATAAGCTTCACTCTTTAGCCGATGGACTTCTGCAAATGGCCCAATATCAGAAGCCATCGGCCGACACAAAGCGGGAAAAAATCTCACTTTTGGAATCAATAAGCAAAGCGGTCCAAAAACTCGAGCCTTTGGCCAAAGAAAAGGGTATTATTATTCGAAACCGCGCCCAAGACGTCCAGATAGAAGGCAACCCCTTCAGCCTTTCTGACCTTTGGGTGATTCTTTTAGATAATGCCATTAAATACAGTCCCAAGGACAAAACCATTAAAATCTCTTCCCAGCGGCTTGACGGCTTTGTCCGGGTAGCAGTTGAAGATAAAGGCATGGGGATTGATAAAAAAGACCTTCCTCATATTTTTGACCGGTTTTACCGGGCTGACTCCGCTCGCTCTCGGGTTGATACCGGCGGTTACGGTCTGGGCTTATCTATTGCCAAGAAAATCGTTGATTTACACCGAGGATCGATTGCTGCAAAAAGCCGTCTTGGAAAGGGAAGTGTTTTTACTGTCAGCCTGCCTTTGTCTTTCAGCTAATTTTGATCCGCCAGTTGGCGGAGATAAACAAGCTTTTTCAGCTTATTTTCAGCTTCACCTTTTATTATTTGAATATAGGATTTATTAAATTAGGGTTTATTAAATAAAGATTATGCTTGCAAAAATTAAAAAAACAAGCATAATCTCTTAATATTGGTATAATCAACTTTATTTAAGTGCCGAAAATGGACAAGTTATCAACAAAATTCTTCCGGAAAGGTGAATCAGCGTCTACTGTTTCCTCTTTGCCGAGCGAAGATATCGCCCGTCCATCAGTCTTCGGAAATATTCTTCCTTTGTTGAAAAGGAAGAAAAAATTGGTAATGATTGGGTTGGTAGTCCTGCTTGGCCTAGGATATTGCGGCTGGAGGATTTTTGCCCAGGGTGAAAATAAGGCAACTTACCAGACAGCGACTGTCCAGAAAGGGACTTTGGTTTCTTCAATTTCTGCTTCGGGGGTTATTTCTGCTGGCGGCGCCACTGATATAACGACCAGTGCTTCCGGTGTCGTTAGAAAAGTTTATGTTAAAAATGGCGAAACAGTGGCTAAAGGGCAAAGAATTGCCGAGGTGACTCTTGACGACGATGCTCAGTCCAGACAGACAATTACTTATGCCGCTTACATTGAGATGGTGAATGCCGAAAAAACCGCCGAAAAAAATAAGGTCACGGCTGATATTCAAATGTGGAAAGACCGGCAAGCAATTTTTGATTCTCTTGAGGAGCAGGATTATAAGAATAACAATGCGATTAACCCCGAGACTAAAGAAGAATATACCGACTCGGAAAAAGCAATTATTGATAAAACTGTTGATCAAGCCAGGAAGGCATTTGAGGCGTCGGAAACGGCTTATAAAAATTCCGATGCTCAAATAAACAAAGCTAAAGCTCAAATTGCTTCTGCCTGGCGAGATTACCAAAGAGCTTCGGCGATAGTTGTGGCTCCAGCTTCGGGGGTGGTTAGTAACTTTGCCTTGGGTTCTGGATTATCGATTGTTTCTACTTCAGCCCCTAGTTCGAACTCCGGCAATGGTTCGAACTCTTCGGGTAGTCAGAACTCTGTTTCTAGCCAAAAAATTGGTTCGATAGAAAATCCTGGAGCTCGATTTCAGGCCGTCGTCAATTTAACGGAAATCGATGTAACTAAAGTTGATCCCGGCCAGAAAGTGACTTTAATTCTGGACGCTTTTCCGGAGAAAACTTTTACCGGCCAGGTTTTGTCAATTGATACCCTCGGAAAGGTAAGTTCAGGCGTGACCAGTTACCCCACCACCATTTTGCTTGACCTGACAGAAGTTAAAATCTATCCCAATATGTCTGTTACCGCCAATATTATTACCGACTTGAAAACCGATGTGCTTTTGGTTCCGAATTCGGCAATTCAAAGCCAAGGCGAGCAGATAACGGTGAGAGTTTTAGATAAAGGAATTTTGCAGGAAATTCCGGTTGAGATCGGTCTCTCTTCGGATTCTCAAACGGAAATCCTTTCGGGAATAACTGAAGGAGTGGAAGTAGTAACGGCGGTGGTTAACTCTAATTCCAGAAATTCTTCAGAGACGAGTTCCCCCTTTGGAACCTTTAGAATGGGGGGAATGAGCAGTGGTGGCGCGGGTAGAGTACCAGGTGCAAGTTCGCGTTAAAGCTAAATTTTCGATAAATGATTCAGGTTAAGAATTTAACGAAAATCTATCGTACCGGGGTGGTTGAAACGAAAGCTCTGGATGGAGTTTCTTTCAGAATCGACAAAGGCGAGTTTGTGGCGATTATGGGGCCTTCCGGTTCCGGCAAATCCACCTTAATGCATATCTTAGGGGCTTTGGATGTGCCGACCGAGGGAGAGTACTTCCTGGATGGCGAGAAAGTTCAATCGTTGGCCGAGGACGAATTGGCCGATATTAGAAATAGGAAAATTGGATTTGTTTTCCAAGCTTATAACCTCTTGCCTCGAGCGTCGGCTTTGAAAAATGTGATGTTGCCGATGGTTTATGGCGATGTCCCCAGAGGAGAAAGAGAGATGAGAGCAAAAAAGCTTTTAGATACGGTCGGTTTGGGAGATAGGCTTGAGCACCGGCCTAACCAGCTTTCCGGCGGGCAACAGCAAAGAGTTGCCATCGCCCGGGCCTTGGCGCTTGGCCCAGCAATTATTTTAGCCGATGAGCCTACCGGTAATTTGGCGACAGTTCAAGGAGAAGAAATAATGGAAATTTTTGAGAGCTTGAATCAGCAAGGACATACGGTGGTGATGATTACTCACGAGTCGGATATTGCCAAGCACGCCAAAAGGACTATCGTTCTGCGAGACGGGAGGATTGTCAGCGACCAAAAAATATGGAAATCTCAGAATTGATTACGTCTGCACTCGAAGCCTTAAATACCAACAGGCTGCGCACCGGTCTGGCGACTTTAGGAATTATTATTGGCATTGGCGCCGTCATTGCCTTGATTTCTTTAGGCCAATCCGGTCAAAAATCAGTCGAAGCTCAAATAGAGTCTCTTGGCTCAAATTTGCTAACCGTTTTGCCAGGGGCTCAATCATCGGATGGTCTCCGCGGAGCGGCTGGAGGAGCCACCAGCTTGACTTATGAAGACGCTCAAGCTTTGGTCGTGGCCCGCCTGACCACGATTGTCAATATTTCTCCGGAACTCTCCCGCCGCACTCAAGTGAGCGCCGGTCGCAATAATACCAACACTCAAATCTTGGGGGTTATTCCCACTTACATTGAGGTAAGGAAAATTAATCTCACTTCGGGCAATTTTATTTCCCAACAGGACGTTAATAGCTTAAGCAAGGTGGTGGTTTTAGGGCCACAAGTTGTCGTCGATTTGTTTGGCGAAGGGGTTAATCCGGTTGGGCAAACCGTTCGCCTTGGTAAGCTTGCTTTTAGGGTGATTGGCGTTACCGAATCGAAAGGCGGCAGTGGCTTTATGAATCAGGATGATATCGCCTTTGTTCCTCTCACTACGGCTCAAAAACAGTTGTTTGGAGTAGACTATGTTAGTTCCATTTCGATAGAAACTAGAAATAAAGAAGTGATGACCGAGGCTCAAAATGAAGTTGGTTACTTTTTGTTGAACCGCCATAAATTAAATGATCCTAGTCAGGCGGATTTCAGCATTATGTCTCAGGCAGATATTTTAGGGGCCGCTTCGCAGATAACCAGTACTTTCACTCTGCTCCTTTCGGGAATTGCCGCCATATCTCTTTTGGTGGGGGGAATTGGGATTATGAATATTATGCTCGTGACGGTAACAGAAAGAACCCGGGAAATCGGTCTGCGCAAAGCTCTTGGGGCCAAGAAGAAAACAATTATTACTCAATTTTTGTTTGAAGCGGTTATTTTAACCTTCGCCGGCGGAATTTTGGGAATGCTTTTGGGAATCGGCCTTTCCTTTTTGGTTTCGTCGCTAATAAAAATGCCCTTTGCTCTTTCACCCACGGCAGTTATTTTAGCCATTAGCGTTTCCGGAGGAATCGGAATTCTATTTGGTTGGTACCCAGCCCGACGTGCTGCCAATTTGAGTCCCATTGAAGCATTACGCTACGAATAGTATCAAGTATTTAGTATTTAGTATTAAGTATTTTTAAGGAGGTGATTATGAAAAACCTAAACGTGATTTTGATTATCTTGGTGGTAGTCGCCGCTGCGGGAGGATTTGCGGGAGGTATGAAATATCAGGAGGGTAAACAGAAAAGCAACTCTAGGCAGTTTGCCGGTAGTCAGTTGGGGGTAAGAATGGGAGGAAATAATGGAGGAGGAAACGGGAGCCAAGTGGGCTTTCGACCGGTGAGCGGAGAAATTACCGGAAGCGACGATAAGTCAATTACGGTCAAACTCCAGGATGGGAGCAGCAAAATTGTTCTGCTTGCTGAAAGCACGGAGTTTTTAAAGTCCTTAAGCGGGTCGAAGGGTGATTTAAAGGTGGGTGATAAGGTGGTGGTCATTGGTAGTGACAATCCCGATGGCAGTGTAACGGCCCAGAATGTTCAGATTAATCCGCCGGCGAGAAGAACTCCCGAAAGCAGCGGTCAATGAGGCTTTTGGCTATACTTTTGCTTCGGTTTGCGATAGAATTGTGGTTAATCTTATGAAAAAGCTTAGCGGCTTTCCTACTGTTCTTATTCCCCGAAGCGTTGTCTTGGAGACCGAAAGGTTGTTTTTGGGTTTTGCTAAAGACAGTGAGCGTTTTGAAGGAGTAGTTTATTGGGTCGGTAAGGAAACGCCTGAGGGTTTTTTGGTGACCGAAGCGGTGGCGCCGCGGGCGATGATGACGCCGGTTTCTTTCCGGGTTAATGCCGAGGAAAACGCCAGGATAATGACAAAGCTGGTTAAAAAGGGCGAGCAAATTATTGCCCAAGTGAGCAGCCGGCCGCCAGGCAGTGATTTGCGACACCACTTGACCGAGGAAGAAATGGGCTTTTTACCTTTTGAGGGATTAATCTCGGTGGTGGTTTCAGACTATGGAGCTGAAGGTTTGCTCCCGCTTTCGGAAAAAACCGCGGTTTTTCTTTTTGAGAAAGGCAAGTTTGTTAAGCTTCCTACCCAACAAGTAACAAGAATTTTCAAGCTAGTTTGACCATTAATGGAAATTGATAAACTTTTAGTAGAATTAAGAAGGTTAAATTTGCCGGAAGATGAATTCGCTATTTTTGGCAGCGGTTGTTTAGCAATTCGGGGAAAGAAAGAAGCAAAAGATTTGGACTTGGTGGTTTTGCCAGAGCTTTGGGAAGTCTTAGCCAAGAAATACCCTGTGGCCGAGGGCGGTTGGGGACCAAAAGCACATTTAACGGAAAATATTGAAGCGATTGATAAGCCGGCGATTGGGTTTAGCGCTTCCGAAGTCATTAAAGGGGCAGACATTTTCGACGGCATCCGTTTTGTTAAGCTTGAGGTTTTAAGGGAGTGGAAGATAAGATTAGGGAGAGAAAAAGACTTGGCTGATATTAAGTTAATTGATAAACTAATCAGTGATGAGAAAAATGGTCGCTAAATTTTCATTTTCTGGAAACTTAAAGGAAACTATTAAAAAGGTAGTGGATGAGCTTGGTGGGTTTAAAAAGTTTGTCAAAACCGGGGAAGTGGTTTTTTTAAAGCCTAACTTCAATACGGCTGATCCTTTTCCTGCTTCAACTGATTTGGAATTCTTAAAAACGGTGGTGGAACTTGTTTATGAAGCGAGGGCGAAGCTGGTAATGATTGGCGACTCTTCGACAATGTCTTTAAATACCCGCAAGATAATGGAAGAAAAAGAGATTTTTCGCTTGCAGGAAATGAAAATGCCGCCAAGAATTTATATTTTTGAAGAAGGCCGGTGGGTTAAGAAAGAAATCCCCGGCGCCAAATATTTAAAAACCGCTTCTTTACCGGCGGTTTTGGAAAGAGCAGATAAGGTAATTTTTTTGCCCTGCTTAAAGACCCATTCTCAAGCCCAGTTTACCGGTAGCTTGAAACTGGCAATCGGTTTTTTGCGGCCGTTTGAAAGAGTTTCTCTTCATTTAAGAAATTTGCAAGAAAAAATTGCTGAACTGAATAAAATTGTTCCTTGCGATTTGGTCATTATGGATGCTCGAAAATGCTTTATTAACCAAGGACCGTCTCAAGGTGAAACAAGGGAGCCGAACTTAATTTTGGCTTCTACTGACCGAGTGGCAGTAGATGTTGAGGGAATAAAAATTATTCAAGGTTATCCCGGGAACTCCTTGGGCCGGATAAAGCCGGAAGAACTGCCTCAAATTAAGAGAGCTTTGGAGATTGGAGTGTAACATATATAAATATATGTTACAGAAACTATGGGAGAGAGATACGGGGGAGTAATTTGGACCGACCATGCGCTTAAGCGCCTGCGGGAGCGGGGAATTAAAATTGAGCATGCGCTCACTACCTTAAATTCTCCTCACGAAAGCCGTCGCGGCCAAATTAAGGATTCTTGGGTTTACTTCCGGACTTGGGGGAATGAGCGGATTGAAGTGGTCGCCAAACCAAATGAGCGGGGAGAGTGGGTGGTTTTATCGGTTTGGTCAAAATTTGTTTATTCTAAAAATCGGAAGCCGGAATCCTGGTTCCATTATCTTTGGCGGCAGATTACAGGTCGCTAACCCGGTCTCCTCTCACCTTTCGGGACGCATAGAAAACCCGAAAATGCTTGACTGTCCTTCCTTAGGCCGTGGTAGAGTGGAAAAACAATGGCCTTCAATCCGAATGCGATTTTTATTTCCCCCTCTTCCCTAGCTGACTTTGATAAATGTGGCCAGCTTTATTATTACCGCAACGTTTATCGTAGCCCCCGGGGCCTTAAAATCCAGCTGATTAATCCCAGTTTAGCTTTGGGTCAAGCGGTTCATGATACCTTAGAGCAGTTTCTTAAGTCCAGTGAGCCGAGGACCAAGGAGGAGTTGAACCGAATTTTTGAGTTTGTTTGGAGAAATCTTACCGGTGAAAAAGGTGGCTTTACGGCTGCCGATGAGGAAAAAAGCTTTAGAGAACGAGCGCTTTCGATGCTGGAGCGGTTTTGGGCCAATTTGCACTTTCGGGAGGTCGAGCCGGTTAAAATTCCCGGTTTTCCTAAAGTTGAGCTGGGGAATGATTTAATTCTGACCGGCAAACTGGATTGGATTGAAAAAGACGCTGACGGCTATCATATTATTGACTTTAAGACCGGCAAGGAAGAGCGAGAGGATTCCCCGCAATTGTCCATTTATGCCCTTTTAGTCAGTCGCCTTTTAGGAACCAAGAAAATCCGCACCAGCTACTGGTATTTGGACAAAGGCACTGATTTGGTCTCTGTGCCGACGGTGGACATAGAGGAAACTTTGGTCAATCTTAAGAAGAAAGGCGAGATTGTTAAGATGGTTCGGGAGACTCACTCTTTCCGATGCCAGTCGGGCCAAGAATCCTGTTGGGCTTGCCGGGATATGTTGGCGGTGGTCCAGGGGAAAGGGAAACTAGTTTCGATGGACCCGGTTAACCGCAAGCAGGAAATTTACATTTTGCCGAAGGAGACGGTAGCGGTAGAACCATCTATTTTAACTTCTCCAACACCAGTAGTGGAAGATTTGCCTTTTTGACTTCGACTCAAATTTCGATTAATTCGTATTCACTGCTTTTACCCGTATATTTGGCGGCAAAATTGATGTGTATCAGCGGATCTTTGTGGGGCAAAATCTTTTAGAAAATAGACTTTATTCATAAAAAGAATTGTATCATAGCCGGAGAGTGGGGAAACTACTTACCTTTTGGGCCAAGAGGGGGTTACCGCGGCCAGCAATCAGTTGAATCTTACCCATCTATGGCCAATTTAGCCCAAAATTTATCATTTTCAAGTGGCTCTTTTTCTTCTTGGGACTGTCCTTTTTCTTACAAATCTTCTAAAATTTTTTTATGGAAGACAAAAAGGATGACCGTAGCTCTATTTATCTTATGTTTGTTCTTTTTTGTTCTGCCTTCGAACACGTGAGACTAAGTATTGATGGAGGAAATCCATTTGAGTTTGCCAGAGCGAAAGAAAATTTAGTGATGAATGCTGAAGAGGCTCAACGGCGAGGGCTAGAAGAAGGAAGAATTATAAAGATAATTCTCAGAGGCGGATTGGCGGCAAGAGAAAGAAAGGGCTGACCCCTCTTTTGAGGAAAGACTACCGTTTGACTCCTGATAAAATTTCCTGTTAGCATAGAAGAAGAATGTCATTTCCATTACGGAAAGGAGGTAAATGAAGTGAAAATTTTTAAAAAAATCAGGAAAATGCTTAAGAAGTGGGGGGTTTTAGTCTTGCTGGTAACGGTTTTGATTTTAGTAATTTCTATTTATAATACCAGGGGAAAGATTTTACCGGCGAAAACTGAAAGAGGATTTGATGAGTTTGGCTATAACCGGACGGCCAGGATTTTTAACGGCACTGGTTTAGGCTGGTGTCAGGGTAAATTCGGCTGGACAGAAGCTCAATGTCGGGCTTATCTGGGCACTTCTACCGACGACAAGCTGGTAATGAAATGGAATGCTGAGTGGGATAGGGGTAACGCTGATGGATGGAATAAGCCTCCATATAATGCTTGGTTGGATAACCAATGGAATGGCATGAAAGATGGCTCTCAGAGTGTTTGGCACTATAAGATTGTTTGGGTTGGGCCCTGTGGGGCGGACAATACTCCTCTTTCGGGAGGCGGTTACTGCCTTTGGGGACAATTTAAAGTCTTAATGGATCAAGGAAAAGATGTTTCGGGCCATTTCTGGTTTGCTCATGCTAACCCCACTGGTTACGGAGCTTATTGATTCTCTTGACATTAAGCTTGGGATTTGGCAGGATAGGTTTTGTGAATAGAGGGCCGGAAAGAAATTTGGGAAGTGGACGTGTTTTGGTGGGTGAAAGAAAATTTCCTGCCCGGAGTTGTCTTCTCCGATTTGACGAAAGAGATCGGATAATGCAAGCGGAAGTAGTCGTTTCGGCGGGAAACCCGGTCAAATGGCAACGGGGGGATGGGCAGTCTTTTGGCTACTGGCTGGATGAAGAGGTAGTTCTCTATTGGGTGAAATGAAGAGTTCCGAGCAGATAGAAATATTGGTTTATGATAGCAAGGGCGCAGAAATACCTTCCCAAGTGGCTGGTATTGCCATAAAAGATCCGGATGCCCCTCGGAGTTTTTATTATTGCCTTGGGTTTAAGCTGATTGGCTCTGATCCCCTGAGCCCTTCTTCTTGGGAATATCGCCATACTAGCCTTTGGAATTCAGTTGAAGAAGAAAAAGACCAGGATAAATATGAACCCAAACCGATTCCGCGAGAGAAAATTGAAGAAGTGCTGGCTAGACACGATAGCAGCCTGGAAGAAGTTTTAGAAATGTATTGCCAAAAATTAAGAGAACCAAAGACTTCTTAAATTATCTTCTTGACTTCAGAATTGCTGTATTTATAATAAAAGCGCCCATTGGTGGCTAAAACCGAGAACTATTTATGAGGGAAAGATCTTCCCGAATGGGAGAAACTAGTGCTCGAGCAATTCGCAAACAAGCGGCAGCGATTTATGAAGCTACCGGCCAGAGAATAGCCGACCGTCGGTTACCAGTCGCTTGTTGTATTTTAAACGAAAGTCTCCCTTGGGAATCACTAGAAACCGATGGCAAGCCAGTGGAGTCTCCCCCGCCAGTTCAAACTAAAAACCCAGAAGAGATAAAGCAAAGAGAGGAAAATTTTCGTCGGGAAAGGTATAGGCGTTATCGAGCTTCTAGTTATTAATATTTTCCTTAAGGAATCTTTTGGGCTTCCAAAAACAAATCCTTGGCCTCTTGAGCACTTTCAAGGCATTCTCTTTGCTTCCGACATTTAGCCTTCACACTCGTCGAGCGTGAAGGCTATTTGACAGATTCGAGCATTTTGTAAGAAATTATACTAATGAATCCTATAGCATTTGACAAAGAGCTTTTTTATAATAA
>Ga0307379_10002519_pt1 | contig 27082 bp, 19 predicted proteins | sample UN2MG_FD_202237 | JGI IMG/M metagenome (GOLD analysis project Ga0307379, IMG submission 202237) | Soil microbial communities from Risofladan, Vaasa, Finland - UN-2 | ecosystem: Environmental > Terrestrial > Soil > Coastal area > Acid sulfate soil | place: Finland: Risofladan, Vaasa | collected...
ATGTAAAGCGTTGCTCTACAGTCTTTCTGCCGTTCTGTCCCATCCAGCGAGCCCGTTCAAAATCGGAAAACATTGCACAGATGCCCCAGGTAATTGAGTTTGGATTCGGCTCTATTTTCAGCCCGGTGGTTTCATGCCTAACGTATTCACTCGGACCACCACGCTTGGTTATAACAACCGGTTTGCAGGCACTCCATGCTTCGAGCGCCACAATGCCGAACGGCTCATTTCGGCTTGGCAGGCACACCACATCAGCCAATTTGAACAGATGAACGAGTTCGTTGCCGGTGCGGTAACCCAAGAACTGCACTGCGCCAATGATTCCAAGTTGCCGTGCACGAGCCTCTAATGCAGGTCTCATTTCACCATCGCCGACAAACACGAATTTAGCATTTTCATAAAATTTCAGGATCAAAGGTACTGCTTCTATTAGGAGGTCAGGTCCCTTTTGCCATACGAGCCGACCACAAAATAGTACTGTTGGATCTAAGGGAGCAATGCCATAGTGCTTCTTGTCCTCGCCGGGGTCGCTATGAAGTTCGAACCGTGGCGAATTTACTCCATTGAAGATGACCGAGATTTTCTGCTCTGGCACTTCGTACATCCACATAAGCTCATTTTTGGTTGCCTGAGAAACAGCGATTAGCCGATCAGCCCAATAGGTTCCGGCGCGTTCCTGTTCCCGAATACGTACTGACCGGCCAGTAGGGAAGGCGTTTCCACAACGAGCGTATTCAGTGGCATGTATGGTCAGGACGCATTTGTGTCTTCGGCCCTGCTTAATCCAGATCATCGCATTGGCACTGAGCCAGTCATGAGCGTGAATTACGTCGAAATTCCCGATGAAGTCTTCGACCTCAAAGACTCTGTCCACAAACGACCGACACATGCTGTTTATGTCATCCACGAAATCGTGATGTGGCGTGTAGGAGCAGCGGTGATAATGGACCCCCTCTATTCGATCGTGGCTGGACTGTTTGGGCGCCCTCCGAGTGAAAATATGTACGTGGTGACCTTTTTGGGCCAAGGTTGTTGCCAGTTCGGTCACATGGGAGGCTACTCCTCCAACAGCGATCGAGTGCATCGATTCCCAGGATAGTATGGCAATGCGCATAAGCAGCCTCCTTATGTTTTTATCTCTGTCGTTAAAAAAATGTAAAGCATCCTGCAAAAACTTTGTACCCCACCAAGATAAACCAGATTCATATTAATCAACTTGTGCCTCGACCAATTCCCGATATACCAGTCTGCATTTCCGGGCAGCTGCATCCCATGTAAGCGGGCGGATCTCGGCAAGGGATTCCCGTCGCAATTCCTCGGCGAGTTCGGGCTGGGTCAGAAGGGCAATGATTTTGTTTGCCATCTGTTCGGTATCCCAGAAATCAACCTTCATGGCTCCTCGAGACAATAGCTCGGCAATGCCTGAATTCTTGGATAAAATTACCGGTACGCCATGTTGAATCGCTTCCAACACCGTCAATCCGAACGGTTCGCTGACCGAAGGCATGACATAAACGTCAGCCATCTTATATGCCCGTTCGACGTCTTGGCCGCGCAGGAAGCCGGTGAAAAGAATTTTGTGTCCAAGGCCCAGGGCAGCCACATGCTCTATTATCTGTGTTGCCATGTCGCCCCAACCTGCAATGATGAATCTTACGTTGTCCAGTTCTCTGAGGACACGTGAGGCCGCCCTGACAAAAAAGTCCGGGCCTTTCTGTTGAGTGATGCGACCAAGAAATAGCACGGTCTTTTGGTTACGTGCGGCGGGCTGGTTCGTAGTCTCAAGGCCTTTGGCCTCGATTCCATTGTGGATTACTCTGATCTTTTCTGGCGAGATGCCATATTTTTCAACAATAATTCTTTTGGTCAGATGTGAAACAGCGATGATGGCGGCCGATGCATCCATGCCGTGTCTTTCGATTTCATAAACGGTTTTATTGATGTTTTCACCGGAGCGGTCAAACTCCGTGGCGTGAACCTGGATAACCAAGGGTTTTCCCGTTTGGGCTGCGAGCATAACGCCTGCAGGAAAAGTAATCCAATCGTGAGCGTGAATCATATCGAATAACTCATTTTGGGTCACCTGCACACAGCGGTCTGCATAATCCCATACTTTATCATTCAGATTCCCGTCATATCCACCATCTGTCCCGGCACCAATTACCTGAAGCGAGTCTGAACTCGGCCATGCGGACCCTGGCTGGCTCGGTTCGGTTCTTTGGCCTGTCCTGTGCTGAATTGACTGATAAGGGCTGCGCAAACATGAAGAAATCTCTTGGAATCTTAAGAGACCGGAACTTTTGTTTTGCATCGCTGATTGAATCTTTGTGGACAGTGGCTTACCGCACGGCTCATTACCAACAGCTCTCGGGAGAATAAACAGGATTTCTATTCCCTGACGAATCATAGCTTGTGTCAAACCATAACAGGCTGTGCCCAAACCCCCGCTGATATAGGGTGGAAACTCCCAACCCAACATTAGTACGCGCATCGTAGACCCTGCTTTCTTTCTGACCAGCCTCAGCACGCAGCATGTTGCTGCAAAACTTTCCCAGGACCAGCCAACGATTTCTTTGCACTGGTGCTCTTTGACACCTCATTTGATAGATATAATTCTTGGGGAAGCAGAAATCCGCGCCTACCAACAACTTGGAAGTGACAGACCATCGGATCATATAAATTGCAGACCACCAAGTATAAAAGCCAGCCCCTGACCAAGATTGGTACTTAATAGCTAAATACTTTACCTACCCTAAAAACAGGTTTAGTCTATCACGTCTGCTAACCGCTTAAGAATTCAACAGGTCAGTGTACCTCAAGTTCCATCTTTAGTTGTGTCTCAGCCTCATGCCAGTTTTGCTCATCGAAACCTGGAGTGCAACCTCGGTTCTGCCAGAGTTTTTTGGCCCGCTCGGCAATCTGGTCGTGGGTTAACATAGGTGCCTCTGCCACGCAGGTCGAGCTTCTGGCTGATGGTTTTGAGGTATTACCCTGGCCAGCCGTGCGCCGATAAGAGAGCATTTTGTTTTTGTTTGTTTTACTTGTTGTTTTCTTTGCCATCATAGTTCTCCATAGAAATATATCTTTCTCGAGTTTTCGTTAACTAAAAAACCGCAATACAGCATCTACTAAAGGGCCGAGTCCGATTCGACAACGAGTTCCTACACTTACCTCTTTTCTTTATGTTGGGTGCGAACCTAACTGTCTACACAACAATACCTATATAAAGAAATATTAAGCTTTAGTAAATCAGGGCTGTTACGGATTTTTCTATCAGGGAAAATACTATGACTAGTATCGGATAATAGATAGCGTTATATTTTTCTCTGGGCTTAGGCAAGGTTCACAGTCTAGTTCAATGAGGCAGCACGGAGTACTTTTTGTGGATAAATTTGGAGTATTAACGACACCGATGACACGAAGGTGGTTGACAGAGCTATGCGATATGGTTTAAGTGGTGGGGTACTGTTGAAAAGCCTGGAGTGCTATTCTGCTATGAAGCCCTATCGAGACAGACATAACAGATACAGCCTGACTTACTTTACATATTCAGGCTCATTTCCGTGTTTCCATTTTATGTTACAGCCTATACTCGGTTTTTGAGCACCGCTAACATCTCTGCCTGCAAGAACAGCGTCTATTGCCTTGATTAAATCAAGTCCGGTTACAGGTATTTCACTGTCAGGCCGGCTGTCGTCCATCTGGCCTCGATAAACGAGCTTTCTTTGCTTGTCAAACAAGAAGAAATCCGGCGTGCAGGCAGCGTGATATGCTTTGGCAATTTCCTGGCTTTCGTCCAAAAGATAGGGAAAGGTAAAACCGGCCTTTTTCGCAATTTTTGCCATATTCTTTGGGCTGTCCTCGGGGAAACTGACAATATCATTTGAATTGATTCCAACAACTGAGACTCCTTTGGCCTGATATTCCTTAATCAATTCAACGAGAACATTTAAGATGTGTTTGACGAACGGACAATGGTTGCACATAAAGATAACCAGAAGAGCTGTCGCCTGCTTAAAGTCGCTTAATGATACTATATTGCCTTGGATATCGGGCAAACCAAAGTCAGGCGCCGATGTTCCCAGGGCAAGCATTTTTGAAGCTGTTACGGTCATGATAGGCTTCTTTTACATTTCTACCATTTGGGTGTGCACATTTACTGACGGATTGTCTTCAGAGCTTAGTTTATGAAAAACCGCAAATCACAATTCTGTCTCAGAAACATCTTGTCCATGAGGGCAGGTTTTGCAGCATGTTTTTTTTTTATTAATCATTTATCTGTCTTTTCGTTCATTTTCTGTTGTTGGACCTTTATAGTCGTTGGTGCAGTTACCCCTAACCGGACCTTGTTGCCCTGAATATCGAGTACCTTTATCTCTACGTCTTCGCCAACCATGATAGACGTATCCTTTCGTCTGCTCAAAACCAACATTTCATGCTCCTTCTGACACTGGATAGATTTTAGTGCCGTTTAAAATTGTTAATGGCAAATACCTGGATAGCGAATGAATCTATAGTCTTATAGTAATGAGGCGTGAGCCTTTGTAAAATCGGGGTGATATCTGTTTTTCCTATCAGTTAAGACCCTGTGGCTGGTATGGGGGGAATCTACTATGTACTCTTTGAATGGTAGCCGGCAAATCAAATTCATGGAGACCATCCATGACGAATTAAACCTGATTTTACTGCAGCGGCAATAGTAATAATTGATTTGGCTGATTATTCAATTCTGCTGGTTGCCCATTGAATGGCGTACTGGAGTAGTTCAGTGGCACTACTGAGAGACAGTTTTTCCTTGATATGGGCGCGATAACTTTCGATTGTTTTTACGCTCAGGTGCAGCCGGTTGGCTATTTGCCTGGTTCCGTAGCCTTTACCTATCAGAAGGAAAACCTCTAATTCACGATCACTGAGAAGCTCTGTAATAGAAGCCTCTGTCTTTTCTTTTTTTCGTCCCACTAGTTTATGCATCATTTTTGCCGTCATCCTATCGCTGAGATATGGCTGGCCATTCAAAACTTTACGTATTGCCTTAACTATATTTTCCGTGGCTTGCTGTTTCATAATGTAGCCCTTGGCACCTGCCCTAATAACTCGCTCGGCATACAAAGACTCATCGTGCATGGAAAGAGCGAGGATAGGCAGGTCTGGATGTTGAATTTTTATACTCTTTATCAATTCCAGGCCATTTTTATCCTTAAGGGAAATATCAACAATAACTATATCAGGCTTTAGCTTGTCTATTGCTTTCATTGCCTCATGAGCATCCTCAACCTGTTGGCAGACCATAAGGTCCTTTTCATAATTGATAAGATTTTCAAGTCCCTTCCGGACAATAGGATGATCATCAACGACAAGAATTTTCGCCCTGGTTTCGTCTGTTTTATGCTGCCGAGTTTGCTGAACCATAATATGCCTCCATATTATCACTGTTTTTTTAATGGAAATTCACAGGTTACAATTGTCCCACCCTTATCGGCCTTGTGAACACTGAGTGTTCCGTGGATTAAATCGGAACGATGCTCCATGATCTGCAGCCCCAAACCAGTTCCTCTTGTTTCGGGCTGTTTAGAGAAGTTCATGCCATCACTTTTTACTGTCAGTATGGACTTATCACTATCGGAGTTTAAGCTTATACTGATTTTTTTTGTCTTTCCATGTTTGAGTGCGTTAGTGATGGCCTCCTGGGCGATGCGATAAAGGTGCGCCGCGGTTTCAGTATCGTCTATCTCAATTGGTTCGTTGTATTGGAAAATACAGGTGACCCTGAACAGTTTTTCCGTGGTTTCGGCCAGTTCGTATAATGCTGTTATTAAACCACCTGTACTCAAATCTACCGGATGCAATATTTTGGCAAGGTCCTTTGTCTGTTCGGCTGCCTCGTTGACATATCTTATTATCTCTGCTACAGTTGCAGCTTCTTCCGGCAGCTTGTCGGCGATTCTCTGCTGCAACACTTTGGCCATAAACGTGACACCCATAAACTGTTGGCCGATACTGTCGTGTAACTCCTGCCCAATTCGTCTCTTTTCCCTTTCACTGATTTCTATTATCTCTTTTTCCAGGGATTTGCGTTTTTTGATGTCTTCTAATAACAGTTTATGGGCCTTTCTCAATTTGGCTGTGCGTTTGGCCACTATCTTCTCGAGTTCTTTGTTAAGTTTGAGAATTTGCCGCTCAAACCGTTTGCGTTCGGTTATATTGGTTAATATCCCAAGGCTGCCCTTGAAATTGCCCTTCTCGTCGAAAAAGGCTCTCGGTGATATGATAGTATCGATTTTTCGGTTGTCTTTGCCGGTCCATGTTATATCATAACTTTTTTCTTCGCCACGATGTCTTAGAGCCATTTGTATTCTCATTATTTTTTTGTTTTTGGCGTCAAAAAAATCTGTGATATGACGACCAATTATCTTATCAGGCAGGTACCCTAAAATCTCGGCAAAGCGGCGGTTGACAAAGGTAAAAATGTAATTTTCATCGGATACGCTAAGGCCTTCATTCATAATATCTACCAATTGGTGATATTTTTTCTCACTTTCTCTTAGAGCCTCTTCGGTCAGCTTTCGCTCAGTTATGTCGCGGAATATCTCTAATTTCGATATGCTCCCGTCGGAGTTTCTTAACGGCGTATCAATAAGGTCATAGGTCTTCTGATTTTTAAAGGAATGCCACTCCCATCGTACTGTTTTTCCTGCAAAAACCTCCTGATTTTTGCACCAGGGACAAACCTCTTTGCGATCATGGAAATATTCATAACATTTATTTCCATTGACGGGACCAAATTCTTTTTGAAGGACAGGATTTATGTATTGAATATCATTTTCTTGATTGATGATATATACTCCATCTTGTATAGAATCCAGAATGTCATTAAGTTTATCCCGCTCAACCTGCAACACCTTCTCCACCCTCTTACGCTTGGTAACGTCTCTATCTATACCCCGGTAGCCTTTCAGTTGCCCTTTTTCATCAGACAGCGGAATTCCACTTGTTTCCAAAACAACTAAATGTCCATTTTTATGGCGATTTATATTTTCCAGTCCATAGAATGATTGTTTGTCGGCAGCTTTCTCTTTAAAAAATTTACCTATTTTTTCCGCTTCTTTTTCCGGCATCAGTTCAAATGGTGTTCTACCGACGACTTCCCATGGCTCGTATCCCAACAGGTCCCTGACTTTTGGGCTGGCATAGGTATATAGCCCATCTTTATCAACTTCCCATACCCAGTCGGTAGTAATTTCAACCAAATCTTTAAACTTCTTTTCAGATGCTTCTAACACCTCCTGGACGTGCTTTCGCTCGAGGATACGACCCAGTCGCTCAGCGATAGCGTTTATCAGCTTTCTCTCTTCAGCCAGGAAAGGTCCTTCATCGTTTTGGGGCCTTTCTTCCAAGTAACAGATTTCCAAAGTGCCGACTTTTTTGTTATGTATAGTGATGCCGCTGGTCTGTTTCCAAATAGTGTCTTTGAAATTTTGTGTTTTAAATTGTTGATCTCCAATACAGATTCTTACAGAGGTGATTTCCGGATACCGCCAGGCGGGAGGAATTAACTCAACTATTCCTTGAAGGATACCATCTGACGAAATGTCTATTCTCCCAACGAGATTAGCTATACCGTAGAAACAATTCAACTTTTTGACCTGCTCACCGAGTTTATGCGTTTTTAGTTGCAGTTCTTCTTCCATTTTCTTGTGCTCGGTGCTTTCAATAATCTCCAATTTGCCCTTGCGCCTAACAAGAGCAAATTGATGGTTGCTCACCACATCTATGATTTCGGATGCCGTACACTTATCAAGCGAATAGCTACAAATGGCCAACATTCGATAGTTGCCTATAACACTATTTACAGTGGCTTCATAATTTTTGAAGGCTTTCCAAACCCTTTTCTCAAGCCAGAAAGTATTTCCAGCAAGGCGAAGCCCGTCAAATCCTTTTTCAAGAGCTTTCTGCTTTTTTTCGACCCAGCCCCGTAACACCTGGTCAGAATCAAAACGCCCTGACCTGGTGTACCACTGGCTAAAGTCGAGTATCTCAATCTGGCCCTTTTTAATATAATTATCTAAGTCTTTTACTTTCTTTTTTAACGCTCTTTCTGCATCTTCAGCGCCTAAAGGTTCTGAAGTAATCCACATGCAGAATTCATTATTCTCCAATCCCGCCTTAAAGTAAGGTACCAGAATTTCAATCAGATCCTCTTTGGTCTGATAGAATTGACAGAAGTGTGTGCCCCAGGGGCAGTCACCTAAAAATCCGATTCCCGTCTTTCTAAGGTACTTACAACCCCTATCCCGATGGCGAATGACATCTTCGGAGTCGAAACTCTGAATCGCCGCCATTGGTGTCTCCTCGGTGACAGCCTCGACCTGTGACTGATGTTGAGCTATCCTCGACCTCTCTTCTGGCTGCTTTCGCAGATCGCTAACTTGCTTTGATTTGGCTTTAAGTTCTTCCCCTGCCAGCATGTTAATCGGTTCCCTTCCTGAACTCAACTACAGCGTATATCGTCAATTAAATTGCTACCTTGGGTTTAATTGTTGGACAGCATCCCTTACAATCAGCAGCCCAGCATTTCCCCATTCTTGTTCCTTCGCCGAACCAAGGCTTCTGCGATTTCATATTTCTAATTTCTTAAGTACAGCCTCTCCTCCTTAAGATATGCATCTTCCATGGAACTGACAGCCTGAACGATTATTATATATAGTTGAAAATTCGTACGCAATAACTTCTCCAAATTTCTTCGCAAAAACTCCTGCGGAAAGTTCCTCTCTATTGAGCCTGTGCCCGACACAAAAATGGAGTTTTGGGGCAAAAAAGATGGTTCCCGGCCACCCAACTTACGAATTTGCTGCCGTTTTCACAGTCCATGCTACTATCTTTTCCCAGAGCTTCGCCCCACCATATTTAAGACCTATACCCATAATATTGCCGGTCTCAAGTGCCAAAGGCTATACTACTTGAACCCGCCCCACAATCAGGGTATAACCTATTTTTACTATAAGGGAAAACCCTGTAACAGGAATTCAATAAAGCTACACAGCGGCTTAATAATACTCTAAGCAGAGGGACACCGATGATACTGGTTTTGTTACTTTTTGAAATTTTTGGCGATATAAACCCGAAGTGGGCACTTACAAAAATAACTGTCCCCAAAAGCAAAGGAGTATTCGCAGTTTTCCGGGCCCTTGCTCAAACATCTGACTGAATCCGGCATGCCAATATCCTTTATCTTGCAAAGATCTTTAAACCCGGACATATAACATTGAAAATCCCTCTTACATTCTACTTGGTGCATTATTTCTTGTATTTGCCTGTTAGTCTTGGCTCCGCTGTCCATGACTATTCCTCCCGTAATCCATTCCATTTTGATTTAGGAACCCGCGCAATCTGAATCATGACATCCTATACAGTGCTTCCTTGAGCATAGTGCTCAAGAACTTAAGGTATATCATTACATCCTTATGTTCTACAGGTCAAGAAAAAAGTGGGTTAAAAACAAGTTTTTTTCAGGGTGCGGGAACTGCTGATTTGCAGCTATTTAAGAAGTTGCTATTTAATGTAATCTTGTAAGATACGTTTTGCCGGAGTAGCACTCTTTCCCGGTTTTGCATCGGGGAAATCCCCTATCCCAAATGGGGTAATTCGACTGATGGTAAAAACCGGCATTGCCCTGATTTACGGACACGTAATCTTGGTTATCATTCATAGCATAGAAATTCGGAGTAAGAAAGCGGTAAATGCGCCTAACAAACAATAGGGGATAAATAGCAATGAAAGGAGCTGACAATGCGAATCCAGAGGATTTTTTTGCAGATAGTTTTATTAACATTTATGGTTGTCACGGAGGGTTGTTTTTCATCTAACAAGCGTGATATAGAGGCCTTTACGATACCAAGCAAGGTCGATGTTTCCACGGACACTTATATTTTGCAGCCGCCGGATGAAATTGAGATACATTGTTCGAAAGTTCCCGAGATACATCTGAAAAGCCAGCGAATTCGTCCGGACGGGAAAGTGACATTCGAGGCGTTGGGCGAGATACATGCGGCGGGGAAAACACCAAACGAACTGGCAGAACTTATGCAGGAAAAGATTTTGCTGTTATATGCATTGACTGGCGAACACCCCATTGATGTTCGTATAGTGACGTATAGGAGTAAGTGGTATTATGTTCTTGGCCAAGTGTATTTTTCGGGCCCGAAAGTATACACCGGACGCGACACGGTGTTAAAAGCGATAGCGGAAGCCCGGCCGTCGAATTTGGCATGGCTTAATCGTGTGCAGGTAATCAGGCCATCCGCGGATAAAAAGGTTAAGCCGAAGATATTCGAGCTGAATTATGATAGGATGATAGCGCATGGAGACAGCAGCAAGAACGTCCTGTTGGAGGAAGGTGATATAGTGTTTGTTCCGCCTACGGTGTTGGCAGCGATAGGACTGAAGGTGGAGGAACTTGTAAGCCCAATCGGACGGGCTTTTTCGACGGTAAACATTGTGCAAGGTCCCCCAGGAAGGCGAGAATAGGGAGGCAGCTTTTGCACTTTGGTTCATGTTAACTTGGGTGTTGTAAACTCGAAATACAATGGCTGCAGCGATGAATCGTAAAAAAGCTTCAAAAATGTGTCATTTCGTCAGCACTCTCTGGTTTTTGCTCAGCGCCAGCTATATATTTGTCCTTGCTTTATTGCAGGCAGGTAAAAGCTGGTGGTTTATTGCATCACTGTCAGGCTATTCTCTTATAATAGTTTTTTTGTTGATAAGCTTATATTTGTTCGCAATTTTCAGAGGCGTTGCACGGAGTCAAAAAAGCCAAATTGAACATCCTTTGACCACATCTGCTTATTACTCGTTATTCTACGACTTAAGCCCTTTTCTTGGAGCTCTGGCCGGTGGTCTCAGTGCGATAGAGCTTAGCCGGATAAGCCATTACCTGCTGGTGATGGCGACAGGCTCTTTGTGGATGACTTTCTTGGTATGGATAATCGTCGACCCAATAGCAGGATTGCTTGAGATGCTGCTACCTTCGAGTTATAGACATCGCCGGAAACGTCTGGCGGAGGCTAAAATAATGCATGAAAATGAACGCTTGTCCAAACAACATTTACTGGTTGAACTGGAAGCTAAGGAGAGAATTGACAGACAACGATGGAATGATATCTTGCTGCCGTACGCAGAGGAACTTGCGGACCTGGTGGTTAACGGCAACGCAGCCGCGGGTGATAGTAGTCACGGGGAAACAGAAGTTGTAGATATGGGGGTAAGTGCCTGGCAAATGGGTGGAATTAACTGTATGCGGCAGTTGCATTCTATGGCGATGGAAATATGTGCGCAAAAGTATCAAAAGGCGAAGATTATCGATTACATCTCAATATGGTGGGACGGAATCGGAAGCTGGCGAAGTCACTGGCTCGAGGGTGAAAGTGAGCCGGTTTTAGAAGGGGGAAAAATCCTGTGCCGAACATAGCTTTAAGAGTAGTTGTTATTGCTGGACTGTTGTGGTCTGGGGGGTACTGCGCAGCTAAGACACTGTATGTTGACGTTAATGGGCCAAATGATCCGGGTACAGGCAGCTACCAAGACCCGTTTCGAAGAATACAAGAAGCGATTGATTTGTCTGACAACAACGATATGGTTATAGTCGCCAAGGGCCGTTACTACGAGAACATCAGAATTGACACCAACAACATTGTTTTAACGAGTACAGATCCTAACGCCCCTGACGTTGTGGCGAAGACCATTGTAGATGGCAATAACACAGGTTCGGTGGTCACGTTCACAGGCGTCGAGGGTCCTGAGACGGTATTAAGCGGGTTTACTATTACCAACGGCAGGGCGAACTACGGCGGTGGAATCTACTGTCTTAATAACAGTAGACCAGTGATTACCAACTGCACGGTAAGCGGCAATACAGCTACTGGTTACGGCGGCGGGATATACTGTTTTAACAATAGCAATTCAATAATTACCAACTGCATCATCGCCGGTAACTCGGCTGATTACGGTGGCGGAATTGCCTGTGTGCTCGCCGGCCCGGTTATCGGTAACTGTGCGATTATCAACAACTCAGCTAGTTATGGTGGTGGGATTGTCTGTGTGGCCAGTGACCCGATTATAAGCAACTGCACGATAACCAAAAGCACAGTGGTCAACGACGGAAACAGTCTGGCCTGCAATTCGTCTCAGCAACAGTATCCAAGTAATGTTCAGGTAATCAACTGTATTCTCTGGAATGGCGGTGAGGAAATCTGGAACAATGATGGTTCGACAATCACGGTAAGCTATAGTAATATCGATGGCGGCTGGACAGGTTATGGCAATATAGACGCCGAACCTTTATTAGAGATGGACGGCTATCATCTGAAGATTGATTCACCGTGTAAAGGTATGGCAGATCCGCTGGGTGATTACAACGACCACACTGATATTGATGGAGAGCCTCGGGTCATTGGTATATATGTGGATATGGGCTGTGATGAATTTCTGATGGTCGGTGATTTAGATTACGATGAGTATGTAAACTGGACCGACCTGGCAATATTCGACTTGCACTGGCTGCAAACCGCTGACGGCCAAGCTGCGGACTTTGACCGCGATGGAATTGTGAACTTTGCTGACTTCGCCGACTTGGCGGAGAACTGGTTCTACCAACAACAGTAAAAGCCGAAGTTTTTAAGCATGAAAAGTTAAAAACTACAATCTAAAACAAGATTGCATAACAGTTAAATTCGAAGAAAAGCAGCAATACCAAATATCTTTTATCTCGTATTTGTAACCCCTCTTTTCGAAATAACTTTGACACGTTTACAGAGAATGGGCTATTAGGGTTATACTAATATGAGCACACCAAAAAAAATCCTTTGGTTGGAACGCCCGCTCCAACAAAAAGGATTTCGATTAATCAAATGCGCTGACTGGATAAATTTTCTTGCGTATGTGTTATGTCCGAAGCGGAACAGACTCCGCTTCGGACACAACATTAACATATGACCTGTTTGGATTAGTACATCGTTCTTGGTCCAGGCGATAATACCAAGCTCCACAGGCAAATTGTCTTCAACTCAATGACGCACATTTTATCGACGATCGTATAGTTTGTCTCAGCACATCGGCAGAATCAATAAGTGTGTATTAACGCTAAATCTCACCTCACAGATTCATGTTTTAAAGACTTTTGCGATGGTGCAGCCAGCCGACAATGCCAAGGCCTATCCCGCTTAGAAATATCGCCCCTGGTGCCGGAGCAATAGGGGCGTAAGCCATTATTCTCAGACGTGCAGTTTCGACCTCCATCTGATTCAAGCCGCCGTCTACCATCCAATTTAGTCTCACATTGGCGGCAACACCATCGAGCCATTGCGGGTCCAGATAAAAAGTTGTAGAGCTTAAATGGGTGCCATCTTCTCCAACTACATCATCACCATTTCCCAATCCTTCCTCCAGCCCAAACTCGTCGGAGAATGTCATTGTGTTGAGCCACATTGTTTCGCCGTAAATATCCTGGTAATGCCAAATACCATCTTTGTCTTGAAACCAAAGGTGAGCTGAGTTACCGAGGTCAAGATCGTCGACTACGACTTCTAAGGTAACTGCAGCAATCATTTGGTCTTCGAGAGCTTGGTCATAGGCGATGCTGCCGCCGGGATATGGGTTGTCAATGGGCAGATGCTCCCACTGGACCTCAATTGGGGATTCACCGTCCCACCAGAAATTATCAAGAACAGTAAATATTTCGACCGGCTCACCTTCGTAGGTGATGGTAGGAACAGCAATAATCGGAGTGCCCATCATAAAAACTAATAAACTAATCAGTATTAACTTTTTCATAATTATACCTCCTTGAAATTCTTGTTTATGTAGTCCATATCAACTTTCACCTTACATGGTTTTTCTTACCAAGCCGTTAATTTACAAAAAACTGCGATCGGGCTGTTTCAGGAGGACCACGTGGAAAGGTTTGAAAAATAAATGCAGGTTTGAAACAAACAGAAAACTCAATTATTGGAACAAAGCGACAAATCGGCAGGTTTATCGATAATAACGAGTTCTTCGTAAGAAGTTTGGATTGTCTGAAGTGGTCTTTGCATTGCGTAATTACATTGGCGGAGTCAGGCTGGCAGAAACGCTGCGAAAATCGTTCGCTGTCCGGTATGCCTGCCAAATAATTTAAAAGACCTATATACTTAGTGCTTTCAATGTCGCAACGTGCACGATCAGCATTTTTAAGTAGATAGAAATCGGCGGCCTCTCGGGCAAAATTTTTACTGGCTTGAGTTGTCGGGCAGAGATGATTTACCAATTGTGTTACATTCCGGATGCCGGCCTGGCCTGTCCATAATATGGCGGACAAAGCTGCCAGCCAAATCCTGCAGTCCCTAACCAATGAAACGCAAAGAAACCCAATCAGAACCATTAATGCGGCAGTCGGCACAGCGGGCAAAGATTTCACAGCATCGGTTTGGACGCTGCTTGAAATTGCAGAGGCAATGTTCGGTCTTAAGATTTCAATGCCGATACCAACCAGTTCTGGATCGACGAAACAAAGGGATTTGGTCTGCTCCTGTGTTATCGAGAAACTGGAATGACTAAGCAAGCCATTGTCTGACATATTTATGGTCGGAGAAGCCTGGAGACAGGGTGTCAAAACCAGTAATCCCAAGAGAGACAGCGCCATCATCCAACCTGTAAGCGTTCGGCGACACATTTTTTGAAACTTCTTGTTTCCTTCTTTATAAACAGTAACAGGCATTGCCCAAACTCCGAGGGACAGAATACGTAACTGCCCACCAATATATTTACACCTCACTTCTCACCGCAGCATCTATTCAATGGCAGGTTTAGCAGCCCCAGGGCGAGGCTGCTAAACCTAGGAGGAGGAGGATGAACTCTCATCATGTGTTCCATATTGTCGCCTAAATCTTTTAATTTGGTTATAGCTAATCATCGCTTTCCGTATTCTCGATTTTGCTTTATAGTAATATGAAGTAACTTTTTGTAAATCAGGGATGCCTCTGTTTTTAAAACCGGCTTAATTACTCTTGTTCCTATCGGGGTATTCCCTATGGCGCAAAGAATGGATTTACTTTTTCCTGGCTGGTTTGTAGGGTGCCCCGGGTTTTGCAGGTATCTCTGATATGACAATTGGAGGGATGCCTTCTTTTGATGGTGTGTAAAACCTGTTCACATCGTCGATGAACCTCAGAAGCAACAATATTTTGCTTTTAACTCGAACCCTTCTATAGAGATTTCTTAAATGAGTTTTTACAGTATCTCGCTTTATTTTCAAGTATTTAGCTATATCGTTATTGTTAAAACCACGACAGACGAGTATCGCTACCTGGAGTTCTCTTGGAGTCATGTGGTAGCGTTCTTTAAGATAAAACCACTGTTTTTCGCCGAGCAGTATACCTGGTGGCCTTTGCTTAAAAAGCAGGTCGTCCTTTTTGATGTTTTTGTCATCTGTTGCCATGTACATTCCCATCTTTCTTCAATAACTCATCGAGTAGAAGTTGTGCTTCGGCGACTTCAGTTGAAGACAAACCGCCGATCTTATTACTTAATTCTATTGTTTTTTGTAAATTGTCGGTAGCTTTGCCGTTTTGACCCAATTCAATCTGGGATCTAGCTAAGTGAAAACGTGAAATTGCTGAACTGAGTGAATTCTTGGGACACAACCCAAGACATTTGTTGAAATCCTGAACAGCCTTATGATGTTCAGCCATCCTATAATATATTACACCGCGAGTATCGATAAGATCGAAATACTCCGGAGCTTTTTGCAATCCGGTTTGAGCGAACTCGAGTGCCTGCTGGTATTTGCCTTGCTGCTCACACATTATCCAGGCCAGATTATTGAGGGCAATTAAGGCATCAGGCTTGATATCAAGAATCTGTTTATAAACGCCGGTTGCCTCCGAATACCGGCCTCTTATTTGCAGTAGAACAGCAAGTGAATTCATCGTCTTAAGACAATGAGGATTAAGGCGCAGTATTTCACGAAGTAAAGATTCCGCTATATCTAAGGCACCTTGTTTTTTTGTTGCGACAAGGTTTCCTGCCAGTGTAATTAAAGCGTGAGTATCGTTGGGATTATTCTTAATCCAATCATTAGATCTAAGAGATAGGATATTCCAGCTTTCGTCGTCCTTGAGTAGATTTGTCTCGGCCAGAAACACTCTCGAATCATCGGAACCTGATTCATAGAGCAGGTCAAAAAGATGCCTCGCTTGGTCTTTGTCGCCATTTTTATATAGGCTGGCAGCAAGGGCGGTTTTAATTTTTCTATGTTCTTTTTCTTCGCAGCAGGTTAAAAGGTTTTGTAAAAGAGTTATACTTTTATCGCACTGGCCTGCGGCAACGTAGGTCTTTGCCAACTCTATTGCCGTTTTGGCATTGTTTGGTTCGCTGTCATTGAGAAGCTTAAGCGTGGGTATTGCCAATGCAGGGGCTCTGGCTGCCTCGACTCTGGCCTTGAGTAACAGCAGATTCTTATCATTTGGAGAATAGGTAAGGCCGCGTAAAACTGTATCCATAGCTTTTCCAAATTGTGCCTGTTCTAAATAAATCTGTGCCCACTGCCCCCATGAATCGGCTATCCCAGGTTGCTCTTCGGTAATTTTTTGCAGGATAAACTGAGCTTGTTCGATTGCAGGAGCGGTTCCTTTAGCCAGTACACAACGAGCTTTGTATAACTTCAATTCAATGTCCTGTGGATTCGAAGACAGAGCCTTGTCAATAAATTCTCGGCATCGGCTAAATTTGTCCTTTTTGCTGGAGGACAACAAAGCAGCAATGAAACGTTTTTGAATTTGGAGATTTTCAGGATTCAGCGCCAGTGCTTTTTGTATATCCTCGAAGGCTTCGTCGTATCGACCCATCGAGCGGTTGAAATCACTTTTGGATATCCAGGCCTGGACATTTTCTGGTTCGATGATAATCGCCTGCTCAAAATCTTTCTGAGCCAGTATATTCCGGCCAAGCATCAGATACGTTTTTCCTCGGAGGATGTGGGCCGGAGCACTGCCGAGTTGTCTTATAATTTCATTACAGAGGGCCAGAGCCTCTTCATTTTTTTTCTGGCGAACATTCAGTTCGACCAGTGCAGTTGTAACCGGTAGAGCGTCCGGCTGCTCGGCTTTGAGTTTATTTAACAGCGCATAAGCATGGTCGTATTTATTGTCTCGCATCTTCAGTAATGCCAGAGATAAAGAGACCGTATGATTGTTCGGATATTTCGTCATCAAATCTTCGAGGATAGTTTCAGCTGAACTGAAATCACCCTTTCGCAGATAACTTTTAAGTTTCAGTTGGGAAATCTGAGGGCCAAAGAAATTTTGTTTTGTCGCTCGATTTAATATTTCATCGGCCTGCTCGTATTCTTTCGCCTTGTACATTACAGCTACGGTGGGGATAATAATGCGTAAATCCTGCGGTGTGCGATTGAGTGCTTCGCGATACGTTGTGATGGCCAAATGCAGTTCTCCTGCCTTTTCATACGTTTCGGCAAGAAGCCTACGGCTTGTTTGGTCGTCTGGGTTGGCGTTCAGATTCTTCTTCAATAAAGTGATTATCTGTGTATAGTGGTCTTTGAAGTGTTCTCCAGCAAGCCAGAGATTTGCCTGTTCATATCGCCATTGCCAGCCTTGGTCCCCCTCAATAAGCCTGATGTCATCAATAAGCTGCTGAGCAAAATCGACATCTTTTTTTACCCGGTCATTTTTGAGAAGTTGACGCTTGATAGGAATATCACTTGGCAACTGTTTTGCCAATGATGTAAGCAATTCATAGGTCTTTTGTTCCTGGTGCCACTGATTGTAAAAAGTAGCCAGAAATATGCCCAAATCCCGTTTTTTCACAGGTTCATCTATGCTCTGCAACGCCTCTTTGAGCACTTTTTCGCAATCGGTCTTATTGCGGTTTTTTGCCAAGAGAACAGCCAAATACCTGCTTGGCAAAACACTATGGGCGAATTTTTCTCTCAGGTTATACAGTTCCGAAATTGCCTGATCAATCTTGTTCCTGGCTATAAGCAAATCAATTTTGGCTATTGCAACTTCAATCGATTTGTCTCCATCAGTGTTTAAATCTGACAGCAGTTTTTCGGCCTGGGCATGTTGACCGCGATACATTTCAAGTTGAAACTGCAGCAATCTAAACTCTGGTAAACTGCCAGCAGAATCTTCGAGTTTGGCCATTTGCGTCTCTATCTCCTGCCATATTTGTTCATTTGTGTCGAGCTGGTTGCTTTGGGCCAATTGCATTTGTGCCCGAATGCACAGTAAAAGGGCATCAATATTAGCAGCAGAGATTTGCGAAGCCAAACGTGCCTGCTCAGCGGCTTCGGCCCAGCTTCCGGTTTGAGCCAATAATCTTGCAAGGTGGTAATGTCCGCTGAATAAAGACGGCTGTTCCGAGACTAACGTGCGTAACTGCAGGATGGCGGATTGGCTGTCACCAAGGCGCCAATAAACCATCGCCAATGCCATGTGGGTTTTCTCCGATTCGTCACCTAACTGCTGTGCCCGACGCCAAAATAGAACCGCCTTATGATCCTGTTTTTGTGCCTCAGCCAAAAGACCCTCTAAGAATGCTACCGTAACAAGGTCAATCTCCTTTTGCTTGAGTTTGGTAAGGCAGTCACTGGCAAGGTCAAATTGACCACACCTGATAAACAGTTCGGCAGCTTTGGGCATAAAATCCCAGACGTTTGCTGCAAGTTCTTTTAATCCCGTCTGGGCCACGTTGAGCATTTCTTCCTCTGACATTGTTTTTAGCGCGACAACTGCCCATGTTTGCCAAAGTGCCGGATTAGCCGGGTTCTGGTCCTGAATCCTGGCCAAATGCCATCTGGCTTTTTCGAGCATATTTACATTAGCAAACTCGGTTGCCAATCGCAGGCGAACAGAAATATCAGATAAATCCAGTTTTTCAGCCATTTCTAAGTCTGTGACAGCTGCAGCTATTTGCCGATCTCTTAAATAAAAACCAGCCCGTACAATCAATGCTTTTGCTGAAGAAGGATTATTTTTTACTGCTTCATTGAACCAGTATTCTGCTGTGCCGGGAAAATCTTCGCCTTGGTGCTCCGCCAGCTGGCCCAAAACTTCATAGGCCAATATTTGTTCTGGATGCTCTTTGATAACACTATGCAATTGGATAGCTGCTTCTTTGAATTTTCGCTGTTTGGCCAACGCCATCGCCAACATCGTGTTGATTGTGGGATTTTTATTTGTCTGCAGGTATCGACGTGCAATCAACTCGGCTTCAGCAGGAATGTTCAGTTGTAGATAAAGGCCGATAAGTTCTTTGGTTGCAGTCTGATTTTCCCTGTTAATTCTTAGGATGCTTCGATAAGTCGCGGCAGCCTGTTGAATGTTGTAGCGTTTGAGAGGTCGGATTTTGAGTTGTGCCTCAGCATACTTTAGAAGTATTTCAATGTCATCAGGATTGACAGCAAGATATCGACCTAAGTTAGCTGCTGTTTTCTGCCAGATACGATTATCATATGCCTTCAGGCCGACCTGAAGCGAGTTATACGCCAGACGGTTCCTCTGCCATTGCCGGAGACCAAAAACCGTTGTCGTCAACACAATCAGTGAAATTACAAGTACAATTACTGGTTTCCAGTTAAAACGTACTTTTCTCATAATCTGCCCCCTGTTTTGGCTTTACAAATTGATGCTTAGAATTGTTTGATGAAACTTATGGCCAGTTTTTTAACCGTCTGCCAACATATAGCTAAATCCAGGCCCAACGATATATTTCGTACATATTTTATATCGTAGTAAATCCATTCCTGAAAATCCCGGCCTGGTCGGCGTGTCCTGCGAATCTGCCACAGTCCCGTAATGCCGGGACGAACCGACAATCGCGCGTCACGCCAAAACGGGCAGAGCGAATTCTCCGATTTAGGAGATGGTCTTGGTCCGACCACGCTCATTTGTCCGAGCAGGATATTGAAAAACTGAGGTATTTCATCGATAAATGTATCGCGCAGAAATCTGCCCACAACGGTGACACGCGGATCGTCCTTGACTTTGAACTGGGGACCATCGGCCTGATTTTTGAACCTCAGCCTCTCCTGGATTTTATCAGCTTCAACAATCATTGTTCTGAACTTCAGACAATAGAACTTTTTCCCATGCAGTCCTTCTCGTTTGTGCCTGAAAAAAACCGGACCCGACGAGCTTAATTTGATGATTACGGCGATTATAGGTAATACAGGCGCGAACAATATCAGCACTATTAAAGTAGCTATTATGTCAAAAATTCGCTTTGTGTACAGGGCATAGGAAAATCTTGGCCATGTACGGAAATTATTTTTTGTTGCAGCAGTTTCGTGGGCAAAGTAGTTTGTGCTGTTAAACCGACCTATGCTTGTTTTACGTCTGGGGGAGGACTTGCATTTCAATTCTAATTTGATAAGAATTTGGTTTTGCAAAAGGGAGTTTTTTGGTACTGATAGATTAGGCGCTACCACCGAATTTCTTATCGTTGCCGCAGCTGCTATTTTTACATTATCACCTAAGATTGCCGGCCCCACTACAATTGCATTGTCGCCAATCTGAACGTTTTTTCCGAGTATAACTTTGCCGAAAATCCGTGCATTAGAAGATATTGTGCAGTTATCTAAGTGACTTGCCCGGCTATAGCAGTGAGAATTGATGAGGCGCCGATGGTGACGGATTGAATGCATCCTGGTTGTAAGAAAGTTCAGAAGACCCGCTTCGGTTTCCAAGTCCAGTACCGTCCCGCCAATCTTAAGGCAGTGCCAATTTAAGGAGTTTATTTGACATTGACCGATGAATTCAGCGAAAGTTAATGGCAATGCTCCATTGACCAGAATTTTATAGAGTGCATTGTGTTTTACGAAGATGTGATGAGGCCAATCATCTGCAAGCACCCCGGGCGATACCGAATTGGAATAAAGCCGACGAAAACCTGCCACATCGCCCCGCGAAGTAATCCGTACTCTTTCATGATACGACTGCAATCCGGATTCTATGTTGACCGCTATAAAATCGTCATCGAAGTTCGCTAATATACTGCTAAGCCATTGACGATCTACACTGGTGACGAATCTTCCATTAGAGATAATGAGCCAACAATTCGCCCCGTTTTTTGCGGTTGTATTTGGCAATTTTGTGAAATCCCCGTCGTATTGCGATATTTGAGGCAGGCGAGGCGGAGATTGTACCGGCCATTGTCTGGGAACTGCTATTATTGTATTGTCATTGCCGTTAACGATGCCGCTACTCGTTAATCCATCAAAGACAATACCGGCAGTCAGCTCGCTGCAGAGGGCAAATCGAAGTAAACCGGAGCCTCTGTTAGAAAAACCATTGTTTTTGTGTATAACGATTAAGTGCATATTCTTAAGAACAAATGATTTTTATGAATTGGTCTTTTTAACACCCGCATGTTGTTCCTGCATTGGTAACAGAACTGCATTTCTACGCCTTTTTGTTCTGCGACTTCTGCCGGAAGCGGCACCTGTGCAATAGCCGTATCCATAAGAATTGTAGCTGTAATTGAGTGAAACGTTGTTCAAAACGGTGCCAAGGACCTTAACATTTATCAGTGCAAATCTATTAAGGGTTTCTCTTAGTTCCGGCCCTTCGGTATGGTCTGCAAAGCTCGTTACGACAACGGCATCGGCCATTTTTGCCCATAGTAAGGCGTCAGGAACAGCCAATACCGGAGGCGAGTCTATAATTACAAGGTCATATCTTTGACTGATTAGATTAATAATTTTAGCTGTGCGCTGCCGGGCTATCAATTTAAATGTGTCAGATGGCCTGGAGGAACACGCTGTCAACACATCAAGGCGGGCTAAAAACGTTGAGCAAACAACTTCCTCAAACTTTTTACCAAGAAGCATCTCTCGTAACCAGTTGCCTTTGCGCGATAGATTCAACAACCTTGCTATGTCGGGTTTTCTCAGGTCACCGTCTATAAGTAAAACCCTCTTTCCCGTTTTTACGATGTTTATTGCCAGATTAATAGCCAAAGTAGTTTTGCCCTCCTCTGAACCGGGGCTTGTGATTACGAGTTTACGGGGTATGTCTTCGGTGTTAAACAGCCCCAGGTTTGCACAAATAGTCTGATAGTCGTTGGCGATTTGCTGAAACAGAAGTGGTTTTTTAATATCGGCCGAACGGGTAATTGTGCCGACAACCTGAACTCCTGCGCTTTTTAGAACATCGTTGGGTGTGTGCAGACACAGATCAAGTTTGTTCCTGAGAAGAGCCAGCCCCACTCCGGCAGCCATAGCACCAAATATGAGAGCAATTGTATACTTCATACGTTCGTTTTGAAATGGTGCGGCATTTGCATAATAAGCTTCGGAAACTCTCGCAGGACGTTTTCTTTCCATTTCAAGCTGTTGAATTCGTCGGCGTACAGTTTCGTAAATATCTTTTGTCAGATTCAACTGGTCCTGCAGGTCCTGAATAGCCAATTGTTTTCGGCCAAGCTCAATAGTTTCAGAGTCTTCTTTAGAAAGCATTTCCTGCAGATGCTTTTCATGGGCGGTAATTTGCTTTAATTGGACTTTTATACTTCCCAACTGGTTTTTGTCGTTCTTGGCCAACTCATTTGCTACCATTTCATCAAAGTTTTTGCCGACTTCTTCCTGTCGTTTGTTGAGCCGTTGATTCAATGTTTCCAAAAGAGCCTCCTTGCGATCCAGTTCGGGGTTTGTCGGCGCCAACTGTTGTCTGGCAACGATAAGAGACTGATCCAGTTGAGCAATGTTCGCGGTTAAGGTCTGTACCATCAGGTCCGCATTTGTAAAGTCATAGCGCAATCTGAATAATTGTTCCGGTTCTATTTTCTGCTCCTGTTTGTTGTCGAGCAGTTGCATCTGGACTTTTAAGTTAATTTTCTGCATTTCGAATTCTGTAAGTTTTGACTGCAGCGCCGCGACTCTTTGCAACATCATCTCCTGTCGGCCGTCCAAAGAATGTGTGCCATACTCCTTGGCCATTTCACGAATCATCTGTCGCTGTCTTTCAAGCTTATTGCTTAAGATTCTGTGTTCATTTTCCAATATTGTCAGCTTCTGGTCTTCGCTTCTGGCCTCATCGGAAACTACAATCGCCATATAAGCCCGGATAAAGGAATTTACTACCTGCACCGCTTTTTTGGGGTTGGAGCTTCTCATCTTTATTTTTATCAACTCTGTATTGCTTTCAGGAGTGACACTTAAATTTGTGCTGTTCAATAGACCTCTTAGTATTGCAACAGGATCGGCAGGGTATTGATGGCTAAACCTGCCCGTTAACTTTGTAATAATACTGTCAGGTTTTTTAAAAAACATCGGGTCCTTGTCCACCAGATCATCAGCCACCCTCTGAAGCACATTATTACTCGTAATCAGATCAGCTTGCGTGTACATGAAGTTTTTGTACATTGGTATTGCATTCTCTCCCCCGAAGAGGATGCTTGGAATAACCGGCGTGATCCGAATTGCCGCTATTGCCTGATAAGAAGGTTTCACCGTGAGCCACACTGTCGGTATGCCGACTGCGCTGATTATAAAAAATGTCAACAAAACAATGCGCCAACGTCGAAGGAGCAATACAATTAAACTGGCATTGGCAGCATTTGATGAGTTGCTAACATCTTCAAAATGGGCAAGACTTGGTACAACCTGCTGTCCTTGATATTTTTCTATAGCATTCATTCCGGTCTCCTCTTTCCAAGGATATTATTTCGATTAGTTGTTAGCTTTGCGAACAATTACCTGACGCTTTACTTCTTTGGGCGCCATTGTTAATTTTGCTAAAAACCATAACTCAAAAATTACTATTACAAGCGCCAAAGGCATCATTGCATACCCACTAAAATCATGAAATATTGTCTCGAGTTTTTCACCCGAAAGCTTCGTGAAGACAATTGTGGTGATGGTCAATCGCACCGCGTTGCACAATAGGGCGATAGGCAAACCTGAACACAATACTATCAGTTTTTCCCACCAGCTACGCCGAATTAACAAAACCACCAAACCAACGATTACAAAGAATGATGTTACCATTCTTAATCCATTGCAGGCCTCAGCTACCGCTATGGTGACACCGTTTAAGTTTATGACATTGCCTTGCTGTATGACGGCATAGCCTGTCATTTCCAGGAAAAACACCGCTGAAGAGGTAGCTAAGTTCTGCAGAGGTAACATTATTGCTGTGTGAATAGACCGCGGCAACGGCAGCATTAAACATAGAAAAAACAATATCGGCAATACTTTCCGGAACAACTGCCAGCCGAAGAGCAATAATGTCAGAGAGGCAATGCTGACTACCAAAGACAATCTTTCCGCGGAGGAATACATAAAGAACAGGCCAAAATATCGCATCATCTGGGCCACGGCAAACAAAGCAATACCCCATATCGATGGCCGCAGAGATATCGCTGCAATTTTATGCCTTCTGCCCCACAGGATGTAAAGTGCCAGAAAAGGCACTAACATGCCGCTGGAATACTCGTCACTTCTCTGCCAAATACCCCAGAGGCCTGCAAGTACCGGCCAATAAGACCAGAGAAAGACACCTGTTAGAATGCTTATCGGAATTAACCGCAGGATGCAGGCCCTTAACTTTTCAGCCTGTACCCAATCTGCCAATTTGGCATTTATACGCTCTACTTCGGACTGGCATGCACAATAAAGTCGATGTGTTTTGTCATTTACTTCTGCAACAACTTTATTGGTCAGGCTGTTGAATTTATTTTGTCCGCACATTACAGCCTCATTTTCTACGGTACTGTTATCCAACACTACAGCGTCATAATCAACCACACAGTTGTGAATCCGGCAGTTCTGCCCAACAGTTGAGCCGTCCCAGAACACGCTGTTTTGTATGAGGGTATTTCGGCCAATGCTAACGTTTCGCCCGATTATCGCAGGTCCAAAAATTACCGCTTCTTCAGATATACTGGCATTATCCATAATAACAACAGGCCCATAAGCTTGAGCGCTTGGGTTGACTGTGGCGGTCTCAGCGAGCCAGAGTTTTTTTACTCCATTTCGCCTGATTTGCGGCAGATCGATGCTCTCGTTTCCTGCGTTATCAAGGTATTGTGCAATTGCTCTCAAATACTGGGCTCTGTCCCTGAATTTTCCACTTGTTTTCGAAAGCGTTGCCGCGTGTATGGTTTTACCCGCCCGGACCATGACGGGAATTAAGCCTTCTTTGATATCGCAGTAACCTTCCTTGGGGATATAGTCGAGAACTCCACGTTCACAGATATAGATTTCCGCTGTATGCCAACTTGACGTGTCTTCTTTACTGCCATGCTGGAATACAACTGTCATATCAGATTTGTTGGCTAGGTGAGTGTGTATCAGCATATCGATGTTTGGCGGCGATATAATCCCTGCGGGCAATACCAGTAGCGTGTCTGTCCAGTCATCCGCGGCATCTCTGAGACAGCCAGCTGTACCAGCAGGTAGTGGTTCATCTAAAAACTTCAGTTCCATAGAGCAGGTGCTAGCAATAGATTCATTTAACTGTCGGGCGTTACCGTTGGAACAAATTACCGTCTGCTTTATGCCCTGACGCCAAAGATGCTGAATCAGATATTCCAATGCCGGCTTGCCCGCTATCGGCCACAATGCAGCAGGTAAATGCGATGCCAGTGGACAACGCCCGAAATCGCCATTTCCAGCAAGTATTATTGCTTTTATCTTATGCCTTTTTTTCCGATATTCAGGTGACATTATCACGCCGGGCCCTTTTATGCAGATTGATTAAGACAACTTAGATACTCGCTGATTTTATTAATTATGGCTTCAGTATTATTGGTACGAGGCCGCGGGACAAAGGATTTTAGCTGCTCGAGTTTGGCCTGCAAATCTTCTTCACGATATACTGCCAATATGTGGCCTAATTCCTCAAATTTTCTTGCGATAGCAATCTGGTGGTCATTGACGACTTCCCCGTATTTTTTCTGCCGGGGCATTACCAACAAGGGCTTATTATTGCTTAACACCATCGCAATAGTACCCATCCCCGCATGGCTGATTATACAGGATGCCTCACATATATATTTGTCAAACAAGGGCTTTTCCAGTGATGGGATTGACTCGAAGTTATACGGCCGGTATGAATTTTTGCCGATCTGAGCATAAACTTGCTCGGCAATTTGCCCTCTTTCAACAGCGAAGTCTACAGCTTTCACCAGGCGGTCAAATGAAAATTGAGTTCCCACAGTTAAGAATATCATACAACCACACCTGCAAATTGAACGTTCGTATATTTTTTCGTCAGTTCAGGCCACTGTACAAAAAACATATCTGCTATATACCTGACCATTCGTCCGGAAAGCGATAGTTTTTCAACATTCGTTATGCTATCAATCCAGATAACTTTCGCACCAATGAGCTTGCTCAGAAAACACTCTATGCAACCAGCGGCGGCTCCTGTGCTTATCACCACCTGCGGTCTTTCCCGAAGGACTATCATGATACACTTCACCAGCACCTTCATTACCTGCAAGGGATGTTGCTGGTTGCATTCCTGGACGATATAAACCCTGCCGCGTTTTTGGAGTTCTTCTTGCACCAGTTCGGAGGTTACGACATAAAACAAATCATACCCACTCCAACTCTGAGCAAGTTTTAACAACTGGGTCAGATGTCCACCTGCAGAGGCAACCAGGCATATTCGCAACTTTTTTTCATCTCCGGCAGCCACGCTTGTTGCTGAAAGTTGTTTTGTCATCCCAAAAGCTCCTCCAATATCAATTGTGCCTTTTTATCCCACGAGTCCTGCAGTACAATTTTTCTCCTTGCGATGATTCGCTCAGCATTATCTTCAGCCAAGGCCTTTTTTATGGATTCGGCAAATTCCCCGGGACTTTTAGCCTCGTAAACTACATTTCGATATTCATGTAATTGCCCGAAGGGTGTGCTGACGATGGGCTTACCGAGTGCCAGGTATTCCTTTAGCTTGATTGGGTTACAATTTTCTACCCAGCGGTTCTGTCGCCAAGGCATGATAGCCACGTCAAAATATTTGCCGTAATGCGGAATTTGCTCATAAGGTTTCTGACCAAGCATCCAGATATTATCCCTGCCTCTAAAGCT
>Ga0307379_10002521_pt1 | contig 27059 bp, 27 predicted proteins | sample UN2MG_FD_202237 | JGI IMG/M metagenome (GOLD analysis project Ga0307379, IMG submission 202237) | Soil microbial communities from Risofladan, Vaasa, Finland - UN-2 | ecosystem: Environmental > Terrestrial > Soil > Coastal area > Acid sulfate soil | place: Finland: Risofladan, Vaasa | collected...
GTACAGCCGAATGGTTCAGGGAGATGGGATGGCTCAAAGATGGAGAAGGGGTCGACGATGTCGTTGCCAAGGCCCCCTACTGCCTCGGATGCAAGGGCGATCGGAGCGTTCATTGGTCCGACAACTGCTGGATCCTTAAGTGCTGCGTCAACGAGAGGCACCTCGACAACTGCGGCGAGTGCGACGAGTTCCCCTGTGAAAGGCTACAGGATTGGTCGAGAAAGAATGAAAGCTACTCCCAAGCCTTCAGTCGATTGAAACAGTCGAGAACTGAAGGGTAATTATCCTCGCTGGCTTGCCTATGCACGAATCATGAGCGCAAGGGCGATGTAGAGAACCGCCACGATCTGTAGTAACTGTATTGTGAAGGCAGGTGGCTCCAGCAGAGTCACGAGGATCACTGCATATAGAAGAGTGCCGATGTGCTTCCCCAACGGGTCGTATCCGAGAGCCCTACCCCCCCTGAGAAGGAAGAGGCTGAACGAGGTCAGCTCAGCGGCGAGTAGAAGCGGATGATATAGCCCCTGGACCATGTAGACCGAGGAGATCGAGAAGAGCAACGTGAAATCCGCGACGACGTCGAGGTACCTGCCAATGTTCGAGGTAGCATGTAGCTTCCTCGCAAGGGCTCCGTCGAGGATGTCCGAGAGGGATAGGACACAGTAGAACGGCAATATCATCGAGCCATCTCTGAGTATCTGCATCACCAGGACGGACGTCAACGAGAGCCTGAGGAGGCTGAGCCCATTGGGCAGCAGGATGACTCTATTGGTTATCCTCCTGACGTCCAGTTCCTCGCGTTTGACCCCCATGACCCTCAGACCTATTAAGTGAGGGACAGAGCTGCATCCCTGGCGATCTTGACAGCATTTCCGGAGCCGAACGGCATCTCGTTGGAGGCCTGGGTGTAGAGCACCAGCTCCAGCACCGGCTCTCCCCTCATCTCCGCCACGAGGGACGAGACATACTCGAGGGCGAGTACTCCCTCCCCGGCGCCGGTGATAGTGATGGCGACCTGCTTCCCGTCGAAGGTCTCTAGCCGCTCCAGGTAGGCGGTGAGGGGCGGAGACGGCATCCTAGCGTAGATGGGTGCCCCGATGGCCACGAGGCTGTAGCTGGAGAGGTCTGTGGGGGTCTGCCTGCTTGCGGTCGTCATCTCCACGTGCCACCCGGACTCCGCGAGACCCTTCGCGAAGGACCTAGAGATTCGGGCCTGGAAGTCGCTGATTCCAGCGTCGTAGATCACGAGGCCTTGGGGCCACTGCTCTCCGGGTTGATCGCCGTTACCTGGGAGACCTCCGCCCGGGTCATCAGGAGCACCAGCACGCCCGGGGTCACTATGATGACGGTGACGATGGCGACGATTACCGTGTAAAACGCTCTCATTGAGATCAAAACGAGAGATCAGATCTTATTTGAAAAATGATTCTATAACTTGAAGAACCACATATACGCAGTTGAAGGATGTACCTGTTATGAAGGCCATTCTTTACCCGAAGCAGTGGTGTCAGCCGTCTGGTTCCTGCTGAGGCTAGATTCACGTGAGTTTGCCACACCCAACCGCTGTATGGGAAGCTCAGGCGCTTTCCTGAGGGGAAGTTTAACGGTGAACGTCGTCCCTTCACCCAACTTCGTGTCAACGGATATAGTGCCCCTGTGGGCGTTGATGGCACGCCTGCAGAAGGCCAACCCGAGCCCCGTCCCCTTATTCTTCGTCGTGACAAAGAGAGTAAACAACTTGGGAAGCAGCTCTTCGGGTATACCTTCACCCGTGTCGCTGACACTGATCAAAGCATTCTCACCGTCGTTGGAAACTCTGATGGTCAGCCGTCCACCCTCGGGCATCGCCTCAACAGCGTTCTGCACGAGGTTGTCGAAGACGCGATAGATCTTATTGAGGTCCATGTCGATTTCCAGCTCGTCTATCTCCGACTCGAGGGAGACCTCAATATTGTTTGGCAGTATCTTCTCGTTGAGAAGTCTCCTGATGAGGGTCACAACGTCTATCGAAGCCACGCTCATCGGCGTATCCTTGATGTGGCTCCGAATCTCCTCGAGGAGATCCGAGGCCCTCCTGACCGACCTCTTGATAGTGTCCAGTATGGATTCATACTCTGAGGGCATCCCATCCAAGAGCCCCAACGCGACATCGATGTTCTGCAGGGGCCCCCGCAGGTCGTGACCCACCATGGAGGCGATGCGTCCTGCCGCGATCAGGCGTTCTCCCTCGAGGAGCTCCCTGGTCTTTTCCTCCACCAATGCCTCAAGCCTGGTCACCTCCTTTATCCGCGTGAGAGCGGAGGCAGCATGCATAGAGAGGATCTCCACGATGTTCTTATCCCTCTCCGAGAAAGCGTCCAGTTTATCGCTCTCGATGTTGATGAGGGCGGTAGGAGCCCCATTCACGAATATCGGGACGTCGAGTTCCGATAGCGACTCGGGCTCTTTTACGTCCCTTGAGGAGATGTAGTATCTACTAATCCTCGTGTCGGGAACGTATTGAATCTCACCGGTATTGAGAGCCCAAACGGTAATACCCGAGCCGCTCAGAGGGAGCCTGTCGATCATCGTCTTCCCACGCACATATCGATAGTTGAGAAAATCCCCCTCGACCAAGGCGAAGGACATGTAGTTGTATCCCAGTATCTTCTCGATGGCGTTCAGCGTTGATTTAGCGATCTCCTCCTCAGTCTCAACTTTGGTGAGCCCAACAGCTAGCTTGTGAAGGGCATCGAGCTTCGACTCGTACTCCTTTCGCTCGGTGATATCACGGGCATAGGCGAGGGTGGCTTTCTCCCCGTCGATATTTATCACCGATAACACTGACTCGATGTCGATCGTGGAACCATCACACCGCTGGAACACTGTCTCGTACTTCTGGGGTTCCTCCTCCCCCCTCTGCCTTCGTAATGTCCGTTCACGGATGTCGTCCCTCAGCTCGACTGGGAAGAGCTCGGTTATATCCCTCCCGATGAGGTCCGAGGGCTCGTTGTACCCTAGCAACTTGACGAGTTCCTGATTGACGTATGTGATCCTTGTGCCCACGTTCACTGAGACGGAATCCAGGGAGCCCTCTATGAAGCTCTTGAACCTCCGCTCTGAATCCCGCAGTCTTTCCAGCTCCGTGAGCCGGGTCAGTGCGGAGCCTATGTGCTGCGCCAAAATCTCTAGGAGCCTTCTATCGACCTCGCTGAAGGCGTTCAACTTCTGGCTCTCAATGTTGATCACGCCCTCGACACGGTCACTGACGAAGATTGGCACTGCCAGTTCAGAAAGATTCCGCTTTACCTGGCCTTCCGAATCCGAGAGCCTAACATAGTCTCCATCCAGCCTTGTATCTAGTACGAGCTGTGAACGCCTCGATTTGATAGCCCTCGCAGTGATACTGGGCGAGTCAAGAGATATATAGGAGCCCACGGGCAACTCGGCTCCGATGGTCTTCACGTAAAATATCCTGTCACCGACGACTCTCCCGATTCCTCCCCAGTGGAACCCCAAGACACTCTGGATGACGTTGAGAGCGATATCGAACGTCTCCTCGGAGCTCCGAGCCTTCATCAGCTGCGTTGAGCTCGTATGGAGAGCCTCTATCTTCGCTTGCGCACTGCGCTCGGAGGCCAATAGCAGTATCTTGTGAATCGTGGATGCGACGTGGCCAGCTAGAATCTCGAGAATCTTTTGGTCGTCATTGTTAAAGGCATCCAGCTGCTCGCTTTCGAGGTTGATGACGGCTATAACCTCGTCGTCTACTTTCACTGGGACCACCAGCTCGGATAGGGGCTCGTAGTACCCCTCGACGGGCCCAATGATATAATCCTCATCGAGCCTTATATCGGACACGAGCTGCGTCTCACCTGACCTTGCAGCCCGGACTGTGACGCCTTTACCGTCTAGGGGCATCAAGAAGTCCTCGTTCAGGTCGAAGCCCATAGTATGTATCTCCTTGAGATACCCGTTCTCCAACACACTGAAGTTACCGAGGTGGAAACCGAGGACCTGGGCAACCGCTTCGAAGGTGAGAGCAGCCACTTCGACGATGGTCGACGCCCCTTGCAGCCTCGATGCGTGCTCGTGCAGCACCTCGAGGCGCCTCTGATAGTTGTGTCGATCGGATATGTCTCTCACGACGGCGATGAAGGCCACGGGCTTTCCGTCCTCGCCCTGGATGGTTGAGGCGTTGAGCTCTGCAGGGAAGGTGCTCCCATCCCTCCTCAGGAGGCTGTACTCGACATTCCTAACTGATCCTGATTCGTAGGTCTTCTTCGTGTTCTCGATGGCTCTCTCACGGTCAGTTGGGACGATGAGGTCGAGGACGCCATCTAAGCTCCGCATCATGGCCTCCTCGTCCTCGTATCCATGAAGGAGGGCTGCCTGCCTATTGGTTGCGAGGATCTTCCCATTCAGGTCGCTCATCGTAATTGCGTCCGGTGAGGTCTGCACGATCCTCCGATACTGCTCCTCCTTCTCTCTGAGGGTCTCCTCCGCTTTATGTTTCTCAACGGCCATGCGGACCCTCTTGACAAGCACCTGGAAGTGGCTTTTTTCGTACTCCTTTTTAAGATAGTCATCGATCCCCGCCTCGAAGGCTGCGGAAGCCACCTCCTCACTGCCCTGACCTGTGTAGAGGATGAAGGGGAGATCGTGTTCGGATTTAACTTTACGTGCGAAGCTGATCCCATCCATGTCAGGCATTATGTAATCAGCAATGATGCAATCTGGCTCCCATTCCAGAAGCATCTCAAAGGCTCTAACGGGGGAATTCGCCGTCTCCACGACAATGGCTTCATCGATGTTCTGTATATGCTGGTTCACGAGCTGAAGGAAGATGGGGTCATCATCGACGTGAAGAACCTTGATGGGCGATGTGATCCCCTCCAGAGCTCTATGACCCTCTAATCAACAATTCTCATATCCAGAGCGTCATAGACCGCCAGCAACAGTTCCTTAGATGTGACCGGCTTCAATAAAATGTCGCTAATATTGAAGCCTAGAAGATCGATGCTCTCCTGGAGGTGCGGATACCCGGTGATCATGATAATACTAGTTTCCCCATTCTCATCTCTTACCTGCTTCACGACCTCGTCTCCAAGCATATCTGGCAACTTAATGTCAACGATCAAGAGGTCCTGCGGCGACTCCTTGAATCTCTGGATCGCCTCCGTCCCATTTGCGGCGATGTCCACGGCGAAGCCCTTTGACTCGAAAAAAATCTTCGATAAATTGAGGAAGTCGGGATCGTCGTCGACTAGGAGTATCCTTTTGTTCTCCAACTGAACCAGTACTACGATTTTTAGAATAGTTAAAGACATTATGGATTAAGGACTATATTACGGGCAAGACAGGCATCAAATTTGTATGCTTTTAGAAAGTAGATATCGTTGTAGACTATCAATAATAAAATCATGTTTTCTTGAAACGTTCGTTTTGATACTCAGCATAGTTTAAAGGAGATAAATCTAGAATTTAGACGATGAAGATCGCAGTCTTCTCGGACATACACTCAAACCGCCACGCTCTGCAGACCGTCTTGGAAACCATCGAAAAAGAGAGTGTGGACGTAGTTGCATGCGCGGGCGACCTCGTGGGCTACGGCCCCCATCCCAACGAGGTCATCGACGAGATCAAGCGCAGAGGGTTCCCAACCATCATGGGAAACTACGATGAAGGCGTCGGCTTCGACAGGGACGACTGCGGTTGCGCCTACAGTACCCCCGTCGAGGTGGAGACCGGCCGCGCATCCCTTCAGTGGACGAAGGCCGAGGTGACCGCAGACAACAAGGCGTTCCTCCGGAGCCTGCCCAGCCAGGTCCTCTGGGAGCGAGAGGATGAGAGAATCCTGATGGTGCACGGCAGCCCCAGGAGGATCAACGAGTACCTCTACGCGGACCGGAGGACCGACACCATCGAGCGCATGCTTAAGCCCCTCGACATCGACGCGTTGATCATGGGCCACACCCACCTCCCGTACCACCGGATCGTCGACGGTGTCCACTTGATCAACGACGGGAGCGTGGGCAGGCCCAAGGACGGCGACACACGAGCTTGCTACGCTGTAATAGACACCGGGGACGATTACAGGGTCGAGTTCAGGAGGGTGCCCTACCCGGTCGAGGAGGTGGCCGAGGCGATGAACGAGAGGGGGCTGCCCAGATGGCTCTCGGAGTATCTCAGGTACGCCGGTAAGATGCCATAACGAAAAGGGAAGACACCGTACCTAAATTCACGATTGGACGATCAGCATTAGAATCGTTGAAAGCTCAACAAGTCAACTCAAGTAACCGGTTATTATATAGCGATCACTTGGATGCTCATTCTTCAGAGCATTTCCATCTTTTATTTTCGAATTATAATCAATATCAAAGATTCGTCCTGCATGCCAATCGTCGCAGTCGTCATCCCGACATTGAACGAGTCGGGAACAATAGGAACTCTCGTTGAGGGTCTTCTTGCACACAGAGAGCATTTTCAGATGGAGATCATCGTGATGGATGACGGAAGCACGGACGGCACGATGGAATCCATCCAAACTCTGAACAAGAGACATGGGGGCATCACACTCATCGAACGGGGAAAGAAGCTCGGCTTCGGCACCGCCATCAGGGACGGCCTCAGTTATGCCTTGAACAGCCAACCATTCCAAGACTGCGTGGTGACGATGGACGCCGACCTATCCCACGACCCTGAAGACCTCCCGTCGCTTGTCAGAGCATGCTCCCAGGACACGCGGGTCATCGGCAGCAGGTACGTCCAAGGAGAGAAGAGACATGGCTGGAGCCCATACACGAAGGTGATCTCATGGGGGGCCAAGCTGCTCGCCAGAGCCTTCACAGACGTATCAGCAAGGGACTGCACCTAAGGCTACAGATTCTATGGCGCAAACTCGGTCGCTGAGGTCCTTCAAGACCTCAACAGCACGGGGTACGACATCCAGCTTGAGGACTTGTCCAGGATAGCCACCCGGGGCTTCGAGAAGAACGAGAAATAACATTTTTAAAAGCATACTAGAGAAGCATTTTTGTCGTGATTTCTCCTAGGAATATCAATCTTAAATAGTCCAGCTTTTCAACGTCATTCATGGGTAAAGAATATTTTTATTATCATGGTTAACACCGTTAGCGTTTAGTCTCATAGAAACGGAATAACGTGTAGGTCACGGAAGGGCTGTATTCATGAAAAATGTTAGTTTATTGTTATTTCTATTCATCAAGAACATTGGATATTACGTAAAATGTTAGTTGTACGCACTCTCGGTGGGGTACTCTCAGAATAGGGGGCGAATTCTATTGAACCCTCAGGTGAAGAAACCAGGGGGTTCGAATCCCACCCCCCGCACCAGAGAGTACACCCACGGTATAGACGTCTTCAAAAGGTTTCTCAGGAGTAAAAGGCTAAAAAAAGACATCTTGTTGCCCCCATCCACTGTCGAGTCCAAGTTTAGAAACATCAAGACCCTGGCCCGAAGTATCAACCTATGGGACTCGGAGGCAGTGAAGCACTATCTCGATTTCTCTGACCTCAGTGGAGGGAGAAAGCACATTGTAGCATTTATACATGAAGAGACCTTCATTTTCCCAATACTTGCGCGTGCGTATTAAGAAATTTTGAACGTAGTGAAATGTTATCTTGGAATAGTCTCTACTAAAAATTGGTATTCAAAGTCATATTAGCAATGAGAGTAGCATATCTATTAGAAATATAACGACTCCATAGCCAACTTTAATCAACTAGGATAGAACCCTCAACGCTCGTATGATACGCCAAGAACTTTCATCCATGTTAATCCAGAAACACCCATGTAAAAAAAATAAGGGGGGGGTCATTCGTCCGCCTGCGAAAATTAGCCCAATCAATGGAAGGACCGTGAAAAACCCTCATCTCGGATCCGATTCAACACTAAAACCCGGGCAATTCCAAGAAAAACACTGACCATTCATCCAGAAACATGTGGGGGGGAGGGGGGGTTTAAACATCGGAGCCCGAAAACACCCCCGATAAGATCCCATTCATACTAAAAGGGGCCACTTTTTCCACCTAAAACGCTGATCACATGACCCCCCTCACAATTAGAGATGGTGGGGCCGGAAGGATTTGAACCCTCGACATTTGGGTTTCCGCTCCAAAAACTCTTCATCCCCAAGCGGGTCAGTCCAAGACTTCATACTTTCTGGAGCCCAACGTCATCCCAGGCTAGACCACGGCCCCGACGCCAAAGACGCCTACCCCCACCATCTAAATAAAGATTATCGTCAGACGACATTGTCACCCCCTCTAGTCTAACCGGAACGACCCGGGGCGCACGTACAAAACCCTTAAGGAGCCCCCCTCATCAGAGAATCCAAATTGACCCTCCTCTTCAAGAAACCGTACATTCAGCAGATCATCGCGGGGGCCAAGACCGCCACCCGCCGGGCCAAGAGGCCCATGGTCAAGGAGGGCGGCGTCTACCACATCCGCCTCGACTTCTTCAACTACCTCCCCGACCGCATCAGGGTCGACAGGCTCTATACCCAGAGCCTAGGGGAGATGACCCTCAAAGACGTCACCATGGAGGGCCACAGCACCCTCCAAGAGTACCAGAAAGAATGGACGGAGATCTACGGATTCTGGGACGACGAGCAGCTCGTCTGGGTCGTCGAGTTCCAGTACATCGGCCCAGAACCGAAATCTTTAAACAACGGCCCAGTGCCCAAAGGTATGGGTTACCGGCCAAAGGGCGTGGGACCCACCCGAACCCATCCCGAACTCGGAAGTTAAACCACGCTCCGTCCGCGGCTGTAGTGATGTCTTAGGCCTCGCGAACCCGTAGAAGCTGGTGGCCCACCCTTCTCAACATCAGTGGACGACGCCCAGCCTGTGGAGTTCCTCGACGAGGACGCTCCGTGTCCCGTTCAGGGCCGTCTGCCTCTCAACGTACTCGTCCCCCGTCATCTCGCCGCGCCTGAACTCCGCGTCGAGGCCGCTGAGCTGCCCATCGATCTCCTCTATCCGATGCCTCAGCATGTCAGCATAGGACGCGTGCCCCACCATCTCCTCCCCCACGGGAGCCATATCCGTCTTGATGACGCCATCCTCGATCCGGAGGATCCTGTCAGCGGCCCGAGAGACAGAGGGATCATGGGTCACCATCAGGATCGTCTTCACCATCTCCTTGTTCACCTTCTTAAGGTACTCAACCACGATCCGGGCGTTCGCCGTATCCAGCTCCCCCGTTGGCTCGTCCGCGAGGATCACGGGGGGGTCGTTCGCAAGGGCAGCCGCCAAGGCGACCCTCTGCTGCTCTCCTCCACTCAGCTCCCCTGGCTTGTGGTGCCTCCTGGGCACCAGGCTCACGATCTTGAGCAGCTCGTCGACCCGCGCCTCTCGCTCCGCCTTAGGCTTCCCGAAGGCGACCATGGGCAGCTCGATGTTCTCCTCGGCGGTCAGCGTGGGGATCAGGTTCATCGTCTGGAAGACGTGCCCCACAGTGTTCCTCCTGTACTCCACAAGCTGCTGAGCGCTCATCTTCGTCAGCTCCTTGTCGAAGACCCTGACGCTCCCCGCCGAGGCCTTGTCCAGGCCGCCTATGATATTAAGCAGCGTCGTCTTCCCTGATCCGGACGGCCCTATGAGGGCCACCATCTCACCGGTCTTAATTGTGAGGTTGAGCCCCCTCAGGGCCTGAACCTCAAGGGAGCCCAAGGAGTATATCTTCACAAGGTCAGTCACAATTATCGTCAACACATTCCACCTCCACGATCACTTCTCATTCGTGGGTCCTCCACGTCGGGTTGTTCGAGGCGTTCCTCACCGCCAGAACGATGGGCAGCACTGTGGAGACCACAAGCAGGCCAATGATGGCCGTTATGGTCAGCTGCGCCCAAAGGGGAAACACAGTGTGATGTACAAGCAGAGAGGGGATCGTGACGTTGTACACCTCTGTCTCTCCCCACATCATCACGAAGCCGACGCCCGTGCCCACAACGACCGCAAACAGGACCATGCCCAGGCTCTCCACGAGCAGCGTGGTGGTCAGCTGGGCGTTGGAGAAGCCCCTGATCGCCATCACGGTGATCTCCTTCCAGCGGCTCCTGATGGTCGTGAATATCACGATGGCGACGCCGAGAGACGAGACCAAGGCAGCGAAGTAAACGCCCATCTGTCCGACCTTCATGCTGCCCGTGAGGATGACGTTCTTGTTGGATGCACTCACGACCTCGGCAGCGACGTCAACCCTCTCTATGTTGGGATCTACGCTCTCGAGTAAACTCTTCATGCCCTTCGTGTCGGCGCCCTCTTCGAACTTCACGAGTATGCGCGCTGAGTCCATGTATGTCTCCTTGATGTAGAAGCTCTTCGAGATGTAGAGCGTCGGATCCTGGGGCGTCCACGCGGGCCCGGCTTCCCGACCGAAGAAACCGACGGTCCCGAAGCTCTTCACGAAGTTGCCCACCTTGATGAGCCAGGGCGTGCCCAACGGGACGTCCATAATCTCCGCTACACCGCGTTCGAGCAGTCCGTATGTCTCTGACTCGTTCATCTTGTCCAGGGCGCCTTGAGGCCAGAGCCAGCCCTCCTCGAGATACGCTATCTCCTTGAACTCAAGGGGGTCTATCATCCGAACCGGGATGTCACCGAGGTAGGAGGGGGCATCGAGCCAGATCTCGACGGTGGCCCCTGCCACACCCTCGACCTCAACAACCCTATCCCTGATAGACTCGGCATTATCCATCGAGAAAAGCCAGACCGACGCGTCGGCGCCGATCATCAGCCTCGTCAATCGTTCATTGTACTCATAGGTGCTCGCCATACCGCCGATCACCGAGACCCCGTATCCCAGGATCAACGCCGCTAGAAACGTGGACGCCACCGTCCTCTTGATGTTCCGTCGGGCGCTGATGGTGGAGAAAATCGCGATGTCACCCGCAAGACGGCCGGACAGCCCCCCCAGGGCGTTGTGGAACCAGGGGAAGTACCTGATGAACAGAGTAGTGAGCCCCCAGAACAGCAGTATCGGAGCTATGTAACTGAGAAGATAATCGGTCCCCCACCAAGTGGCGTACAGTATGCTCACGATGAAGTTCGGGTCCGAGGGCCTGAAATGTTCGACGGTCAGATGCATGGCAAGCATCGCCACCCTGTAGATGCCCAAGCTGAGAGCGAGCACCGGCTCGTGCCATGAACCGCTCTCTGACTCCTCCTCGCTCTGGTATTCCCTGAGCGCGTCCACTATGTTCAACTCCAGAGCCTTCCGGGAAGGACTGTAGACAGCAACGATCGCCAGCGTACAGCTGAAGCCTATGGACGCGATCAACGTGACCGGCGACATGGAGAACAGCACCTGAATGAAGTTAAACGAAGGCATGACTAGGGGCAAGATGAATGCTCCGAGTAAAATACCGGATACACCGGCGACCAGCCCAACGATGAGGGCTTCAAAAAGGAATATGTAGAAGACCTGCCTGTGGGTCAAGCCCCTCGTGAACAGGAGCGCTATCTCCCGACGTCGCAGGCTCATGGAGATCTCCGATACAGTCATGCCCAGGTACCAGGCGGTGAAGAAGACGGGCAGGGCCACGAGGATGGTGTTCGTCCTCTGTTGGCCTGAGAGGACCTTGATGGACTCGAGGATGCTTCCCAGGTAGTTCACTGGCACGTACTGGAGGCTAGCGCCCAGGTTGTTGATCACGCCCCAGACGTTTTCTACGTTGTTGATGGAGTCCTCTATGCTCCACGCGTTGAGCAGGGCCTCCCGGTCCAGGGTGATGACGTTCTCTGCCATGATCACCCTAGTGTGTCTTCTCCAGCTGCTGTATATCTCGTTCATCCAGTCGAGGAACGTGTCCTCCCTGAGGAAGATGAGCCGATGTGGAGGCCTCCTACCGATCTCACCCGTGCCGGTAAGGACCGACCTGAGGAACGTGGCGTACTGCCCCATGGCGACGGAGAAGAGCCTCGTGTCCACCTCGACAAAGTCCCCCACCCCCATCTCCTTGTAGAGCCTCCTAAACAGCACAGCAGACCCGGGGTTGTATGTGTTGACGGAGAGAGTGACGGTGTCACCGACGGTGAAGAAAGTGGCGTTCAAGGAGCCCCTCTCCACGTATATCTTGCCGTACTCCAGCTCATCGAGGCCAATGAAGCCTTTCATCAGGGTCGAGTTGGGGTTGATGGCGACGAAGGTGTAGGGCATCGAGCCGTTGACACCGGAGATATTGACTTCCATGCCCTCACCGGGTCCTATCTGCTCGCTCCTGAACAGGTATTCGACACTTTTGACGTAGTCGACCCGGGCTAGCACATCATTCACCTCTTTGAGGGCCGTCGCCGTCAGGTCCCGGTTCTCGGCCGAGGAGACGATGTCGATGTCGGTAACGTCAAGCGCCTCGTTCAGTATGGACGCTCCAACCGCATCTGCGGCCTGCATGATGCCCGAGAAGAGGGTGGCTGCCAACGCCACACTCAGGAAAAGGACAAGGAAGATCGATCTCCCTCGCACGAGGCGTTTAAGGGCGTAACGGAACATACCAAGATAACTCTGCTGAAAGGGGATGTTAAAAGATTTATCACTCGGCCGGTCTCGCAGCCATCCGAGGGCTGGATTTTTCTTTTATGAGGGTCTTTCGCACCTCACATGAAGGTTTATAAAACGGTAGCAAGCTTCACAGTGATTGATATGTTTCTGGACATAGGACAGCTGTTGCAGAACAACAGCGACATCGGCATGATCATTCAGACCCTCTTCAGCCTCAGCTTCATCATATACCTCTTCTACGCGCAGCGCATCCAAGCGATGACGATGCTCAGGCAGATAGAGGGTACCCTGAGGAAGGTGAAGAACATCAGGGACGAGGGGCGAAAAGTCTCCATCGAGACGGTTAAGGAGATCGGAAAGCCAGTCAACGACCCCACACCGGATGTCGACAGGCTGATCGAGTCATTCATAATAGGTCCGGTGAGCCTCGACCCGGCTGGAATCGTGGGCAAGCTCGACCAGTTGTTGAACGTCAGGGACGACACATTCCTGGAAGACGTCAGGATAATCGCGCCCCAGGCCACGGAGGTTGAGGCCCACAACATCGAGAACCTCATCGAGGCGGCCTCAGCCCTCAACTCCTACTACAAGGCGATCCGCCACTTCTACCTGCTGGGTAAGAAAACGATGAATATCTACGTCATCATGCAGATCCACATGATTCTTCCCATGATAATCAAGGAGATCGAGGCGACGTCCTCGGCGATACAGGCGTTCAGAAACGGCATGCCCATCGGGGACGGCGTGGGTGCGCTCGTCGCCGCCAAGCTGATGAGGGGACACGAGTGGAGGGACACGGCCAAGGAGATGGTCATGGCTGAGGTTCCTTACGAGGGACGAACCCTCATAGTCGTGAAGGCGAAGGGCCCCGGGGGCTCCGTCGGAAAGCCGGGTGACGCAATTGAGAAAATCCTGAACGAGGACACCGAGAAGAAGGTGAAGGCGGTTATCATGATAGATGCGGCGGGGAAGCTCGAGGGCGAGCCCACCGGGGGTATCGCGGAGGGCATAGGCGCCGCGATAGGGGGCGTCGGCGTCGAGAAGTACAAGATCGAGGAGTCGGTGAAGCGGCATGAAATCCCGATGTACGCAATAGCCATCAAGCAGGACATCAGCCACGTGATCGCCCCCATGGTCGAGGAACTTCACAAAGCGACGGACAAGGCGCTGGAGTCGGTGAAGCGCATAGTCATGAACCGAACGAAGGAAGGGGACTGGATCCTCGTCGCGGGCATCGGCAACACGATGGGGATAGCCCAGTAGGTGAACGGGATGACTGAACAGAACAAACAACTGCAGAGCATGAGTACGTCTTGGGTTACCCTAGCAGCGATCATGGTGCTGGGAGGCATCTCCATCTACATGCTCTGGATGGGATTCCAGTCTTATGGCTCCGAGAACCCCGAGTACGCCATGTACTATATATTCAGCGGCACGGCCGGATTCGCCGTGATAGGTTACATGTTCTTCAGGACGAAGGCGATGACCACAACCAAACCGGACGTACCGAAGGTCGACGTCGTCACCATCCTAGAGTGCCCCTCGTGCAACCTGAAGAGGGTGAGGAACTTCAAGCGGGGGGACTACATCAACAAGGACGATGAGCCCTGCACCAGATGCGAGGGAAACATGGTCATCACGGGCATCCACAGGCGCGCTGAGCCGAAGAAGAGCTAGGCCGTCGTGACCAGGCAGCCTTCCTCTGTCACTATCACCGTGTGCTCGGCCTGAGCGACCGGCGCACGGCTTCTCTCCACAAGCTGCGGGTAAGAGTAGAGGCACCTCGATCTCTGGAGCTCACGGAAGGCCTCGACTCCGTCACCCCCGGGGAATCGTTCTAACACCCAGCGGGAGGCGAATGGCATGGTCCTGTAGTTGGACTGTATAAACTTGAGCATCCGCTTCGAAGTCTCACCGTTGACCTTGCGCTTCTTGGTGAACAGATAGATGTGTCCCAATGGGCCATCCATGACGACGCCTGCCGCGTCTGGCGGGACAGTGAAAGGCTCAATGGCATAGACGTCGCCAACATTCAGCCTATGACCGTCGGGGGCGGCGACGTTGGGGATGGCCTGACCGGAGTGGACGACGTAGCGTGCCATCCTGTGGCCGGTGAGATTCCTGATCGGGTTGTAACCCCTCGACTTGATGGTCTTCTCGATCACCGCCCCGATATCGGAGGTGTTCACGCCCGCCCTCACGGAGCTGATGGCGACATCAAGTCCTGCCTGCGCGGCCTCAACCATCCCCCTGAGACGGGGTTCGAGGCAGACTGAGACCGCCGTGTCGGCAATATACCCGTCAACGTGGACCCCGATATCGATCTTGACAATGGAGCCCCCCTCGATGACCGAGACATCCCCGATAGGAGAGGTGTAGTGGGCCGCCACCTCGTTGATGTCCACGTTACAAGGGAAAGCCTGCTCACCGCCACGCTTCTTGATCTCTCTACGCACGAACTCGCAGATCTCCAGAATCGACCTGCCCACCTCGACGAGGCTCACGGCCTCTTCTCGGACCTGGGAGGCGATCTGTCCTGCTTTCATGAGGGCGTTAGACGCGTCCATCGTGTCATCTATCCGTATGTGAGTTATAACGAAAAAAGGGTTGCTAAAGGGTGGAGCCTATTTCACGATGAGGATCGGTTTAGTGCAGGAGTCCACCACTCTACGGCTCGTGCTCCCCAGTATCCAGCCCGTGATTCCGCCGATGCCTCGGCTGCCTATCACAATGAGGTCAACGTCGTCCTCCTCAGCTATCTCGACGATTGTGGCTGAGGGCCTCCCCTCCCTTAGGACGATCTCCGATTCTATGTTGGGGTGCTCTTCCTTGATCTTTCTCTGGGCATCGTTTAGAACACCCTCGTAGATCTCCTTCATCTTCTCTTGGTAGCGGGCCATGTCCTTCGCGGCTGTTACAGGTGCAGTCCCGAATCCCTCGTCTGGGAATACAGGCAGAACGACCTGATTGACGACGGCGAGCAGCTTCAGCTTCGAACCAAATTTATTGGCGATGCTTATGGCGTGTTCCAAGGCGTGTTCTGAGGGTTCCGAACCGTCCAAGGGAACCAAAATCTTTCCGTACATCTCGTCCAATTGAAGCTACGCGCATATGGTTAATAAATGTCAGCCCAGAGCCTCAGTGCCTAGTCAAAAAAACCAGTTTTCCTCAGATATCTTGACCGGTTGTCTGGAGGAGCTTCAATGGACCATACCTCTTCAGGATGAGCCCCCACTGCTCCTCGTCAAAGAATCGGCATACACCTTTACCATACGCCTTGGCAACCTCCAAAACGAACCTCGAGGCCTCCTCAATATCGATGACATGGCTTGCGCCGGTCGCACAGCCCGGCACGGCGGTCTCGGTCGTGATGGCGACTCCGACAACCGGTGCGTCCGTGGCTGTACTGGGCTGCATTATGCTGTTGATGTGGTCGATCCCAGTGCCGTAGGGGGTGATGTCCTGGGTCGTTATGGGGCAGACCCTGGATATCCGACCCGTGGTGATCTCCATGATGTCGAGGAGGTCGTCGCTTATCTTGAGAACCCAGCCCTCCTTCACCGTCGGCGTGATCGCAAAGCCTCTCCACTTCACGATGCGGTTGCCCTTTGTGGTGTCGATAGATAGGACAGCGTCCATGTTGTTGTCCACCTCCTCTCGGTTCATCACGCCGATTCCCACGGGGGACCCCATGAAGGGCACGGGATCGTGGGGGGAGATGGGCGCGTTCGGGCAGATATGGGTACCGATGACGACGTCGCCCTTCAACCTGTCGCCCTTAACCGTCATATCGGCCAACTTGAGGGCTACGGAGAGCGCCGTCACGGCTCCATCGCCGTCTGAGACAATGCCCAGCATCTCCGGTCTTGCCCCTACCCCACCGAGCCTGCCCACGACACCTAGGGTCGGGGCATTGCCACCCAGGGTCTTACCTTCTGTGCCGGGAACCCTTATCTTGACGAAGTCGGTCTGCCCTCGACGCCCCTCGATGGTCTTCACTGAGACGTCCTCCAACCCTCGAAGCCTCAGGAGCTCCGCAACCATTGAACCCGAAACCGCAGGACTGTCAAGCATCTCGTAGATCTCCAGAACCTGTTTCAACATGAGATATCATTTGTTAGATTGATTTAAGAAATGATTGAATTCTTCATCTCTTGACCATGAAAGGCCGGTACATGGAGATTACGTAAAAATGTTCAGGCAGCATCGAGACCCTTCAGGAACGCATGGTACTTGTCCTTCGCGCCAGTGACGATGTCTCTCCCATGGCTCGTGTATATAACGTCGAAGTCGTAGGTCACTAAACTGGTCAGATTCCTCTTGGCTGCCTCTGGATCGGAGCTATAGCGGGTTGGTGGTGCGCGTAGACTGCCTTCGTTCCCGAAAAAGGCGTCTCCTGAGAATAGAACGTTCCCTAGGAGGAGGCAGATGTTCCCAGCCGTGTGACCTGGGACGTGGACCACACGTATGCCACCACAGCTTGATATGACGTCTCCATCATTGAGGGACTCGTCGACCTGGACCCCGGTGGCCTTCTTGATCGCCTCGGCCTCCATCCTGTGGGCTGCCACCCTGAATCCACAGGCCTCCTTGAGCCTCTTCAGTCCACCGACGTGGTCCCTGTGGCGATGGGTCAAGATGCAGAGCTCGACGTCCTTAGGGTCCCTCCCCATCTCCTTCAGTTTGGAGAGGATGATACCTGCGGACCCGCCTGTGAGACCAGTGTCGATGAGGACAACGTCGCCTTCGTCAACGATGAACGACTTGGAGACGGTGACGAGACCCAGCATCTTGTGATGAACCGTGTGGATCATCGGCTAAAATCTCCATTTCTGGCTCTAAAAACGTAGGAGAACAACACGGCGACCCTCAGTGAAATCTAACATGGGATGACCTTTAACGATTTCGAGGCCCAGCTGGAATATGGGCCAGTTCACCACGCAATATAGTGAAAAAGGGAAGAGAATCCCATCATCTGAAGGGTCTATTGAGCCTTGACGATTATCGCGAACCCTTCGCGGTCGTACCTTCTTATCACTAGTCCCCTGCGGTTCTGCTCCCTGTACTCGCCGCCCTTCCCGGCTCGAATGTCTTCGGCCGCTTTCAGGACCCTCTCTAGGATCTCCTTGTCGACGTAGGTCTCGTTGTGACTCGGCATTAGCCAGTCGTAATGGGAGTAGAGTGAGACCATCTTCCTGTAGCTCTCGATGAAGTTGTCCAGGTCGGTGGTGGGGCCGTAGACGTAGAGGGGCGCGTTGTAGAAGATGTCGCCGGTCCAGAAGAGGCGGTCAGCCCGGTCGAGGATGCAGATGGAATCGGGGCTGTGGCCCGGCGTGTGATAGACCTCCAGCGTCTTTCCGCCGAGTTTGATAGTGTCACCGTCCTTCAGCCACCGGGTTACCTTGAAGGGAGGAATTTTGTAGCTCTCCGGGGTCAAACCTTCAGGCAGGGGCTTCCAGACCATCCCCTCACCCAGGGAACCTTTCATGCTCCCCGCTGGGCGGTCCTTGGTGGCGTTCTCCCGTGCGAAGGGATGATCGAAGACGGACACATCGTCGAACTCGCTGTTCTGGCCGATGTGGTCAACGTGGGTGTGGGTTATGACGACCTTGATCGGGAGGTCTGTGAGCTCCTCGACAAGGCCTTTGATGTTCCCCATCCCGTAGCCCGTGTCGATGAGGGCAGCCTTCTCCTCTCCCAGGACCAGATAGGAGATAACCTCCTGGAACTGACCGGGCTCGTAGAGGGCGTAGACGCCCGGCTTCACCTCGTATACCTCGAACCATGGATGGTTCGTCTCAACCTTCTTGAAACGCTCCCAGGACTTTCTGGGGAGGACGTCATACCACTTCTTGGGCACGATGAGGTCCTCGTCCTTGTTCGATCTTGACATTTCAGCGGTTAAACTTGCGTCTTCCCTCATATACTTTGTTGAGGACGGTCGACTAACGTTATCAAGATCGGGTTAGATGCATAGAACACGCAGGTATTCTGTCACCTCCGTGTACCCTTTCTCATCCGGCGATTAATGTTAAATTGGCTATACTCCCCTGTTATCTGATCTAGATGGAGTGTGACATCCTCGTCATAGGGGCAGGGGCGCTGGGCATCAGCTCCGCCCTCCACATCAAGGAGGCAAACCCAGACAAGAGAGTCGTCATCGTCGACATGTACGGGGGCCCGGGTCAGGGGAACAGCGCGAAGAGCGAGGGGGCCTTCAGGAACCTCTTCACGTCGGAGACCAACTTCCTTCTCGCCGACTCCACCATCGACTACATGGGGCACCTCCAATCCGAGCTTGGACGCGACATCAAGCTCGCGAAGATAGGCTACCTCTGGCTCTTCAGCGAAGCACAGTTCAGCGGCCAGAGGGCGGCCTTCGATAAGATGGAGGCGCTGGGGGCCGAGATCGAGATACTGGGGAAGGAGGACCTGGAGAGGAAGATACCTGACCTCGTGACGAGCTTCGAAGGGGACGAGGATGCTGAGCTGCTGGGGCTCAACCCAGTCGACGTGGGCGTTCACGGCTTCAAGTGCGGCGGCGTCGACGCTGACGCCCTCGTCAAGGCCCTCGAGAAGGAGTTCTTAAAGATCGGCGGGGAGATCCAGTACAACACCGAGGTGAAGCGGCTCATTCTGAAGCCCGAGGAGGAGCTGGATCTCCCGGGTGAACCCTTCGTTTGGCAGAACAGCAGGTTCGTGGGAGCTGAGACCAGCAGGGGCCCGATTGAGGCAGGCACGACCGTGGTAGCGGCGGGCGTCTGGGCGGGGAAGCTCCTGGACCCGATAGGGTTCGACTCGATGATGCGTCCGAAGAAGAGGCAGCTCTTCTCGTTCAAGGATCCCAAGCTCAAGGGACTCATGGAGCTCAAAGATCTCAACGAGTACGCCGCCCTCCCCCTCACCGTGCTCCCCAAGTCGGGTGTCTACCTGAAGGCAGAGGTCACGGAGGGGAGTATCTGGCTAGGATGCGCTGACAATATAGGTCGGGGATTCGGGCTCGACGACGATCCCCAGCCAGAGGAGGGCTACTACACCGACAATGTCTACCACGTCGTCGTCAAGTACTTCCCATGCTTCGAAGACGTAAGGCCTGTCAATATGTGGGCGGGCCAGTACGCAATCAACAGCTACGACGGCATACCTGTCGTGGCGCCCGCTCCGGGCATGATTTACGTCGGGGCGGCGAGTGGGAGCGGGATAATGAAGTGCGACGCCCTGGGAAGGATCGCTGCTGCCCTCTACGTCGGTGAGAAGGAGGCGACCCTCTACGGCGACCGCCGTTTCAGGGTGGCAGACCTCGGCATTGGCACCCGTAACGTGGTGAGGGAGAGCCTAGTTATCTAGGTCTCCCTGTTTTTCAGGCCCCTTATCACGCCCTCCATCATATTGTAGACGGCCTTGAGCGACCTCTTGTCGGGGTCCCTTCTCACGGGATAGGAGGCGACTCCGAACGCGACGGCCTGGGGGTGCTCGAACATCATCTCGAGAGCGTTCCCGAGCTCAATGCTCGTGGGGCCGTCGGCGACGGTGAGGCCGTGGCCCGGCACCTCCACTGGGTCGAGGATGTCCATGTCGACGTGGATGTAGATTTGGTCCGTGAGGACGCCCAGCCGCTCCATTTCCAAGTCGATCCCTGTGGAGAGGTTCCGCACTTGGTCGACGGTGATGTGCTCGATGTCGGTCCGGTCAAGAATGTCCTGCTCCAACGGGTCAACGTCCCTGACGCCCACCATGGTAACGTAGCGGGTGGGGAGGGGCGGGTCGAGGCCGCAGGTCATCCTGAGGCGGTGGAGGCACATGCCGGTGGAGACCGCCACAGGCATTCCACCCAGCATGCCACTCAGCGTCGTCTCGGGGGTGTTGATGTCACCGTGGGCGTCGATCCAGACAAGGCCGACCTTGAGCGGCCTAGAGCCCGGGCCGGAGTGCTGTACGCCCCCGAGCATCCCCATCAGGCATGAGCAGTTCGCCAGCAGCCCTATGGGGAAGAGCCCCCGCCGCCTCTGATCGGCAACGATCTCAGTCAGATGCTTCGACGCCAGGCCGATCCTGTGCCATGCGCCGTACTGCTTGTCCTCCGCCTCGGTCAGGAGGGCGGATCTCGAGTCCTTCACGACACATCCTAGGCCCTCAAGGAGCTCGTGGAGGCCCCCCTGCTCCATGGCGTCGGGACCCGGGGACATCTCAGCGCCCCTAGACCCAGAGACCGGAAGCTTGGCTATCCCTATCTCAAGTTTACCATTTTCCATAATATTCACCTTAGTAGAACCTCGGGTTGTTTAAATGATGGGTGGGTCCGGAAGCCTTATCCATTTTTAAATCCGGCGGAGCCGTAGGATACTGAGCTCGATGAACGTTGAGAAGATCAGGGAACGATTCCCGATAACCAAGGACACCGTCTACATGAACGTCGCCAACCACGGGCCTCCCTCGCTGCCCGTCCAGGACGCCATCAGGGGTTTCCTGGACGACTGGGGCGCCCTCAGCAGGCACGGCGACAGGCGCGTGCTTGAGGCCTGCGAGAGCTTCGCCCACCTCATCGGCGCAAGCCCTGATGAGGTCTGCGCCCAGCCGAACACCTCTATGGGGCTTACGGCCGTCGCGGAGACATTGAAGTGGGAGAGGGGAATGAACGTCGTCACTGACGACCTGGAAAATCCTGCCAACCTGTTCCCCTGGATGGCCCAGAGGAGGAAGGGAGTCGAGTTGCGGATCGTGAAAGGGGTGGACGGAGCAGTCGAGCTCGACGACATCAAGGAGAGCGTCGATGACGACACTCAGGCCATCGCCATCTCCCACGTCCAGTGGCTGACCGGTGCCAAGAGTGACCTGAGGGCGCTATCAGGGATTGCTCACGAGCACGGGGCCCTCCTCGTCGTCGATGGCATCCAAGCCGCCGGATCCATGGTGGTGGACGTGAAGAGGGACGACGTCGACTTCTATGCCTGCGGGAGCTACAAGTGGCTCCTTGGCCCCTCGGGCGCAGGCTTCCTCTACGTGAGAGATGAGCTCATCGACTCGCTGGAGCCCCCCTTCTACGGCTACAGGGGGGTCGCCAAGCACAGCCCCGATGAAGTGGAGTTCAAGGAAACAGCCAAGAAGATGGAACTGGGTGAGCCCAGCTACCTAAGCTTCGTGGGGACGAAGGCGGGGATCGACATGTTCCTCGAGCTCGGGCCAAAGAAGATCGAGACCCGGGTGCTCAAGCTCTCCGGCCTACTCCACGACGGGCTCAGGGAGAGGGGGGTAGAAGTTGTCTCCCCAGAACCAAGTGAGTTCAGATCAGGCGTCGTCAGCTTCACCGTGGAAGAGGATGGAACACTCAGGGACACCCTCGCTGCCGAAAGCTTCGTGGTCTCACTGCGCGCCGCAGGCATCAGGGTGTCTGCTGATTTCTACAACACGGAGGAAGAGGCGGAGCGACTCCTGGAGCACGTGGAAGCCTCAATAAACTGAACCAGGAAGTAGAGGACATGGTACACACGGCGAAAATAAAGGGCTCGGACTGGCACGTCTCCGTCGGCGGGCTGAGGGACGTGCAGATAGACGACGTGGACGAGCTTCTGGGGAGAGCCAGAATGGCTTCACCGGACAGCATCTTCCAGGTCTTCGACGCCGACAAGGTGGCCGGCTGGAGGCACCTCTTCTTCGCCGCCGTGAACGCCGTGAAGTCCCACGACAGCGGCTCCGCGATCTCCAGAAACCTGGTGGTCGAGGTCATGCTCTACGCCTCCTGCAAAGATCAGATCTCACGCGCTTTCGAGGTCATGGGCGTCTCCCAAGGAAGATCCAACGTGGCTCTCCTCGTCTTAAGCGAGAGCCCGAAGGAAGCTGAAATAGCATATAAGAGGATCTCAGAGGTTCTCGGGGCGGATGACGACTCGGTTCTAGAGGTCAGCGCCGAGAAGCGGGGGCTCATCAAGAGCACTTTCGGGATCTCCAACCTGGAGCTGGAGGCCGTCGGAGGCCCCACAGAGGATGCGCTGACAAGGCTCATCATCGAGATAGGCGCCCTACTCAAGGTTCGCAGATAGTCGCGCCCTCTCCTTCTGGACGTTCAGGATGGCGTCAGGCTTGACGACCGAGATCCCTGTCGTCCTCCCGATTATCTCGATGAGTACTACCCAGTCAGGGTTCTCTAGGTCGACCCTCCTCGGGATGCCCTCGGCGACGGCGTCTATGACCTCCCTGCTCCTGAGGGGCGTCCGCCTCTTCTCCAGGGTGATCCTGAACGAGTCCCCTTCACCGATCTTTGAAGATAACACCTTGGCCCCATCTCTGATGGAGTCCATGTCGGTCTGAACCCTGGCCTCGATGGGGATTATCCTCAGTAGGGTCTTGAATCGATCGGGCTGCCTCAGGAACTCCTCCCTGAGCTTCCTGATGGCCTCGGGGGGATCGAAGCCGGTCCTGGCCACGACCAGGCCCTTCACGAAGCTCCCGTCTACTCTGGGCTCCTCGTCCCCGACGGCTCTCAGGAGCATCCAGAGCTCCCTGGCGGCGGCGCTCTGGTTAAGGGGCTCGGATGTGGCAATGAGGTTGTAGTCTTGGATCAAGTTGGACAGGATAATGTGTTACCCCATGCTTTTTATATCCACGGTCCATGATGCGTCTGAGGTTCCGCTTTGAAAGTCGGCTCCCGCTGCGGCTACTGCCTCCTTTATAGGGGCTACAACATCATACTGAGGTCGACCAGTGACGAGGATAAGAGGATGGCGGCCGTCACCGAGTTCCTCCGGATGCTCGGAGAACAGTTCAACCCCGACGCCGTTCCCTCGTACATCGGTACCGAGAGGGACCGGGTCATCAAGAGGGTCACGGGCTGCCCCGACGCCTACGCGGACATCAAACCCGCAGCCAACAAGCGTGCCCTAGAGCTCCTTCCCAAGATGGAGGGGATAGTGAACGCCTCGGGGTCCGGGGATCGGCTCAGGGTTGCGTGCAAGGTGGCGTGCATAGGGAACGTCATCGAGTACGACGTCCCAGGGCACAGCAGCGATATCGGTGAGGCCCTGGAGGGGCTGAAGAACGACTTCTACATAGATGATATCGACAAGTTGGAAGAAGATCTGGGGGAAGGTTCGGAGGTCCTCCTGCTGACTGACAACGCCGGGGAGATCGCCTTCGACAGGCTCATCGTGAGGGAGCTGAGGAGGATGGGCTGCCGTGTCAAGGTGGCTGTGAAGGGTGGGCCCGTGTTAAATGACGCCCTGATGGAGGACGCCGTGATGGTTGGGATGACGGAGGAGGCGGATGAGATGATCACGACGGGGACGGACGCCATAGGTGTGAGGCTCGAGGAGTCCTCAGAGGAGTTCAGGGACGCCTTCTACGGCGCCGACGCCGTAATAGCGAAGGGAATGGCTAACTGGGAGACCTTGACAGAGGTGCCCGCGCCCTCACCCCTTCTGTACTTGTTCAGGACGAAGTGCGAGCCCGTGGCTCGTTCGGTCGGGGCGCCCCTCCACGTCTGCGTGGCGAAGCTGGCCCCCAAGGGCTGGAGACTAGCCTGAGAGAAAACTCTTCAACTGCTCCCCGGTTATCGGGCCCTTCCTCAAAATCCAAGCGAACTCTCCGCTGAGGTCTATGACGGTCGAGGACACCCCTCCGGTGGATCTCCCGCCGTCCAAGATGATGTCCACCTTCTTCCCGAAGATCTCTGCGGCCTCGCTCGCTGTTTGGGCGGGGGGTTCGCCGGACTTGTTGGCGCTCGTGCTGACGATGACGCCTCCCGCGAGCTCAGCCAGACGCTTGGAGACTTCGTGGTCAGGAACCCTGACTCCAAGGGTCTTGGCCCCGTGGGTCACCCAGATGCTGTACTCGATCTTTGAAGGTAGGACTATCGTCAGGGGGCCGGGCCAGAACGTTTTGATCAGCCGTTCAGCCGCCATGTTGAACTCGACGACATATCTTGCGTCCTCGTTGCTGGCGCAGATGAGGGGCAGGGGCTTGTCCGCCCTACCCTTTGCGAAGCAGAGGCGCTCCGCGGCGTCGGGTCTCATGGGGGCGCAGCCGAGGCCATAGACGGTCTCTGTCGGGTAGACTACGAGGCCTCCTGCTCTCATAATAGAGGCTGCCTTACGGATGTTCTCCTCGGTTGCGGATAGTATCTCCATCGTCTTGACTCCGATTTCAGGGGATTTAAGGGTGGCGACGGCCCCCGAGGCGACCTTGAGGGGTCAGGACTCGTCGAGGAGCTCCTTCCAGCTCTCCACGACCCTCGTGGCGCCCTTCTCGAAGTAGTGCTCAGGCTCATGCCTCTTCACCAAGAGGCCGATCCTCTCAGGTATCTGAAGCTGACTGTAGATCGTGAAGTAGCCGGGGAACTCGTCGACGACTCGCGGGACATCCCGTTTTCCCACGATCTCCGCCAGTCTCTGGTTTCGGGTTTCTGTCTGGACTCGGTTCTTCCAGTCCTCCAGGGTGAACCATGAGAAGGGGTATCTCGTCTGTAGGGAAGCCGTGCCTCCGCAGTGATCCCAACGTTAGTTCCCGGGTGTTCTCGGTCCTTCCCGTCAGGTAGACCAGCTCATGTTCAGTCGCCCATCGCTGGAGGGTCTCAGCCGCGTATGGGACGGCCTGGTCCAGGCTGGCCAGTTCTACTCCGACCTCGTCTTCGCAGAGGAGGACGCTGAAGAATCTCCCCTGCAGCTCTCTGGCGTGTCCCTTCTGCTCCTCCGAGGCGTGCTTCATGAATATCTGCTCGAGGCTGGAGGCCTCGATGTCGCTCAGGGGCACCTCCTTGTCCAGCGTGAGTCGCCAGACTCCCTGCGTTCGGCGTTTCGTATCAAGCAGCGTGTCGTCGACATCGATCACATAGCATACCATATCGGTGAACTCCCTGAGTAAGCCGTTCAACCTTCGTTACTTTAATTTTTTCATGAGATTTATGCTTGGAGTAAGAACACTCGGAGACGAAAGAATGCCCCATTCGATCTCATAGTCAAACAAGCCTGGGAGCTAGAGCGTATTTGACTGCATCCAGGGGTTCTTAACGGCCTTGACGCAGATGAAACTCGGCCTCTTTGAGGTGACCTCGTAGCCCTCCGGGTCCGCTTCCTTGTACCCTTGCGTTGGTCGAGACTCGATGAGCCGCTCCATGAGGAATCCTGCCTCGTTTAGGGCAGCGGTCATGTTGCCGAGGGGTCTCCTGTAGGAGGGCATGAGGACGGACTCGCCCCATGTGGTCCAAGTCATCTCGACTCTCTCGACCTTGAAGTAGTCCTCGACGCCCTTCTTGAGGACGTAGTCGATGGCGGGGTGCCCGACGCTGAATACGAGGACGCCTTCCTCCCTGAGGACCCGCCGGAACTCCTTGAAGACCGGGGTCCAGTCCTCGATGTAGTCCAGGACGAGGGCCGCGAGCACGAGGTCCATGGAGCCGTCCTCTATGAAGGAGAGGGGCTTCCGGAGGTCATGGAGCCTGACTTCGACCTTACCGTCCAGCCTCCTCCTCGCGTGGCCCACCATCTTGGGGCTGGCGTCGAAGGCCACGACCTGTGCCCCCTGCTCGATGAGCCACTCGGCGTTGGATCCCGGCCCGCATCCGGCGTCGAGGGCCCGCTTCCCCCTCATGTAGGGGATAAGTGAGAGGGTGGCGGGCCTCTCTAGGTATGCGTTGTGGGGCTTCGTGTCGACCTGCTCGGCGTAGGCGTCGGCCAGCTTCTCGTAGGCGTCGTACGCTATGAAACGGTCCTTATTGGGGGCGTCCATCTCGTCCCAAGTCTCATGAGGGAAGCATAAACTTTGCCATGACGGGTCTGTGGGAGCGTTTGATAATCTGTTTTCAGTGAAGGATATTAAGGCTGGAGCCCATACCTCAACCATGTCGGAGAAGCGTTATCCGATATCGTACAGGGCGGTCTACTTTCAGCTCAGGGTCGATGACCTTGAGAGGGCGAAGAAGTTCTACGAGGAAGTGTTTGGACTCACCGTGAGCTGGTACATGTCGCCGGAAGCAGGCTGGTGCGAGCTCGAACTGCCGGGCGGGGGCTCGAGGCTCGGGCTGAACGTGGGCGGGACGGGAGGCATCCTCACCTTCGACGTCGATGACCTGGAAGTGACGAGGTCCTACCTCGAGGGGAAGGGCTTGGAGACTTCTGACATCACTAACGTCCCCGACATGGTCTCATACTTCAACACCAGCGACAGCGAAGGGAACATGCTACAGATCGTCTCGGACCCGAGGACCACGTCGAAGTAGAGAACCTACACCCTTTTTTCATGTTAGGGGCTAGCCCTCTGCAGCTAGGATGCCGCGTATGTACTTGGCCGACTCCTCGCTCCCATCATCTAAGGGTATGACGTCTATCTCAACTGCGGATGCTACTCCAATGCCCAGCTAGGCTGCTCTCCTTATCTGGTCATGAGGATATCCGGGATACGGAATTAAACAGATTCGGCCTTAACGGGTCTCCCAGACAGTGTTGGGTGAGACGATCTTGTCCCCAGGGGGCTCGGTGGGCCAAAACCTGCTGATCTCGAGGTATTGCTGCTGGCGGTCGCCGGCCCAGTCGCCCATCCTAGAGAGATTGCTGAGACGGTC
>Ga0307379_10002522_pt1 | contig 27049 bp, 18 predicted proteins | sample UN2MG_FD_202237 | JGI IMG/M metagenome (GOLD analysis project Ga0307379, IMG submission 202237) | Soil microbial communities from Risofladan, Vaasa, Finland - UN-2 | ecosystem: Environmental > Terrestrial > Soil > Coastal area > Acid sulfate soil | place: Finland: Risofladan, Vaasa | collected...
TGGACCTGACGCTCAAGCGCGTCGTCGGACGCATCGAGCCGATCCTGACGGTCCTCATGGCCCTCATCGTGGGGCTCGTCCTGTTGGCGGTGTATCTGCCGATGTTCGACGTGATGCAGCACGTGGGGAAGTGATGGTTCGCCCTGACCGCGCAACGGGTGCCGGTGGGGCAGGCACATAGAAACCGGGGGGAAAGGAGTTGTGTGATGTTGAAGAAGAGGGGCTTTACGCTGATTGAACTGTTGCTGGTGGTTGTCATTCTGGGGCTTCTGGCCGCGGTGGCCATCCCCCGGCTGGCCTCGTCTGGCGCGGATGCGAAGAAGAACACCTGCAAGGCCAACATCGCGCTCATCAACTCCCAGATCGAACTCTGGGCCGTGAACAACGGCGGCACGTATCCGGCCGACGCGGCGGCGTTCGGCGCCAACATCCTGAACAACACGGATGTCTTTCCGGACGGCCCCCCGGTGTGCGGGTACGGCACTGCCTACACCTACGATACGAGCACCAAGCGTGTCGAGCCGCACAGCCATTGATCGCGCGGCGGCGCGGCCGATGGCGAACCGACTGGGAGAAATGGCCTAACGGAGGGCCCGGGGGTGCTGGCCTGTGTCGAGGCCGGGCCACCACGCGCCGGGCCTCGGGCGACACCGGTGTGCACGCAGACAGTCTCGTCTCGTGAGAAGGAGGAGGACGATGCCTAGGTACAGAAAGAAGGGCTTCACGCTGATTGAGTTGCTGCTGGTGGTGGTCATCCTCGGGCTTCTGGCCGCGGTGGCCATTCCGAGGCTGGCCTCGTCTGGAGCGGATGCGAAGAAGAACACCTGCAAGGCCAACGTCGCGCTCATCAACTCCCAGATCGAACTCTGGGCCATCAACAGCAACAGCGGCGTGTACCCGGCCGACCAGGCCGCGTTTGCGACCAACATCCTGAACAACACCGACATCTTCCCGGACGGTCCGCCGGCGTGCGGATACGGCACCGCCTACACCTACGACTCGAGCACCAAACGCGTCGAGCCGCACAGCCACTGATGGCGCCGGGACGCGGGCCTGACCGGGGCGTTTTCGTCTCGGCTCTGCCGCATATCCGGCGCAGGGTGGGGGCAGGACGTGGTCAGGGACCATGGGTCCTGCGCCATGGCTGACGGTTCGACGGTGTGGTGGTTGGGGCCAGGTGGAGGTGCCGATGCACGCCCGGGATGAGAGCATCGCGGACGGCGTGAGCAGGCCGGCGCGGGCGCGCCCGCGCTGCTGCCGCGCGGCCGGCGTCACGCTCATCGAGTTGCTGGCCGTGGTCGTGGTGCTCGGCCTGATGGCGGCGATTGCGCTGCCCCGGCTGGCCGACGCCAACCTCTGGATGGCCGAGGGGGAGGCCGGCGTCCGCAAGGTCGTGGCCACGGCGCGGCTCGCCCGGCGGATGGCCATCGAGAACGCTGCCGACAACTCCACCGGCTACGCGCTCGTGTGCACGCAACGGTCGTACCGGGTCCTCAACACGAGAAACTGGACCTACGGCGAGGAGACGGTCCTGGCCGACGGGTGGCAGTTCGACCGAAGCGATTACGTCCTCCTGTTCGACCCGTACGGCGGGGCACACAGGGGGGGCGGGTTGACGGGTGACATGATCATTCGCAAGGACGAGAAACGCTGGGCTGTCCATATCGAGCCGGCCACCGGCCATGTGTGGTGCGAGCAGAAAGAGGAGAGTTAGGTGGACGCGCCAAGGCGGGGTTACAGAGGCTTGACGTTGATCGAACTGCTGCTGGCGGCGGCGTTGCTGGCGGTGTGCGCGGTTCCGATCATCGAGGCGACGACCCACGCCATCGGCCTGGCCTTCGAGACCGAGAACCGGACCAAGGCCACCCTGCTCGCGCAGCAGGAGATGGAGGCCGCCATCGGTATCGCGGCTGAGGACTTCGGGGCCGACCTCACGAAGGACTCGGCGGATCTCGGCGACGGGTTCCGCGTCAACGTCACGCAGACCGTCGTGAACCTCACGAAGACCGTCACGGTCCGGGTCGGCCGCGACATGAGCGCAAACGCTCAACTTGACGACGGCGAAGTCCTGGCGGCATTCACGACCCGGGTGGCCGACATGACGGCCTATGACGGGACCTGAGATGGCCAGTCAACGCACAGCCCGACCACGCAGCCAACGTGGGTGGACGCTCCTGGAGTGTCTGCTCGCGGTGGCCATTATGGCGATGGTCTTCGTGGCCACCGTGCCGCTCCTGCACTCGGAGACGGCGGCGCTCGACACCGCGCGGCCGATGATCCTCAAGGTCCAGGAGGCGCGGTTCGTCCTGGCCCACGTGGCGACGGCCCTGCGGCAGGCACGGGCCGTGACCCAGGTCGCGGACGGCGGAGGGCCCGCCGCTTCAATGACGTTCCTTGCCCGCGACGGCACGCTGACGACGTTCCAGCGAGACGCGGCTTCAGACGAGGTGCAGTACGGCCCGGCCGGCTCCGAGGCCATCCTCGCGAAGAACTGCACCGGCCTGGCGATCACGTGTCTCGCCGCCGACAAGCAGGTGCTTCCGTCGGCACCGACGAGCCTTGCCAAGACCGCCGGCGTTCACGTAGCCATCACGGTTGTGGACCCGGAAGGCAAGAAAGGCCCGACCACCATCCAGACCCTGGTCGCCCTCGAGCGGACCCGGCCTACCGTCGTCATCAACGAGATCATGTACAACCCGCTGGCGGCGTGGGGCGACAAGAACCAGAACCGGTGGGTCGAATTCCATAACCCGACATCCGACGCGATCGACCTCAGCGGCTGGCGCATCTGGACCAGGGACGACAGCGCCCCCGACACGATCCTGCCCAACGCCTACCACGGCACGGGTTCCACGGTCATCCCGTCGGGCGGGTACGCCGTCATCACCAGCATGGATACGCAACTCTATCACGAGGTCCTGAAGAACGGCGACTTCGAAAGCGTCAACATGGGCGACTGGCAGTTTCCCTCCTGGGACTGGGCGAGGGAATGGGGCGACGCGGCCTCCGGCAACTACAAGATCTGCCTTCAGGGCACCGGTTGGACCACGATGTACCAGGATTTCAAGATCCGCGCCGACGCCGAAGGCGACGTGCAGGTAACGGTCCGCGAACGGTACAGTCCCGGTTTCGGCAGGCCGGGCGTCAGGATTCGCATCACCAATCCGGGCGGCACGCCGCTGCTCACCGTTTACGACGGCGACTGCAGCGCCGACTGGACGTCTCACTCCGCCGACGTGACGGCCTTCAAGGGCGCCAGCGTCCGGCTGGAGATCAGCGGCTACCGGGCCAACGCCACCAAGGCTTGGGTCCGGATCGATGCCGCCACCATCAACTGGGGACCCATCTCCCGCAACTGCGTTCGCCTGCGGGTCGGGGATAGCAGAATCGGCGATCATATCGAAGACAAGCAGGTCTTCCTTGGCGAAGCGAACAGGCTGCGCGACGCGGTGGTTTTCGAGAAAGCGTGGGGCGGCGATGACGACGGGTCTTCCCTCAGCCGCACCAGCCCCTTCGACCCCGCGACGGAACAGGAATCCTGGGAGCCGGGACCGTACCGCGGCACGCCGGGGGAACCGAACTCATGAACGATCATCTAATCATACGAAAGCCGGAGTCGAGAAACCGACGCGGCATTGCCCTGGTCCTGGTCATCTTCGCCATCGCCTTCATCACGATCCTGGCGGTGGCCATGCTCGACGAGGCGACGCTGGACCTGGCGATCCTGCGGAACCATCAGAGCGGCCTCAAGGCGCTCTACGCCGCCCAGGCCGGCGTGGCCGAGGCCATCGTCGCGCTCCGCGCCGTGCACAATACGGCGAACCCCGTCTCGGGCACGCTGAATCTGCCGGGCGGCACGACCGCCACCTACACGGCGCTGATCGCCAACAACAGGCCCGTCGTCACGGTGACGGCCACCGGCCAGGCCGAAGGGTTCACGCGGATCGTCACGGCAAGGCTCGTCGTCGGCCAGCCCGACGCCTGCCAGGCGCCGTATCCGGTCCGCGTGGTCTGGTGGAGAGAAGGAACGTAGCAGGACGGCAGTTGGGGCGCAGGCTGGGGATGAGGAGAGGTTAAGTGGCAGGACGGACGGCAGTTGGCATCACGCTCGACGCCGGTACCCTCCACGCCGTCGAACTGGCGGCCGACGGCGAGGAGGTGGTGATCCGGCGCGCCGTCTGCGACCCGCTTCCGCCGGAGGCGTTTGCCGACGGCGCGCTGACCGATGTCGGCGTGGTCGCGGAAGCCGTCCGCCATGTCTTGCGCGCGCATCACTTTCCCCGCCGCAATCTCTGTATCGCGCTCGGCGGGAAACTGGCCATTGCCCGCGTCATCGAAGCCGGCGCCGCCGGCGCCGAGGTCCAGCACGTCCTGCAGGAACGCATCAGCCGATACGCCATGTACGAGAACCTCGACGTCCTCTGGAAGGCAACGCCGCTTGAGACCGGCGAGAGCAACAAGCAGGCGTTTCTGGCGGCGGCCGTCTCCAGGGAAGAAGTCGCCGCGCTCCTGCCGGCGCTCCGGAAGGTCGGCGTACGCGTCTCACACGTCGAGCCGTACGCCCTGGCCGCCATCCGGAGCATGGCCACGTGTGCGGCCGAAGCGGACCGGCCGACGATCCTGATGATCCTGCGGAACGAGTCCACCGAATTGGTGATCGTGAAAGGCTCGCGGCCGCTGCTCGTGCGGTCGGTGGAGGAGGGCGCCTGCGAACTGGCCCGCCAGCCGGAGAAGATCGAAAACCTGCTGGTCGAGGCCCGCCGCGCCGTGGACTTCTGCAAGAGCCGCTTCGAGGGCGCCGAGCCGCGGCTCTGGGTCAGCCTGGCGGCGTGCGAGGACCCCGTGGTGGCCAGGGGATTGCTCGGCTGCATCAAACAGGACGTGGTGGGGGCCGAGGTGGAACCCCTTCCGGAGTGGCCTGCGGTGACCCCCGGCGCCAACGTCGATGAGTACGGCCGCCAGTCCTGGGCCGCCGTCGGCGCCGCGATGATCGGGCTGGGACGCGATGAGGTCACGCCGCACCTGAACCTCGTGCCCGATGAATGGCCGGTCATCGAGACGATCCAGAAGCAACTGATGGGCCTGGCGGCCTCCATCGGTGCGGCGGTCGTTGCGGCGGTCGTCGTGTCAACGGTGATCCGGATGAGCGCGGGCGATACGGCCAAGGCCGCCCAGGCAGCCTCCATTCAGATGCAGGCCCACACCGTCAGCGTCAAGATGGCCTCGGAATTGAAGCGGAAGGCCGCGGAGGCGGCGGCACGCGTCAACCTCTGGAAGGATGTCCGGGCCACCGTGCAGCCGTCGGACTGGGCGACCGCCCTCGAAGCCATCACGGCCCAGGTTCCGGAAGGCGTCCGCATCCGTAAGATCACGTACCGCCGCGGCGTGCTGCGCCTGGCGGGCGAGACCCGGGTCACAGACCTCGTGCACCAGGTGGTGGAGCGTTTGAACCGGCTGCCTCTTCTTGAGGACGCCAACATCGAACGGCTGGTTCGCACCCCCGGTCCCGGCGACCGTCTGCCGGAATACATCATCAGTTGTCGGCTGCGTGAACACGTGTCCGCGCAGCCGAAGAGGGAAGAGTAGGATGCTCGTCGAGCAACTGGTTAAACGGACGGCCCGAGAGCGATACGCCTTGGGCATGATCGTGGTCGTGCTCGCGGTCGTGGCCTGCTATACGGCAGGCATCAGCCCTGCGCTGAATGCCGCAGACGGGCACAAAGAGAACCTCAACACAACCGAGAAGGTGCTCTTGCTTCAGCAGACGCAACTGAACCTGCTGCGGGCCGAGACCAAGGTCAGCCAGCAGACGCTCGACAGGCTCAAGGACCTGCCGTGCCCGTGGGTCCAGGCCGACCGGGCCGACGTCGTCCTCCAGGAAATCCAGAAGGAGGCCGAGGGCCTTGGGCTGTCGGTGCACTCGGTTGCGCGCGAGGCGGTCACGGGGCTGCGTCTGAAGGACGCCCCGCGGCCGGTGCTGCAGTTGCTGGTCCGCCTGGAACTCGATGGGCCGTACGCGAGTGTCATGGAGATGTTTCGCCGCCTCAGCAAGGGGAACCTGACCATCGGGTTGGAGGAACTCTCCCTTGAGGGAAGCGATGCGCCGCCGCACGACGTGGCCGTTGTGCTCCGCGTGCGGCTGCCCGTTGTGGAAGGAGACAATCATGGTTAGGATACTGATGGCAAGCCTTGTGGCCGCAAGCCTGACGGGCGCCGCTGCGGCCGCCGAATCGAAAGAGATTGCCGACCCGAAGGGCGCTGCGGGCGACGCCACCGTCAAGACGACCCAGACCGACCCGGCGAAGGCGGAAGATCGCGGCTGGTTCTCACGCCTCAATCCCTTCTCGCCGTTGGTCGACCCGGAAGCGAAGAAGAAGACCGATCCCAATCCGCCGCCCGAGGGCACGTTGCCCCAAGACGTGGCGGGGGCGGCCGTGGCGCCCGAAGCGTCTCAGACGCAGCAGGAAAAGGCCGAGGGCCAAGCGACCATGCCGGTACTCAACGGCATCCTCTTCTCCGAGCGCCTCGTCATTGCCATCGTCAGCGACGCGATCGCCAAAACCGGCGATCTGGTGGACGGGTACCGCATCATCTCCATCACCGAGGACACGGTCGTGGCCGCAAAGCAGGGCGGGCGGTACATCATGACGACGCGGCGGCCGCAGGCCCAACTCGACACGCCGGCGCAGGCCGCGCCACGCAAGCCGACCGACCCGGCCGCGCCGGGCTCCGATCCCGAATCGCCATCGAGTGGGCCGGCCCAAACGGCCGATAAGACGGGAGTCGGCCCGCCTGGGCCGGATACGGGGGCATCCGAATCGATCCAAGCGGCCTCGGACGAGGCCGAGCAGAAGCCGTAGGGGGCTGCGGCATGACCCGGTACTACATCATAGCAACGATTGCTCTTGGGGCGGTGTTGGCGGGCGGGTGCGCCCGGCCTAAACCCGGCACCGTCCGAGAGCCGCCTCGCGTCCGCGTCGAGGGCGCCCGGATCCTCGATCCCGACCCGGAACTGCTGGCCCGGATCGAGAACCCTGTCCCTGCCGCCGACCTGAGGACGGGGACCTCAGAAGTCGATCTGCCCGACCCATCCATGCCGCCGGCCGGCGTTGCGGAGGGCGTCACGGTCTCGGTCGACGTGATCGACGCCCGCGCCACCGAGGTCTTGCGCGGACTGGCTTACCAGGGTAGCGTGGACCTGGTCCTGGCCGGCCAGACCGATCAGCGGGTTACCCTTCGCGTCCAGGACCGGCCGTGGGGCGAAGCCTTCCGGGGGGTCCTTCAGGCGGCTCACCTGATGGCCGAATGGGACGGCAACCGCGTCCGGGTCGTGACGACCCAGCAACTCCAGACCGAGCAACAGACCACCGAACAACTGGAACTGCTTCGCCCCCGGACGGCGGTCATCCCCCTCTACAGTCTCCTGGCGAAGGACGCCGCCAAGACGTTGACGTCGATGTGCTCGGCGGCCGGACGCATCGGCCTCGACGAGGAACGCAACACCCTGATCGTCACCGATACCTCGTCGCACGTCGAGGCGATCCGCCTCGCCGTTCACGAACTCGACACCACCCCGCTCCAGGTCATGATCGAGGCCATCATCGTGGACGTGACCCTGAGCGACGAACTCCACTACGGGTTCGACTGGACCCTGACGAAGGTGGAGGGCGATCAGTTCACCCTCCAGCAGCGACTCACCGTCGGCGCCGGCATCAACCCGGCAGCCAATCCGGGCGGACAGATCCAGTATACGTTCCTCGGCGACAACTGGACCATCGGCGGCGTCTACGACATGCTCCAGACCTTCGACAGCGCCAAGATCCTCGCCAACCCCAAAGTGCTGGCCGTTAACAACCGGCTGGCCAACATCGAGATCATCGAGGAAATCCCGTACCAGGAACTCACGCAGACGAGCGAAGGCGGGCAGATCGGCACCACGAACTTCAAAGAAGTCGGCGTCAAACTCGAGGTGACCCCCCGCATCGGCGACGACGGAGCCGTGCATCTGGACCTGAGCGTCGAGCAGAGTTCCGACACGGGCGCCGCCATCAACCAGATTCCCGTCGTTCAGACCCGGCGCAGCCGGTCGGTCATGACCATGCGCGACGGTCAGATCGCCGTCCTCGGCGGCCTGAGGCGCCATCGCACCGTGACCAACGAGGACAAGATCCCCATCCTTGGCGACATCCCGTGGCTCGGGATTCTCTTCCGCCGCGTCCAGACGGTCGATGTCGATACGGAACTGGTGCTCTTCATCCGGGCGAAACTCGTTCCCCGCCACCTCGGCCTCACGCCCCGCGAGAAGAAACTGGCCGAGGCCCTCGACCACATGGATCGCCGGCCCCAGATCCAGCGGACCGACCCGCTCCGCCGAAACGCCAAGATCGAGGACGACCGCACCCGCCGCGTGCCGTAGCCCACCGCCCTGCCCCGGCCCGCACCAACTCCGGACCCGCCCCAGGTCCGCTACGTGCCTTCCCGCTCGATGTAACAGACGACCTGCTGCTTCAGAGTGTCGGCGTTCAGCACCAGCGCCCCGTCCTCGGACGCGTCGGCCAGGTCGATGACGCGGACCGCGTCGCTCCACTCGGACGCGTCCGGCGCGAGGTCGGTCAGACGGTTCGGCGCCCCTTCCAGGAGCGCCTCGTTCAGGCGGTTGCCCTCCTTGTTCGGAAAGAGCGCCAGGTACAGGATGTCCATCTCGATCAACTCGTTCAGGAAGTGCGTGCCGAGCGAGACGTCGGGCACCAGGTTCTCGCTCATGGCAACGATCTCGCAGATCGCCGAGACGGCGTTGATGTCGGCGAACGAGACGGGCACGCCCAGCGACGGCGTGGTCGTGCCCCACCGGCCCGGCCCCAGGAGCATGACACTGAGCCCGCCGTCGCCCCCGTCCGTGTGCACGAGCCGCCCGATGAGCCGGGCGACGGCGTACCGGCTCCCGATCGGCAGCCCTCCATACACGCGCGGCACCACGTAGATGAGCCGGTCGAGCCGGGCGATGCGGCTCTGACCGATGACGGCGCCGTGCGCCTCGAGGACCACGTCGGCGGCGTCCAGATCGGCCGGCGGTTCAATGGCGGCCGGCATGCCCTGCTTCACCGGAAGCGGGCGGCACTGGAGCAGGTTGATCTTGTACCCGTCGCCCTCCGGGAAGTTCGCGGTGAATTCGGCGTCCACAGGGACCCCGTACACCTCCTCAAGCGTGGCGAGCATCGCGCGCATGTCGCTGACGAAAGGGGTCTCGGACAGCAACTTCTCGAACGTCAGGACCCACGGGAAGGCGTCGGTCACGCCGCTCCGCTCGGCCCGGCGCGCCAGTTCCTGGTCCTGGGAGGCGAACAACTCGAGCGGCAGCCGCGGGCTCTGCCGGGCGACGTCGGCGAAGGTGAGGCTCACCAGTTGGTTGGCCTCCAGGTCCAGCACGTCCACCTTGCGCTGGGCGTACTGGCGGACCTCATCGAAGTTGGCCTCCGGCCGTCGTTGGGGCGCATTCAGGGCCACCACGCGCGTGTAATCGTCGTCGAAGCGGTCCACGGCCCGGGTGCCCAGCCCCAGGACCAGCCGCAACACCCCCGCCTCCGGGTCGATGTATTCGCTCCACGCGTACGGGTTGAACGAGAACCCGACCCCGGCGATGGGCGGATAGAAGAGGTTCCCCTGCAGGGCTCCCGAGACGCGCTGCACGAGCAGCGCCATCTGCTCGTCGCGGTCGAGGATGCCGCGCCGCGCCCGGTACCGCAGCGCCCGTTCGCTCATGGCGCTGGCGTAGATGGTGCGGACCGCCGACAGGAAGTCCTCGAACCGCCGGTCCTTCGAGCCCTGGTTGGCGCAGAAGACGCTCTCGTACTTGCCGGCGAAGGAGTTGCCGAAATTGTCCTCGAGCAGGCTGCTGGACCGCACGATGATGGGCGACTGGCCGAAGTAGTCGAGCATGTACTCGAACTGTTTCACGATCTCCTCGGGGAACGTGCCCGTCAGCATCCGGTGCCGCGCACGCTCGGCGCCGTCGAGGAACGTCTTGGGGTCCCGCTGCCGCTCGCGGACCCACCAGATACCGTTCTGCACGAGAAAGGTGTAGAACACGTCCGAGCCGACGTAGAACGAGTCATGCGGTTCGAGCACGTCTTCCCAGCGCGGGTCGGCCCGTTGGAGGATGGCGCGGGCCAGCAGCATCCCGACCGATTTGCCGCCGACGAGCCCCGTGCCGATCATCCGCTTGCGGATGGTGAGCACGTCGGCCAGCGTCACGTGCGCCTCGAGCAGCGTCAGGACGCGCTCGTCGCGTGAGACGGCCATCCGGAGCAGTCGCCGGAAACACGCGTCGGCCTTCTCGTGCGGGGCCTCGCCGCGGCGGGTGGCGTTCAGGACCTCCTCGGCCTCCAGGAACGCGCGGTTCCAGACGCCCAGTTCCCACAGGGCCGAGTCCGGCCCGGGTCGCGGCGTGCTGGTCAGGACCTCCGACGTGGCGGCGCTCTGCGTCAGGGGCAGGAACGCCTCGCCCTCCCACGCGTGGAGCATGTACATCGTCGGCGAGTACCGCTGCTGGACCTTCAGCGGATGGACGTACAGCCGACCTTTGTGGCGATAAACGTCGAGCAGGATCTGCGTGGTCGCGGCGATGGCGCTCGTGGCGTGCGACGAATGGTGGTTCCGCAGCAGACCGAAGTACGCGATGGCCTCCATGTCGTACAGGTACGGGCACGTCAGCCGGAAGAAGTTGCCGAGCATCTGGTCGCTGTACCAGTCGGCGGCCAGGTCCGACAGGCAGTCGAACACGTAGTACCCGCCGCGCCCCGTCTGCTGGATGACCCGATGGATCTCGGTGATGAACGCCTCGAACCCCTCCTCGGGCCTGAGCCGGTGAACCGCCGCGCCGTCCGACGCCGAAACCAGCGGCTCGTGCCGGGCGAAGCGGAAGTACACCAGTTGCTGCCCGGCCGCCCGGGCGTACGCGCAGTACGGATCGACGAAGGGCGCGTAGTCCTCGACCGACGAGACCCGCCACACGATATTGTCGCCCGGGATGAGCCCTTTGATCACCCGGTCGAACCCCGGTAGCCCCGTACTCAACTGCGAACTGACCTGTGCCATGGGATGGTCCGGTTCCGTGTTTGATTCGCCCGGCCGCCCGCGTCCTCGGCCCGCTCCAGCAACGCCCCTATCATAGCATCGCGGGACGGGCTCGGAAAGCCTCTGTCTGCCTGCGCGGCGGTGCGGCGCAGAGGCATCGCGTGCCGGCGGCCGGCTTGGCGCGGTGCGGTGGTCGGAAATGGACTTGGCACTCGCCGCCCGGCGACTTATCATGGGCGCGTCGCAGGCATGTTCGCCGTTTGGCACGCCCCCGGGGCGATGCCGACCCACGGACCCGCACCGGGTGCAGGGAACGCCGCCTTGGCACCGAAGCACGAGTCGAAAACCGCCACCGACCGCCCGGACGCCGGACGCGAGGTCGCCGAACTCTCGCTCCTGGTGGAACTCAGCCAGACCCTCGAGCGGAGCCTCGACCTGCGCGACGTCCTCGGCCCCGTCCTCGAAGCGATGGCCCGCCACATGGGCATGCTTCGCGGCACGATCACGCTGCTGAACCGCGAGACGGGCGAGATCTCCATCGAAACGGCCTACGGCCTGTCGGCCGGCCAGCAGCAGCGCGGCCGGTACCGGCTGGGCGAGGGCGTGACCGGCCGCGTCGTGGCCGAGGGACGGCCCGCCGTTGTGCCGCGCATCTCCGAAGAGCCCCAGTTCCTTGACAAGACCGGCATCCTCAAGGGCGTCAGCAAGGAGGACATCTCGTTTATCTGCGTGCCCATCAAACTCGGTAACCAGGCCATCGGGGCCCTCAGCGCCAGCCGCCTTTTCGCCGAGGACGTGTCGCTCGAAGAGGACGTGCGGCTGCTGCGGATCATCGCCTCGATGATCAGCCAGGCGGTGCGCCTGCGTCAGGCGGCCGAGGAGGAACGCGAACGCCTCCTGGCCGAGAGCGAACGCCTCCGAGAGGAACTCAAGGAACGGTTCCGTCCCGCCAACATCATCGGGCGTTCTCATGCCATGCAGGCCGTCTACGACCTCATTGCGCAGGTCGCCAAGTCGAATGCGACCGTCTTGCTGCGCGGTGAAAGCGGCGTCGGGAAGGAACTCGTTTCCCATGCCATCCACTACAACAGTCATCGGGCCGACAGGGCTTTCGTCCGCGTCAATATCGGCGCGCTGCCCGAGTCGATCGTCGAGAGCGAACTCTTCGGCCACGAGAGGGGCGCCTTCACGGGAGCCATCGCGCAGCGCAAGGGCGACTTCGAGACGGCCGAGGGGGGAACGATCTTCCTCGACGAGATCGGGGACCTCTCCGCCAACACGCAGATCCTCCTCCTTCGTGTGCTCCAGGAGAAGGAGTTCCGGCGCGTCGGCAGCAGCCAGACCCTCAAGACCAACGCCCGGGTCATCACCGCCACAAACCGCGACCTCGAAACCCTGGTCGAGCAAGGCACGTTCCGCCAGGACCTCTACTATCGCCTGAACGTCTTCCCTATCCACGTCCCGCCGCTCAGAGACCGCAAGACCGACATCCTGCTGCTGGCCGATCATTTTGTCGAGAAGTACGGCAAGGCCCACGGCAAGAACGTCCGCCGCATCTCCACGCCAGCCATCGACATGCTCATGAGTTACCACTGGCCGGGCAACGTGCGGGAACTCGAGAATTGCATCGAACGGGCCGTCCTCCTGGGCCACGACGACGTCATCCACGGCCATCACCTGCCGCCCACCCTCCAGACGGCCGAAGCGTCCGGCACCCCACCCGCCGGCGACCTCCAGGCCGCCCTCGACGGCCTGGAACGCGAGATGATCCTCGACGCCCTGAAGTCGTCGCGCGGCAATATGACCAAGGCCGCCCGGGCCCTGGGCATCAGCGAGCGGCTCATCGGCCTCCGCGTGAGAAAACACGCCATCGAAGCGAAGCGATTTCGCACGTCCAGGTAGCAGTCTGTCAGCCTGCCCGGTTCCCGCTTGACGGCAAGATCTTCATCCTGCCGCTCGATGAGTGCATCCGGATCCGCACCGGCGACACGGGCAGCGAGGCCATCGGCTGACCAACCTGGACCTACCGTGCGGTAGGAACCGCCGGCCAAATCCTACGCTAATGTAGGATGTGGGCACGGGGCCGAATCCCGGAAGACGATGCTAAGCCTTTGAAATAAAATGACTTGCGTATTCTCGGCCAGATTGGCACACTGATTGCCCTAAGATGAGCCATCACGCAAGTGCTCTGAACCCTCTGCCGGAAAGGAGTTGGGACATGGCCCCCAAGGAATTCTTCGAGTTCGCCAAGAAACACGATGCCGAGATGGTGGACCTGAAGTTCACCGACCTCCTCGGCACGTGGCAGCACTGCTCGTTCCCCATCGAGACGTGGGACGAGGCGACGTTCGAGGAGGGCGTCGGCTTCGACGGGTCCTCCATCCGCGGCTGGCAGAGCATCCACGTCTCGGACATGATGGCCGTCCCCGACCCGTCGACGGCCTGCATCGACCCGTTCTTCGCCGAGCCCACGGTCAGTGTCCTCGCGAACATCGTGGACCCGATCAGCCGCGAGGACTACACGCGCGACCCGCGCCACGTGGCCCGCAAGGGCGAGGAGTACCTCAAGAGCACCGGCATCGCCGACACGTGCTACATCGGACCCGAGCCGGAGTTCTTCATCTTCGACGAGGTCCGTTACGAACAGAACCAGCACACCGGCATGTACCGCATCGACTCGGTCGAAGGCGCCTGGAACACCGCCCGCTTCGAAGAGCCGAACCTGGGGTACAAGCCGAGTTTCAAGGGCGGCTACTTCCCCGTCAGCCCGACCGACACCTACCACGACCTGCGCGGCGAGATGGTGTACGCCATGCGCAAACTCGGAATCACCGTCGAAGCGCATCACCATGAGGTCGCCACCGCCGGACAGGCCGAGATCGACATGAAGTTCGAGCCGCTCCTCAAGATGGCCGACCAGTTCATGTGGTACAAGTACATCATCAAGAACATTGCCAAGGCGCGCGGCAAGACCGTCACGTTCATGCCCAAGCCGGTGTTCGAGGACAACGGCTCCGGCATGCACTCGCACTTTTCGCTCTGGAAAGGCGGCGAGCCGCTCTTCGCCGGCGACGGGTACGCCGGCCTGAGCGAGATCGGCCTCTTCTCGATCGGCGGCATCCTGAAACACGCGCCGGCCATCCTGGCGTTCGCGGCGCCGACGACCAACTCGTACCGGCGCCTCGTCCCCGGCTTCGAGGCGCCGGTGAATCTCGTGATGTCGGCCCGCAACCGGTCGGCCGGGATCCGGATCCCCATGTACTCGGCCAAGCCGAAGGCCAAGCGCCTCGAATTCCGATGCCCCGACCCCACCTGCAACGGCTATATCGCCTGGACGGCCATGCTCATGGCCGCCATCGACGGCATCAAGAACCAGATCGACCCCGGCGAACCGCTCGACTGCGACATCTACGAGATGAGCGCCGAGGAACTGGCCAGGTACCCCAAGACACCCGCTTCGCTCGAAGAGGCCATCAACGCGCTCGAAGCCGATTACGCGTTCCTGACCGAGGGCGGCGTCTTTACCGACGACCTCGTCCATGGCTGGATCGCGTGGAAACGCAAGCACGAACTCAACGAAATGGCCCTCCGGCCGCACCCCTACGAGTTCCACCTGTACTACGACAGTTAAGCGGGCCGGACGCTCAAGGAAAAAGAGGGTCGTGTCCCTCTTGCGTGGCCAAGGGGGCGCTCCACCGGGGGGCGCCCCTGCGGTTTCCCCGAGAGATTACGCCCCGCCTCGCCAAAGGCAGAACAACAATAGCGAATGATGAATGCAGAATGATGAACGCGAATCTTCGGCCCCAGCGGGCCGTTCGTTCGTCATTCACCATTGAGCATTCCTTGTTCATCATTGTTGCCTGGTCGTGCGGCGCGGTGGGTGCCGAGGCCCGCCGCGCAGTAGCCCGTGCTGTGAACGGAGGTTGCACGGATGTGCCGCGCCACGCAAGACGCACGACCCAATGCGGCCGGGTCCGTGCCGGCCCACGGACTCTACGATCCGGCCCATGAGCACGACGCGTGCGGCGTGGGGTTCGTCGCCCGTCTCGACGCCCGGCCGCAACACGACGTCGTCCGCGACGCCGTTCGCGTGCTCGTGAACCTCGAGCACCGCGGTGCGCGCGGCGGCGACGCCGCCACCGGAGACGGCGCCGGACTCCTGCTCGGCATGCCCGATGCGTTCCTGCGCCGGGCGGCCCAGGCCGAGGGCATCGACCTGCCCCCCCTTGGCCGGTATGCCGTCGGCATGCTCTTTCTGCCCACCGACCGCGACCTGCGCGAGCGGTGCCTGAGCGCCGTGGAACGCAGCGTTGACGACGAAGGCTGCGAAGTGCTCGGCTGGCGCGACGTGCCGACGAGCGGCGACCATCTGGGCGACCTCGCCCGTTCGACTCAACCGGCCGTCGCCCAGGTCTTCGTGGCGCCGCGAGGGGCCGGCCGCGAGGACTTCGAGCGCCGCCTCTACGTCATCCGACGCCGCGCCGAGAATGACGTCGCCGCCTGGACCGGCGTCGATGCCAGCCAGTTCTACGTCCCCAGCCTCTCCTCCAGGACGATCGTCTACAAGGGGATGCTGAGCGGCACGCAACTGGAGCGGTTCTACCCGGACCTGGTGGACCCGGCCTTCGCGACGGCCTTCGCCGTCGTCCATCAGCGATACTCCACGAACACCTTCCCGACGTGGAGCCTGGCCCAGCCGTTCCGGATGCTGGCGCACAACGGCGAGATCAACGCCCTGCGCGGTAACGTGGGGCACATGCGGGCCCGCGAGGCCGACCTGGAGTCGCCCCTGTTCGGCTCGCGGATCGAGAGGATCAAGCCGGTCATCGTCGAGGGCGGCAGCGATTCGGCCACGTTCGACAACGTCCTGGAGTTGCTCGTCATGGCCGGACGCAGTCTGCCCCACGCCGCCATGATGATGGTGCCCGAGGCCTGGGGCGCCACGTTCCACATGGGGGCCGACAAACGCGGCTTCTACGAGTACCACGCCGCCATCATGGAACCGTGGGACGGCCCCGCCGCCCTCGCCTTCACCGACGGCCGCTACATCGGAGCCACACTCGACCGCAACGGCCTGCGCCCGTGCCGGTACACCGTCACGCGCGACGGCTGCGTCGTCCTGGCGTCGGAGACGGGCGTCCTGGAGTTCGAGCCCGAGCGCATCCTGCGTTTGGGCCGCCTTCAGCCGGGCAAGATGCTCCTGGTGGACACCGAGCAGGGCCGCATCGTGCCCGACTCAGAGATCAAGGGCAAGATCTCCCGACAGAAACCCTATCGCCGCTGGGTCAGGGACTCTCGCGTCGAACTGCGCGGCCTGCTGAGCCCGGCGCAGATCCCCCCCGAACGGCCCGAGACGCTCCGCACCAAACAACTCGCCTTCGGCTACACCGAAGAGGAACTGCGGATGGTCATCGGCCCGATGGCGTCGCGCGGCCAGGAGGCCGTCGGCTCCATGGGCAACGACGCGGCGCTGGCCGTCCTCTCACAGCGACCGCAGTCGCTCTTCGCCTACTTCAAGCAACTCTTCGCCCAGGTGACCAACCCGCCCATCGATCCGCTGCGCGAAGAACTCGTCATGTCGCTCATGAGTTTCGTCGGGCCCGAACAGAACCTGCTCGACGAAACGCCCCGGCACTGCCGCCGCCTCAAACTCCATCACCCCATCCTGACGCCCGAAGACATGGCGCGCCTGCGCGGCGCACGCCACGGCGACGTGGTCACACGAGACATCGACATGCTCTTCCCCGCCGACTCAGGCGGCCGCGCCCTCGAAGAGGCCCTCGACGAGGTCTTCCACCAGGCCGAGGTCGCCATCGCCGACGGCGCGACCATCCTCGTCCTGACCGACCGCCATCTGGATGCCGACCGGGCCGCCATCCCGGCCCTGCTCGCGACCGCGGGCCTCCACCATCACCTGACGCGGGCGGGTCTGCGGACGCGGGCGGGTATCCTCGTCGAAACGGGCGAGGCCCGGGAGGTCATGCACGTGGCGCTGCTTATCGGCTACGGCGCCAGCGCGGTCTGCCCGCACGTGGCCCTTTCGACCGCCATCTGGATGGCCGAGGCGAACCGCCTCGACGCGCCCCTGCCGCCCGAGGAGGCCGTGGACAATGTGCTCACCGCCCTCAAGAAGGGCCTGCTCAAAACCTTCAGCCGCATGGGCATCTCCACGATCCGGTCCTACCGCGGGGCGCAAGTCTTCGAGGCGGTCGGCCTGTCGCGCCGACTCGTCGATACGTACTTCACGGGCACGGCCTCGCGGATCGAGGGCATCGGCCTGGATGAGATCGCCGCGGAGGTTGCCGCGCGGCACCGCCGCGCCTTTCCCCGTGACGGGGCGCGGTCCGACCTGCTCGACGCCGGCGGCGACTACCACGTCCGGGCGGGCGGCGCGGACCATCTGTGGTCGCCCGAGGCGATCTCGAAACTCCAGCACGCCACCCGCACCGGCGATTACGCCGTCTACAAACAGTACGCCGCCCTCATCAACGACCAGTCGCGCGCACGCGTGACGCTCCGAAGCCTCCTCGCCTTCAAGAAGGGCGAGCCGGTCGCCATCGCCGAGGTCGAACCGGTCGAGCAGATCGTCAAGCGGTTCTGCTCGGCCGCCATGTCGTTCGGGTCCATCAGCAAGGAAGCCCACGAAACCATCGCCATCGCGATGAACCGGCTCGGCGCACGGAGCAACTCCGGCGAGGGGGGCGAGGACCCCGACCGCAGCCGCCCGATGCCCGGCGGCGACAGCAAACGCTCCGCCACCAAGCAGGTCGCCTCCGGACGATTCGGCGTGACCACCGAGTACCTCGTCAGCGCCGACGAACTCCAGATCAAGATGGCCCAGGGCGCCAAGCCCGGCGAGGGCGGCCAACTGCCCGGACACAAGGTCAGCGACGAGATCGCCCGCGTCCGTCACACGATGCCCGGCGTCACCCTCATCTCGCCACCGCCGCACCACGACATCTACTCCATCGAGGACCTCGCGCAACTCATCTACGACCTGAAGTCCGTCAACCCGAAGGCCCGCGTTTCGGTGAAACTGGTGTCCGAGATCGGCGTCGGCACCGTCGCCGCCGGCGTCGCGAAGGGCAAGGCCGACATGGTCCTCGTCGCCGGCCACGACGGCGGCACGGGCGCCAGCCCCCTGACGTCCATCAAACACGCCGGCGTGCCGTGGGAACTCGGCCTGGCCGAGACCCAGCAGACGCTGGTGGCCAACCGCCTGCGCGACCGCATCCGCGTTCAGTGCGACGGGCAACTCAAGACCGGCCGCGACGTCGCCGTCGCCGCCCTGCTGGGGGCAGAGGAGTTCGGCTTCGGCACCACGCTCCTGGTGACGCTCGGCTGCGTCATGGCCCGCAAGTGTCACCTGAACACGTGCCCCGTGGGCGTGGCGACGCAGGACGAGCGGCTGCGGGCCCGGTTCGCCGGCAAACCGGAGTACGTCGAACGGTTCCTGCGGTTCATCGCCGAGGACCTGCGCGAGATCATGGCCGGGTTGGGCTTTCGTACGGTCGATGAGATGGTCGGCCGCGTGGAGATGCTCGACGCCGAACCGGCCGTCGACCACTGGAAGGCGAAGGGCCTCGACTTCGGCGCCGTCCTCGCGCTGCCCGAACCGGACGGCCGGACAGACCTGCGGTGCACCCGCGCTCAGGACCACGAACTCGGGGACCGGATGGACTTCCAGATTCTCGAGCAGGTCCGGCCCGCGCTCCAGGAGGGCAAGGCGGTGCACCTGGCGATGCCCATCCGCAACGTCCACCGCGCCGTCGGCGCGGGTCTCGCCGGCGAGATCGTCCGGCGGTTCGGGCCCGAGGGGTTGCCCGACTCGACCATCCGGCTCGATTTCCGGGGCAGCGCCGGCCAGAGCCTCGGCGCGTTTCTGGCGCCCGGCGTCACGATCCGCATCGAAGGCGACGCGAACGATTACCTGTGCAAAGGGATGTCGGGCGGCCGGGTCATCCTGACGCCGCCGCCCGACGCGCGGTTCCGGCCCGAGGAGAACATCATCGTCGGCAACGTGGTCCTCTACGGGGCGACCGCCGGCGAGGTTTACATCAACGGCCTGGCGGGCGAACGGTTCGCCGTCCGAAACTCCGGCGCCACGGCCGTGGTCGAGGGCCTCGGCGACCACGGATGCGAGTACATGACGGGCGGCGTGGTGGTCGTCCTCGGTCCCACGGGGTACAACTTCGCGGCCGGCATGAGCGGCGGCGTCGCGTACGTCTACGACGAATCGGAGTGGTTCGGCACACGATGCAACCTCGACATGGTGGACCTCGAAAGCGTCTGGACCGACGAGGACCAGCACCGCCTCCGCACCCTCATCGAGAAGCATCACTCGTGCACCGGCAGCCGACGCGCCAAGGCCATTCTCGATGACTGGCAGGCCCAGGTGCCCCTGTTCGTCAAGGTCATGCCGACCGATTACCGCAAGGTCCTGGAGCGCATGCGGATGCGGGCCCACCGAGACGCCGAGACCCTCTCGGCCACCGAGGAGGTGTACCATGGGTAAGCCGACCGGCTTCCTGGAATACGCCCGCCTGAACCCGCCGAAGCGCTCCGTCGAGGAGCGCGTCCGAGACTGGCGCCAGATCGAGCGGTCCCTCTCGCCGCAGCAACTCACCGAGCAGGCCGCACGATGCATGGACTGCGGCATCCCGTTCTGCCACGCCTTCGGGTGCCCGCTGGCGAACCGCATCCCGGAGTTCAACGAGATGGCGTACCGGGGCGACTGGCGGCAGGCCCTGGAATTCCTCCACGCCACGAACAACTTCCCCGAGATCACCGGCCGCGTCTGCCCGGCGCCCTGCGAGGCCGCCTGCACCCTCGCCATCAACGCCGAGCCGGTCACCATCCGCCACCTGGAACTGGCGATCGTGGAGCGCGGCTGGAAGCAAGGGTGGATCGTCCCCCGGCCCCCCGCCCGGAAATCGGGCAAGCGCGTGGCCGTCATCGGTTCGGGGCCGGCCGGCCTGGCGGCCGCACAGCAACTCGCGCGAGCGGGGCACGAGGTCACCGTCTTCGAGAAGGACGACCGCGTCGGCGGCATCCTGCGGTACGGCATCCCCGACTTCAAACTCGAGAAGTGGATCATCGACCGCCGCCTCGAGCAGATGCGGGCCGAAGGCGTCGCCTTCGAGACCGGCGTCCAGGTGGGCCGCGACCTCTCGATGCCATACCTCGCGGCCAGGTTCGACGCCGTGTGTCTGGCCGTCGGCGCCCAGGCCCCGCGGGACCTCGGGATTCGCGGCCGCGCGCTCGACGGCATTCACTTCGCCATGGACTTCCTCACGCAGCAGAACCGCCGCGCCGCCGGCGACGTCATCGCGCGCGAAGACGAGATCCTCGCCGAAGGCAAACAGGTGGTCGTCCTGGGCGGCGGCGACACGGGGTCCGACTGCGTCGGCACCGCCCGGCGGCAGGGGGCACGCGAGATCACGCAGATCGAACTGCTGCCCGAACCGCCGCCCGAACGCGGGCCCGACTGCCCGTGGCCGACGTGGCCCGTCATCCAACGCACCAGCACCAGCCACGAGGAAGGTTGCACGCGGCTGTGGAGCATCCTGACGAAGGAGTTCCTCGGCCTCGACACCCGCGTCCGGGCCCTGCGATGCGTGCGCATCGCGTGGGGCGAGGCCGACGCCTCCGGCCGGCGGACGTTCGAGGAGGTCGCGGACTCGGAATTCGAGATCCCGGCCGACCTCGTGCTCCTGGCCCTCGGATTTGTCCACGTCGAACACGGCCCGCTCGCGGGGGCCGCGGGCCTGGAGACCGACGACCGCGGCAACCTGAAGGTCGATTCGCGGATGATGACAAGCACGCCGGGCGTCTTTGCCGCCGCCGACTGCGTCCACGGCGCGTCGCTCGTCCTCCGCGCCATCTCAGACGGCCGCCGCGCCGCCGAGTCCATCGACCGGTATCTGAAGCGCGATGCGTAGGGTGGGTGCTGAGCACCCACGCGGTCCTGGCGGAAATGGTGGGTGCGGAGCACCCGCCCTGCGGGCTGAAGAGCCGCGTCTCGCGCTGGGTGGCATGGTCAGCCCGTAGGGTGACCATGTATCGGCCCTGGCCGCGCGGATTCCGGTTAGAACATGGTCACCCTACGGGATGACCATGCCACCCGCCCGTGCCACCCGGCATGTCACCTGCGACAGAACACTAGCCCGAGCGTCAGCGCCCAGCCGCCGGCGCCGCTTACTAACGTGCGCGGCTAGTCAGAAGCGCGCCGCACGTGCATGCAGCATCTACTAGCCGCGACCGTAAGGGAGCGGTCCGGGGCGCGCTACGACCAAGGGCAGCCGGCGCCGCGTGCGCCTACTCCCACTCAATCGTGCTCGGCGGCTTACTGGAGACGTCGTAGACGACGCGGTCCGGCGGTGCGTGTCTTCGCGTAACCTCTTTTGCGACAAGCGCTTACGGCATTTCAGCCGTCGGGAGTCCCCCTGTGATACCGGCCGTGCCGGCGGGCGCTGTGGCGCCGCAGGCGGAGAATCAGCGCCGGGCGATTTGACTTTTCCGCTTTCTTGAGTCATAATAGGGAGCCTGTGTAGGGGCAGGCTAGCGACGTGTTACAGGATGTTCCGGGGGAGGTCGGCCAATGCGGCCGGTCTCCTTTCGTTTTTGTTGCGGCGGGCGGGGATAGCAGTGGGCATTGCATAGTGCCCACGTGGAGGGAAGGTCGGTGAGTCCGGCCGTCCCTCTTGTCTTTAAGGGGCTGCTATCTGGAAAGGGCCTGCCATGTCTGCCAAATCCCTCCGCCTCACGTCGCTGTCTGGTGTCCTGTTGCTCATGGCTCTTGCGGGCCTCGGAATCCTGGCGTGCAGTTCATCGGCAACGGGCGGCATCATTCAGCCGGACGCGTATCCTCCGCTCTCGCTCTGGATCAACAACCCCGGCCATGGACCTCCCGACCATGTCGACCCGCCCGGTCTCGAGATTGCAGCGGAGCGGTATCGTTACCACGGCAGCCACGCGCCCGCCCACGGGCGATGGAAGCTCGAGTGGGACATCGAAGCCGAGGCGGACCCGTTCCTGCATGCCACGTTCACGATGACGAATCTTCTGCCGTCCGCCCAGTCCTTCACGCTGAACTCCGTCCTGCTGATCGACCCGCAGATCCTCGGCGGGTCGCTGACCGGCGGGTCTTTCTCGGGCACGCTGATGGATACGGGTGGCGGTGGTGCCACGCTGGAGACCTCCCCGGGCGGGGCGCCACCACCGATGTACATGGCCCGCATTGACGGAGCCGACTACCAGTCCCTTGCGGACGCGCCGCAGTCGTTCACGGCGAATCCCTTCGGCACGACCGGCTTCGGCCCGTTCGAGTTCGGCACGCCCATTCCGAGCCAACTCGGCCCGGATGTCCTGACGAATATCGAGATCGTGACGAACTTCCGCCTTTCGGGAAATGACAAGACGGTGCTTGTGGCGACGTTCGTCGTCGTCCCCGAGCCGGCGACGCTGGCGCTTCTCGCATTCGGCGGTCTCGGACTGGTGGTGGCCCGGCGCCGACGCGTGCGGTAACGCCGATTCGAGAAGCGGCTGAGCCATACGCCGCGCTACCATGAACATACAGAGCCCCGCACGGGCGACCTGAGCGGTTGAGTCGCCCTTCCGGGGCTCAGGTTTTCTCGCGCCTTTCCCTTCTCCGGCTTCGCAGCGCGTGGCTGCCGCCAACTGTGCCTGGCGACGGGTGGCATGGTCAGCCCGAAGGGTGACCATGTGGTGATCGCCAGCCACACGCCATTGCCGCCTTGGCGGAAATGGTGGGTGCGGAGCACCCACCCTACGGGCCCTTTCTGGAAACGGCACTAGCGCGTCGTCTACTAGCCGCGACCGTAAGGGAGCGGTCCGGGGCGCGCTACGACCAACGGCAGCCGGCGCCGCGTGCCTCTACTCCCACTCAATCGTGCTCGGCGGCTTGCTTGAGACGTCGTAGACGACGCGGTTGACGCCTTTGACCTCGTTGATGATGCGGGTGGCGACGTGGGCGAGGACGGCCGGCGGCAGGCGGGCCCAGTCGGCCGTCATGGCGTCGCGGCTGGTGACGGCACGCAGGGCGATGACGTTGGCGTAGGTCCGCTCGTCGCCCATCACGCCGACGGCCTTGACGGGCAACAGCAGGGCGAAGGCCTGCCACATCTTATGGTACTGGCCCGAGCGGTGGAGTTCTTCGAGCAGGATGGCGTCGGCCTCGCGGACGATCCGCAGTTTCCGCCGGCTCACCGGCCCGACGATCCGCACCGCCAGCCCCGGCCCGGGGAACGGGTGCCGCCAGATCATCTTCTCCGGAAGGCCCAGTTCGGCGCCCACGCGGCGGACCTCGTCCTTGAAGAGGTAGCGGAGCGGCTCGACGAGATCGAACTTCAGGTTCGCCGGCAGGCCGCCCACGTTGTGGTGCGTCTTGATCGTGGCCGACGGGCCGCCGTGGGCCGACGTGCTCTCGATCACGTCGGGGTACAGCGTGCCCTGGGCGAGGAAGCGCGGCATGCCGAGGCGCCGGGCCTGGCGCTCAAAGACCCGGATGAAGACGTTGCCGATGATGCGGCGTTTGCGCTCCGGGCTGGCCACGCCCTGAAGGCGCGCGAGGAACCGGTCCGTCGCGTTGACGCAATTGAGGCGGATGCCGAGGCGCTCGCGGAAGTTGCGGCGGACGCGCGCCGCCTCGTTCTTGCGGAGCAGCCCGTTGTTGATGAAGACGCAGTGGAGCCGGTCGCCGATGGCCCGATGCAAGAGCGCCGCCAGGACCGTGCTGTCCACCCCGCCGCTCGTGCCGCAGATGACCTGCTCGTCGCCGACCGTCTCGCGCAGGGCCGCCACGGTCGTCCCGACGAAGGAGGCGGCCGTCCACCCGCCCCTGCACCGCGCCACGCGCATCAGGAAGTTCGAGAGGATCTCGGCGCCCTTCGGCGTGTGCACCACCTCGGGATGGAACTGCAGGCCGTAGAGGCGCTTGCGCACATTTCCCATGGCGGCGACGGGGGCCGTGCGGGTACGGGCCAGGACCTCGAACCCCTCGGGCGGCTCTGCGACCTGGTCGCCGTGGCTCATCCAGACGCGCAGCGTCCGCCCCAGGCCGTGAAAGAGGTCGCGCCCGCGGTCCACCTGGATGACGGCGTGACCGTACTCGCGCTGCTCGGCGCCCCGGACCGAGCCGCCCAGCAGTTTGGCCATCAGTTGCAGGCCGTAACAGATGCCGAGCACCGGGATGCCGAGGCGCAGCAGGCCCGGGTCGCACGTGGGCCCGGCGTCGGTCGTGACGCTGGCCGGCCCGCCCGAGAAGATGAGCGCCGCCGGCCGGTCGTTCGCCAGGTCCTTCGGCGCGATGGTGTGGGGGACGATCTCGGAGTACACGCCGCACTCCCGCACCCGGCGCGCAATCAACTGCGTGTACTGGGACCCGAAGTCCAGCACCAGGACGCGCTCGCGCATCCGGCGGGGAGCGAGCGGGCCAGGGCCCGCTTCAGAGGTCCCGCGTGGTGGCCTTCCCAGGCCACCACGCCGTGGCTGCTCCCCGCCTTCGCGGCGGCCTGGGAAGGCCGCCGCGCGGCGTATGCGCTCGCCCGGCTGGCGGGGAGCGAAGCGGCTACGCGATGATTTCTTCGGCTTGCTCATAGGTGGAGTAGTAGTACGGAGTGAAGGCTTCGAACTCGGCGGCGCACGTGTCCACGAGTTTGTACGTCGGCACGACGCCGCACGCCTTGCGCCAGCGGCGGATCGGTTCCTCGCCGTCGGCCCCGAGCAGCCGGGCCAGTTGCCGGTCGCTGAAGCCGTACTGCTTGGCCTCGAACAGTTGCTCGCGGGTCAGCGCCTCTTCGGGCCTTGCGGCGGCGGCACCGAGGCGCTTCAGTTCCTCTTCCTTCTCGACGATCTCGAGGATGTTGTCGAGGAACCACGGGTCGATCCACGTCAGGTCGTGGAGTTCCTCAACGGTCATCCCCATCTGGAAGCCGCGTTTCAGGTAGAAGATGCGTTTGGGATTGGCCGTGACGAGGGCGTGCTTCAGGTCCTCGATGTCGATGTCCCCGCCAAGATCATCGAGCCCCGCCACGCCCGTTTCGAGCGACCGCAGGGCTTTCTGGAGCGCCTCCTTGAAGGTGCGGCCGATGGCCATGGCTTCGCCGACGCTCCGCATCGAGGTCGTCAGCACGGGCTCGGTCTGCGGGAACTTCTCGAAGGTGAAGCGAGGCACCTTGACGACGCAGTAGTCGATGGTCGGCTCGAAGCAGGCGGGCGTGCGGCGCGTGATGTCGTTGGGGATCTCGTCGAGCGTGTAGCCGACGGCCAGTTTGGCGGCGATCTTGGCGATCGGGAACCCCGTCGCCTTCGACGCCAGGGCGCTCGAGCGCGAGACGCGCGGGTTCATCTCGATGACGAGCATCTCGCCGGTCGCCGGGTGGACGGCGAACTGGATGTTCGAGCCGCCGGTCTCGACGCCGATCTCGCGGATGACGGCCACCGCCGCATCGCGCATCGCCTGGTACTCGCGGTCCGAGAGCGTCTGGGCGGGCGCCACGGTAATCGAGTCGCCCGTGTGGATGCCCATCGGGTCGAGGTTTTCGATCGAGCAGATGATGACGACGTTGTCCGCCAGGTCGCGCATCACCTCCAGTTCGAACTCCTTCCACCCGAGGACCGACTGCTCGATGAGGACGGTGTGAACGGGGCTGGCATCGAGGGCGGCCTTGGCCCGGCGGGTGAGTTCCTCGACGTTGTAGGCCGCGCCGCCGCCGGTGCCGCCCATGGTGAAACTCGGCCGCAGGATCACCGGCAGGCCGATCTCGGCGCCCGCCTCGACGGCCTCCTTGACGCCGGCGACGACGCGGCCGTCGGGCACCTTCAGGCCGATCCGTTCCATCGCCTGCTTGAAGAGGTCGCGGGCCTCGGCCTTCTCGATGGCCTCGGGCCCCGCGCCGATCATCTCGACGCCGTACTTTTCGAGGACGCCGCTGTGGGCGAGTTCCTCCGACACGTTCAAGGCCGTCTGGCCCCCCACCGTCGGAAGCAGCGCATCCGGCCGCTCCCGGGCGATGATCTTCTCGACGACCTCCGCCGTAATCGGCTCGATGAACGTCCGGTCGGCGTACCCGGGGTCGGTCATGATGGTGGCCGGGTTCGAGTTGACCAGGACGACCTGGTACCCCTCGGCCCGCAGGGCCTTGCAGGCCTGGGTGCCGGAATAGTCGAACTCGCACGCCTGGCCGATGATGATCGGCCCGGAGCCGATGATGAGAATCTTGTGGATGTCCGTGCGTTTAGGCATGGCGCTCGCGTATCAGGTCCGCGAATTGCCGGAACAGGTACCGGGCGTCGTGCGGGCCGGGCGACGCCTCCGGGTGAAACTGGACGCCCAGCAGCGGCAGCCGCTTGTGCCGCAGGCCCTCCAGCGTCCCGTCGTTCAGGTTGACGTGGGTGATCTCGACGTCGCCTTCCGGCAGGCTGTCCAACGCGACGCAGAACCCATGGTTCTGCACGGTGATGGCCACCTTGCCGGTCGCCAAGTCCTTCGCCGGGTGGTTGGCGCCGTGGTGGCCGAACTTGAGTTTGAACGTCTCGCCGCCCAGCGCCTGGCCGAGCATCTGATGGCCCATGCAGATGCCGAAGATCGGGACGGGGCAGCCGCCCGGCGGGTCCTCGACCAGGCTGCGCAGCGCCTCGACGGCGTACGGAACGGCGGCCGGGTCGCCGGGACCGTTCGAGAGCATCAGGCCGTCCGGCCGCCGGTCGGCGATCTCCTCGGCCGACGAACTCGCCGGCAGGACGATGACGCGGCAGCCCACCTCGCGCAGGCACCGCAGGATGCCGTACTTCACGCCGTAGTCGAGCAGCGCCACCAGTGGCCCGTCCGGCGCCGTCTCGGGCTCCCACTCCCACACCTCGGCCGAGGTCACGTCCTTGACAAGGTCGCGGCCCTCCAGCCGCGGCGAGGCCTTCGCCTTGGCGACGACGGCGGCGGCGTCGCCATCGATGCTCG
>Ga0307379_10002524_pt1 | contig 27024 bp, 3 predicted proteins | sample UN2MG_FD_202237 | JGI IMG/M metagenome (GOLD analysis project Ga0307379, IMG submission 202237) | Soil microbial communities from Risofladan, Vaasa, Finland - UN-2 | ecosystem: Environmental > Terrestrial > Soil > Coastal area > Acid sulfate soil | place: Finland: Risofladan, Vaasa | collected...
CTCCTTCGTCGGGACACCGGCCACGATGACCGCGAGAGGTTGTCCGCCGGGCGCCCCTTCCCCGTCGTCGGGAACGATGGCGGCCGTGAACCCGGTTTCGACGAGCACGCGTCGCCACGCCTCCGCGGAAAGCGCGGGACCGGTGGGACGGAGATCGAGATCGGTGAATCTCCACCACCCTTCCGTGAGCCCGAACGTAAGGTCCACCCACCGTTCCGTGCGGGTCCCCTCCAGGAGAAGGAGGGATCCACCGGGCGCCAGCAGGGAGCGCACGTGCCGCAACGTCTCCCGCATGTCGGCGGTTGCGTGAAGGACGTTGGCGGCGATCACGAGATCGAATCCTCCCGGGGTGAATCCCTGGACCTGCGGATCCCGCTCGATGTCGAGAAGTTGGAAGCGGAGGAAAGGAAAATCCGCGAACTTCTCCCTCGCCCGGACAAGGAAGGCGTTCGAGATGTCGGTGAAGGAATATTCCGTTCGTCCCGGGGGAAGGACGGGAAGGACCGCGGAGGAAGTGCCGCCCGTTCCGGCCCCGACCTCGAGGACGCGGATCTTCCCGCCGGGAAGCGATTTGCCGACGAGCTCCGACACCGCCTCCCGGACGAGCGCGTTGAATGCCTGTGCGGACGGGGAATCCCGGTACAGCGCCTCGGTGGCATCGAAGGACCCTCCCTCGAACAGGAGATGCAGGGGGTCCTCCTCTCCCCGCAGGACGGCGGCGAGCCGCCTCCCGCACTTGGCCGTCAGTTCCACCTGCGCCTTCAATCGCGGATGGCGTTCCCGGAGGACTTCGACGATCTTGTCGGGGTCCGGACCCGGGGGCTTCCCGGTCCCGGCCCATTCCTCACCCCGGCGGGCGAGGAAGCCCTCCTCGCCAAGAACGTCGAGCAACTTCCCGAACAGCCGCCGGTGGCGCGGGACGATGCCGAGCCCTGCTGCGATGCCGTCCGCCGTACGGTGCGCGCCGGGCGAGAGGTCCCACCCCAATCGCCGGATCGCCTTCTCCGCGTAGGCGGCGCAGGCGAGATCCAGGTCTTTCCCCATCTCCGCGTACTCCTCCAGGCGATACTCCGCATGGAGCGCCTTCGCCTTTTCCGGGAGGCGCTCGAGGGCCACCTCCGCGGGAGGGCGGGCCGGGCGGTCGGATCGCGCAAGAACAGGGTCCCCGGGGATCGGTTCCCACTCCACCCGGTAGAACCAGTCCGCGTTCAGCCGCCCGCTCCCCCGCACGATGGTTCCCGCCTCCGCGCGTTGGAACCGCAAACCATCAAGGGACGCGACCAGGGCTCCATCGTCGTCGTACAGGCGAAGGTCCCCGACGTGCCGCCCGGGTCGATCCGCTTCCGGGGAACGGAGCGAGGCGTGGCTCCAGAGATTCCGATCCGCGAGGGAAAGGATCCGTACCCGCTCCGCCCCGACAAGAAAATACCCCTCGTCCGCCGGACGGCCGTCGGCCTCGGACAACGCCACCGCAAAGGCGAGCATGGCGGCGTCCAGGACGGCCGGGTCGCATTGGAAACGGGATTCCCCTTCCTCCTCCGGCAACCGCAGTCGCGCCAGCACCTCCCCGCTTCCCCGCCACGCCGCTTCGAAGGCGCTCATCGCCGCGATCTCGATCCCCCGGTCCCGAAGGGTTTTTCGAAGCTCCTCGACGTCGACGGGCGCATCGCACCGGGATCTCGCTTCCCCGAGCGCCCCTTCGGCCTGCGGTTCCTCCAACGCGGGGCGGATGCGCCCCTCGACATGCGTCCGCCACTCCGCCGGTTTCGCGCCGGTCCCGGAGCTGTACACCCGGAACGCCCCCCGTCCGGCTCCCTCCTCCGTGACGACCGTCTGGACGATCCGCTCCCTGCCGTCCTCGATCACCATCGCCTCGCGGATCCGCAGATCCGCGATCTCGTGAGGCCCCGGGCCGAACAATTCGACGGCGGCGGCAAGCGCCATCTCCACATAGACGGGGCCCGGAACGACGGCGGCGCCGCCGATGCGGTGGTCCCCGAGGACGGGCTCCTTTTCGATGCCGAACCGCGACTCGAAGGTCGGGAGGGGATGCCCCAACCGGACGCCAAGGAGCGGACGGACCGGGCCCTGCGCCCTCGGGGTCGGGGAGTATCCCGTCCTGACGCCCTCGCCTCCGGTCGCCCAGTATCTCTGGCGCTCGAATGGGTACGTGGGAAGCGCGACCCGACGTCTCGGGTACGGACGGTGGAACGCCTCCCAGTCGATTCCGACGCCGGCGGCATGGAGCGCCGCCAGGGATTCCAGCACGCGGCTCCACTCGTCCTGCCCGGGCCGAATCGTTGCGAGCCAGAGTCCCTCGGGAAAACAGTACCGCCCCATACCCGCGAGCACGGGGGCCGGCCCCACGTCGAGGAACACGCCGTACCCGAGGCGCCTCAGTTCCTCCACGGCGGGGACGTAACGGACCGGTGCGACGACCTGGCGGCCCCAATACCCGGGGTCCAGCGGTTCGTTCCCTCCCAGCAGAACGCCGGTCATCGTGGATACGAACCCAATGCGGGGCGGCCCGAACGTCGCCTCCCGCGCCGCGCGGACGAGGGGTTCGACGATCGGCTCCATCTCGGGGGAATGGAAACCGTGCGAGGCGCGCAGCCACTCGGTCTTGACGCCCTCCGCCGCGAAGGCGGCGAAGACCTTTTCCACGGGACCCCGCGGACCGGAGACCACGGTCTGCTCGGGGTGGTTCAGGGCGCCGATCGACGCCCCCTTTCCGACGCGTCCGATCACTTCGGCGACGCGTGCCTCTCCCGCGTGGATGGCCGCCATGGCCCCGGTCGCCGGAAGCCCCTGCATCAGGCGGCCACGGGTGGCCACGAGCCGCAGTCCGTCCTCAACGCCGATCATTCCGGCAAGGCAGGCCGCCACGAACTCCCCGAGGCTGTGACCGACGACGACGGAAGGGACGACCCCCCAGGATTTCCACATTTCCGCCGCAGCGTACTCCACCGCGAAATTCGCCGGCTGGGCGTAGGCGGGTTCATGCAAGGGGGTTACCGCTCCTTCCGGCGGGAAGATCACCTCCAGCAAGGGTCGTTCGATCTGCCCAACCAACGCCGCCGAGCAGCGGTCGAGAGCCGTACGGAACGCAGGCTCGGTCTCGTAGAGCCGTCGGGCCATCCCGGGGTACTGGGCTCCCTGTCCCGAGCACAGAAAGGCCACATCGGTCCTAGCGGACGCCCGGACGCGCCCCGCCGACGCGCGCGGGGGTACCTCCCCCCCGACGAAGGTCTCGAGCTGCCCGCGCAGCTCTTCGGCGGATTCGCTCGCGCATGCGATCCGGTGCGGCAGGAGGGCCCTCCCCGTGGTCGCGGTGTAGCACACGTCCGCGAGGCTCGCCGGAGAGGTCTCAAGCGCCTTCGCGTGCCGGGATGCCAGTTCGAGGAGGGCGCCTTCGCTCTTAGCCGAAATCGCGAAGACGTGGAGCGGCCGCTCCGGCCCCTGGTATACGGCTTCGGCGGCGGAAGCCTCCTCGAGAACCACGTGCACGTTCGTCCCGCTGAATCCGAAGGAGCTGACGCCGGCGAGGCGGGGGCGCTCCCCGCGGACCCACGGTGTCGGCGTCACGGGGACGACGACCGGCATCCCTTCCCACCGGATGTGCGGGTTGGGGCGACGGAAGTGGAGGGACGGAGGGATCGTTTCGTTCCGCAGCGCAAGGATGGTCTTGATCAATCCGGCGACCCCGGCCGCCGATTCCAGGTGACCGATGTTCGTCTTGACGGATCCGATCGCAAGCGGGTGGTTCGCCGGGCGGTCACCCCCGAAAACGGCCCCCAACGCGTGCACCTCGATCGGGTCCCCCAGGGAGGTCCCGGTCCCGTGGGTCTCGACGAAGTCGATCTCCCCGGGAGTCACCCCGGCACCCGCAAGTGCGGCGCGGATCACCGATTCCTGGGACGGTCCGTTGGGCGCCGTGATGCCGCTGCTTCTTCCGTCCTGGTTCGCCGCGGTCCCGCGGACAAGGGCGAGGATTCGGTCCCGGTCCGCCAGCGCGGCGGAGAGCCGTTTCAGCACGATAACTCCGCACCCTTCGCTGCGGACGAACCCGTCCGCCGAGGCGTCGAACGCCTTGCACCTGCCGTCGGCCGCCATCATCCGGGAACGGGACAGCGCGATCGTCGTGAGGGGGGTACAGATGAGGTTAACCCCCGCGGCGATCGCCATCCGCGACTCCCCGGTGCGGATGCTCTGGCACGCCAGGTGGAACGCGACGAGGGAAGACGAGCACGCAGTGTCCACCGAGATGCTGGGCCCCTGCAGGCCGAGAAGATAGGACAGGCGGCCCGACGTTATGCTGTGGGCGCTGCCCGTGGACATGTACATGTCGAAGCTTTCCGTGCCGCGGTCGATCACCAGCTGGTGGTAGTCCGAGTTGCAGATCCCCACAAACACTCCCGTCGCGGTTCCGGCGAGGCGGTCGGGCGACTGCCCCGCGTCCTCCAGCGCCTCCCACGCCACCTCGAGGAGGAGCCGCTGCTGGGGATCCATGGTCGTGGCTTCCCGCGGCGAGATGCCGAAGAATGCCGCGTCGAATCCGTCGATGGCCGTCAGGAACCCGCCCCAGCGGGTCGCGATCCGGCCCGGCGCCTCCGGGTCCGGGTCGTAGAGCGCGTCCACGTCCCACCGGTCCCGTGGGATTTCCGAGATCGCGTCGACGCCGCCGCGGAGCAGGCGCCAGAAGGCGTCGGTGTCGGGCGCCCCTGGGAACCGGGACGCCATGCCGACGATGGCGATGGGCTCGCGCGCGGCGCGCCCGAGGGCTTCCAGGCGCTCGTCGAGCTCGATGGCGAGCAGCGCGACGCGCTTCGGGGACATCCCCCCGATCCGGTTCGCAAGGTCACTCATCGGTTTTACTTCCTTTTCCCGTTCTCTCCGCCAGCAGCCGATCCACTTCCTCGTCCGACATCTCTTCGATGCGGGACACGACGTTCGCGTGCGCCTCGCCGGGTCCTTTGGAGGTCGCCCCCGTCGGAATACCCGCTTCCTGACCGGCACCGAGGAGAGGCGCCAGGAACGCGACGAGGGCCTCGATGGTGGGATGATCGAACAGCAGCGTCGACGGAAGTGGCCTGCCCGCCCCCTGCGCAAGCGCGTTCCGCAGTTCGACGGCCATCAGGGAGTCGAGCCCCATCTCCTGGAGGGGGCGTCTCGGATCCGGCGGCTGGCCGCCTTCGATCCCCAGCACGCGGACGGCTTTCTCCGCGATGCGGGATTCGAGAAGCGAGAGCCGGTTCCCGGCGGGAAGGCCAGCAAGCTCCTCTTGCCAGGTAACGGGCGGCGCTTCCGCCGCCTTTTCGTCGGGAGCCCTCCGGGCCTGCGCCACGCCTCGATAGAAGTGCAGCCGATCCGAACCGGTCCGCTCGAGGAAACGGGGCCAATCCACGACCACCACCCCGACCTGCGGCCTCTCGGGATTCAGCAGGCGTCCGAGGATCTCCATCCCTTCGGCCGGCGGAATTCCGCCGATCCCCGTTTCGTCGACCCTCTCGCCGACCCCCCGGCGGGCGGCCGCCCCGACCTCCGCCCAGGCGCCCCAGTTGATGCTGACCGCGGGGACTCCAAGGGCACGGCGTTCCCATGCCAGCGAATCGAGGAACGCGTTGGCCGCCGCGTGGTTGGATTGACCCGCGGACCCGAAGAGGGAGGCGATGGAAGAGTACAGGACGAAGAAATCCAGCGGGGCGCGGAGGGTCGCCTCGTGCAGGATCCAGGCGCCGGTTACCTTCGGGGCGAGCACCGGCCCGAACCGATTCCAGTCCAGCTGCGTCAATACGCCGTCGTCGAGAACGCCTGCGGAGTGCACGATTCCCCGCAGGGGAGGCGCGCCGTCGACCAGCTCCCGCAGGAGCTCCCGCATCCGTCCGGCGTCCGCCACGTCCGCGGATACGGTGCGCACGCTCGCTCCGGCGGATTCCATTTCCCGGATCGCCGCGCCCGCGGTGGCGTCCGGCTCCCGGCGGCCGACGAGGACGAGATGGCGGGCACCCCGCTCCACAAGCCACGACGCGGTGAGGAGCCCCAGCCCGCCGAGACCGCCGGTCACCAGGTACGTCGCGTCGGTGCGAACCGGGACAGTGTCGCGCGGGTCGATCCGCCTCCTCGACGGGTGGGTGACGACGACCTTGCCCATGTGGCGTCCCCGGTTCATGTGCCGGAAGGCGTCGACGACCCGCGCGGCCGGGAAAACCCGGAAAGGCAGCGGGGGCAGTTCCCCGCGGAAGACGCGGTCCATAACGCTTCCGAAGACCCTTGCGACCCGGTCGGGATCCTCTTGCGCGGTGGCTCCCCAATCGATCACTTCGTAATGGACGTCCGGCCGTACCGCCGAGACCTCCTCCGCGGACAATGTTCCCCGCTTCCCCAGCTCGACAAATCGGCCGCCCGCCGAGAGGACGGCAAGACTTTTCGGGATCGCTTCCCCGGCGAGGGAGTTCAGCACGACGTGGACTCCCTCCCCCCCCGTCGCCTCCATGATCTGCCCGGCGAAATCCGTCGACCGGGAATCCATCACGTGCCGGATTCCCAGGGACCGGAGGTACTCGCGCTTCGTCCCGGATCCCGCCGTCGCGAAGATCTCCGCCCCCGCCGACCGCGCGAGGTGGACGGCGGCGAGGCCGACACCGCCCGCGGCCGAGTGGATCAGGACACGCTCGCCGGGGGCGATCCGTGCGACGTCCTCGAGTGCGAACGAGGCGGTGACGTAGGCGATCGGAGCCGTAACCGATTCCACCGTCGGCAGGTGAACCGGCCGGAGTCGGACGAAGGCTGCCGGTGCAATGACGAACCTTCGGAAACTGTCCGGCGCGATCGCGACGACCGGATCGTCCACCCGCACGTGCTCCACGCCTTTCCCGACCGCGACCACCCGCCCGGCGCATTCGCTGCCGAACGGGGGGTGCGCTCCCGGATAGAGTCCCATGGCGTTGAGCACGTCGCGGAAATTCAGTCCCGTGGCCTCGGCCTCGATCTCGACCTCGCCCTCCTGCGGAGGCAACCGGTCGACGTCCCGCCAGCGGAGGTTGTCGAGAACCCCCCGCACGCCGATGGTCAGGCCGTAAGGTCCGCCAGGCACTCCGTCCCCCGCGGGACGGCGGTCGGCGTCCCGTCGTCGAACGAGTCTCTCCGCGAACCTCCCCTCCGGCCTCCATGCGATGCGCTCTTCCCCGTCGTCCGCGGACAATTCCGCCAGCAGGGTGGATATGTCGTCCGGGCCGATCTCCGGAGAGAGGTCGACGTTCGTGATGCGCCATTCCGGATGCTCGAGGGCCGCGGACCGGCCGAACCCCCAGAGAAGGGCCTGGACCGGCTGCACCGGCACGCAGGCATCCCCGACGGACCGAGCGCCGCGGGTGATGAACCAAACCTTCGGCGGCGAGGATTCGCCGGCAAGGCCCTGAAGCAGGTGAAGCGCACCGCCGCAGGCGGTCGATGCGTCCTCCAGGAGAGTATCGGGCGTGGTCCCGGGGGAAGGTGCGCAGTCCAGACCCCACAGGTGCACGACGCCCTTCCAGGATCGCGCGAGGCTGCCCCCCCCGGACCCGATCCATTTGGTGATATCGCCGTTCGATTCACCCGCCCCCACGATAGTGACGTCTCCGCCCGATTTCCGCAGCCGGTCCGCGAGTCGGTCGCCGACCCCGCCCCGATCCGACAGGACCAGCCATCGCGCCGCGTCGGATCTTTCCGTTTCCGACTCCGCGGATGCGGAAACAGTGTCCACCGCAGGTGCCCGTGCGATCACGACGACTTCGCCGAATCCGCGTTCCGCATCGCTCCCGGATGCTGGAAGTGTCGCGGCATCCGTAAAACCCGTTCTGCCCAGGAGGGAGACCCACCCATCGGCGGTCAGGAGCGGGTACGAGGGTCGGACCGATGTATCCTCGAACCGCCACCATCCCTCGGTGAGACCGAACGTCACGTCCACCCAGCCGATCGGGCGCACCACCTCGACCAGCGCCAGCAGCCCTCCGGGGGCAAGCAGCGACCGGACATGCCCCAGGGTCTTCGCAAGGTCCCGCGTGGCATGGAGCACGTTCGCGCACACCACGACGTCGAACGTCTTCCCCGAGAGGCCCTGGAGGCCGGGATCCTTTTCGATATCGAGGGGCTGGGAACGGAAACCCCCGCGCACGCCGAACTCGCGCTGCGCCCGGGCCGTGAAGGCCGGGGATATGTCCGTGAACAGATACTCCACCCGGTCTTCCGGCAACCGGGGAACAAGGTGTGCCGTTGTGCCCCCGGTCCCCCCCCCGATCTCCAGCACCGAAACACGACGGTCGCCCGCTGCCTTGACGGCCTCGCCCACGATGTCGGCGACCAGCCCGTTGAACGTCCGGGAGGCCGCCGACCGGCGGTACAGCTCCTCCGCCGCGTCGAGCGACCCTCCGGGGAAGAGGAGCCCGAGGGGGTCCCGTTCGCCCCGGAGGACGTCCGAAAGGAACGGGCCGCATCGGAGCACAGTGCCGATCTCGGCGGCGAGGGGCGGATACGACTTCGCCAGCGAGGCGCATCGCGCTTCGGGGGACGGGTCAGGGGACGGACGACCGAGGACGCGCCAGGAACTTCCTTCCCGGGCCACGAGACCCTGCGCGGCGAGGATGTCCACGAATCGATCCACGAGGCGGCCGAACCGCGGCAGAACGCCGAGGCGGTCGACCAGCGGCCCCGTGGAGACGACCGTTCCGGGTTCCCAAGGCTGGCCGAGCCGTTCGAAGGCGCGCACGATGAAGGATGCGATCTCCCTGTCCAGCTCCGGCTCCACTGCGGAAAACGACGAGAACCCTTCGCGGGCCGCACGATCGGAAACCGTCAACCCGAAGGCTCGAACCGCGTCCGTCGTGTCGAAGCCGGCGATCGCGGACTCCCCCGACGAGGTGAAGGCGATCGGCGCCGGCTCCCACGAAGGTTCGTACAGCCATCCCTGCGCCTCGTCGGGCAGGCGCCCGGCGATCCTCGCGAGCGCCTTCCGGTCCGCTTTCTTGAGGGCGATCCCCGTCAGCCGCGCCACCACCCGTCCATCCCCGCCGTACACCGTAACGTTTCCGACGACGGTCTCCCCTTTCCCCTCCGCTCCTCCGGTCACCGCGGCGTGACTCCACAATGTCCCGCGCGGGGACTCCCGGACCTCCACGGAGTCGATCCCGATCGGCATGTAGACCGCCGGGTCCGCTCCATTTTCGAGGACGCCCATCGCACCCGCGAGGGTCTGGACGCACGCGTCGAGCCAGGCAGGGTGGAACCGGTATCTTTTTTCCTCCGCGGCCGCCGGGGCCGGAAGCACCACGCGCGCCAGGGCCTCCCCCGTTCCGCACCAGAGGCCGGCGATTCCCAGGAATCGAGGCCCGAGGGCGATCCCGACTTTCCGGAGATGCGCCTGGAGGGATTCTCCGGGGACCTCCCGGTCGCAGCGGCGTCTGGCTTCCTCGAGGGAAATGTCGACCGCGTCCGTCCCGGAGACCGTTGACAGCCTGGCGCTCGTATGCAGCGTCCAGGGGAACTCCCCGTCGCCTCCGCCGCTGCGCGAGTACACGCGGATCCCCGGATCCGTTCCCGTCGGCGGATCAACCACGACCTGCACTTCCCGGACCTCTTCCTCCCCGAAAATCATGGCCTCGTGGATCGCGAGGTCGCGCAATCCGGCGTACGTCCCGTCGGAGGCCGAACCGGCGGCGGCCAAGATCATCTCTATGTATGCCGTGCCCGGCAGAACGACGACGTCGAACACCCGGTGCTCGCCGATAAACGCGGGGGCCGCAGGCGAAAGCCGGCTCCGGAACACCAGGTCCCGGATCGCGGGGGATTCGAGTCTTTGCCCCAGGAGGGGATTCCCGCCACTCTCGCCCGCCCCGCGCGACGCCGCCGGAGCCGGCAGCCGCTCGACCCAGTACCGGCTCCGCTCGAACGGATAGGTCGGCAAGGAGATCCGTTTCCGCCTGTAGTCCCGGTCGAAACCGCCCCAATCGATCCGGGTCCCCCGCACGTAGAGCGCGGTGAGGGACGCAAGGATCGTCTGCCACTCGTCCTGGCCTTCGCGCATGGAGGGGAGCCAGGCGGCGGAATCGTCGCCGACCGTCTGCTGGCCCAGGAACGAAAGGGTCGGGCGCGGCCCGATCTCGAGGAACAACCGGTACCCCTTCCGGTGCAGCCCCTCGATGGAGGCGGCGAACCGCACCGGGCGCCGGGCGTGCCGCACCCAGTACTCCGCATCCGGAATCTCGCCTGCCCGGAACGACTCCCCCGTTACGTTCGAGACGAGGGGGATTCCCGGAGGAAGGCACGGGATCCGCTCCGCGATGCGTCCGAACTCCTCGAGGATCGGGTCCATCAGGGGCGAGTGGAACGCGTGAGACACGAACAGCTTCTTGCATTTGACTCCCGATGCCGAAAACTCACTGCACAAGGCATCTACGTCGGGAACCGCGCCGGAAATCACCACGCTCCCCGGCGCGTTGATTCCCGCGACGGCGACCCGTCCCCCCTGCCTGGACATTGCTTCGGCGACGCGACCCTCCTCGGCGAAGACGGTCGACATCGTTCCGGGCTCTTCGAGGGACTGCATCAGGCGCCCGCGCGCAGTCACCAGTTTGAGAGCGTCCTCTAGACCGAAGACCCCGGCGACGCAGGCCGCGACGAACTCCCCGAGGGAGTGTCCAAGCACTGCGTTCGGCAGAACGCCCCACGACCGCCAAAGTTCCGCAAGGGCGTACTCCAATGAGAAAAGGGCGGGTTGCGTGTATGCCGTCTGTCCGAGGAGGGCGGCGCACCGCGGGTCGTGCAGGAGGTCGAGCAGCGGCCGGTCGAGATGCCCGCGCAGGATCGCGGCGCACTCCTCCAGCGCGCGCCGGAAGGTCGGCTGGGTATCGTAGAGCCGCCGTCCCATGCCGCTGTACTGGGCGCCCTGTCCCGTGAAGAGGAACGCGATCTTCGGCTGATCCGTGCTCCCCAACTCCCCGCGGACGACGCGTTCGTCCTCGCGCCCTTCGGCGACAGACCGCAGCGACGAGACGAGATCTTCCCGGGACGCGGCGACGATCGCCCTCCGTTGAAGGCCGTGCGCTCTCCCCCGGTTGGCAGAGAAGGCGATGTCAGGGATCGGGTCGTCCCCCCCGGCGATCCGGTCCGCGTACGCTCCTGCAACCGACCGAAGGGCCACGGGCGTCCTGGCGGATACCGTCATCAGGTGGAACGGCCGTTCGGCGGACGCAGGCACCTGCGGGACTCCGGGAGGAGCCTCCTCGATGAGGACGTGCACGTTCGTGCCGCTGAACCCGAAGCCGCTGACGCCCGCGATCCGGCGACGTTCCTCCGGCCATCCACGCAGCCTACTCGGCACCTCGATCGGCATCTCCTCCCACGGGAGGAGGGGGCTGAGAGTTTCCGCATGCAGGTGGGGCGGGATCTCTCCGTGCAGCAGCGACAGCACCACCTTGATGACGCTGGTCACCCCGGCGCCGGCCTCGAGGTGGCCGAGGTTGGTTTTCACCGACCCGATGATCAGGGGCTCCGCGAGGGCGCGTCCCTTCCCCAGCGCCGCGTTCAGCGCGCGGACTTCGATCGGGTCTCCCAGCGTGGTGCCCGTGCCGTGGCCCTCCACGTACGCGACGTCGTTCGACGACAGGCCGGCGTCTTCCAGCGCCGCGCGGATCACCGCTTCCTGCGACGGTCCGTTGGGAACGGTCAACCCGCCGCTCGCCCCGTCCTGGTTGGCGGCGATTCCGCGGATGACGGCCAGCACGCGGTCCCCGTCCGCCACCGCGTCCGACAGTCTCTTGAGCACGACGATGCCGCACCCTTCGCCCAGGACGAAGCCGTCCGCGGCCGCCGCGAAGGTCTTGCACCTCCCCGTGGGAGACATCATCTTCGTGCGGCAGAACGCGATCGTGTTGTCGGGGGCGAGCATCAGGTGGACGCCTCCCGTAATCGCCATGCGGCAATCGCGCATGCGCAGTCCCTGGCAGGCGAGGTGGAGTGCGACCAGCGACGAGGAGCACGCCGTGTCGACGCTGATCGCGGGCCCACGTAACCCGAGAATGTACGACAGGCGGCCCGACACCACGCTGTGGGCGATCCCCGAGGCGGAATAGGGCGTGACGCGGGATGCTTCCCCCGACCAGGGGGAGAACCGCGCGTAATCGTTGCTGCAAACGCCGACATAGACGCCCGTCTTCGTTTCCTCCAGCAGATCCGGGGCTTGACCCGCGTTCTCCAGGGCTTCCCATGCGACTTCGAGCAGGATTCGCTGCTGCGGGTCCATGTCGACGGCTTCGCGAGGCGCGATCCCGAAGAATTGGGGATCGAACCCGTCGACCGAGCGAAGGAAGCCGCCCCACCGCGTGTAGGTCTTGCCGGGCGCGTCCTGGTCCGGGTCGAAGACCTCCTCGAGCTTCCACCGGTCCGGGGGCACTTCCGTGATCGCATCGACGCCGTCACGGAGCAGGTTCCAGAAGCTCTCGGGGTTGTCCGCCCCGCCCGGCAGGCGGCACCCGAGCCCGATGATGGCGAGCGGCTCGTGACGGAACTTCTCGGCGGAGGCCAGGCGCGCCTGGAGGTCGTCGATCGCCCGTAGGGCCCTCTTGAGGGGGGAACTGCCGACGTCGCTCATCGCGTCTTCCCCTCGATCTCCTCGAGGCGCCGAAGAAGGGCGGCCTCGGCCTCCCCCTCGGTCAGTCGATCGAGATCCTCCCGAGACTTTTCCTCGCGGCGATCCGGATCCGCGGGAACGTCGCCCGTCTTCGGCGCGCCGCTCCCGGGAGAAGCGTCGCCCCCTCCGAGCAGGCCGGCGAGATAGTTCCCGATCTCCTCGCACGTCGGGTAGTCGAACACCAGAGTCGCCGGTAGCCGGGACTGCAGGCCCAGCATCGTGCTGAGCCGGTTCCTCAGCTGGACTGCCATCAGCGAGTCGAACCCGAGATCCATCAACCGGTCGCGCAGATTGGGCTTCCTTCGCTCATCGAGGCGCAGGATCTTCGTGACCACGTCTCGCGTACAATCCGCGAGCCGCTCCCGTCGCTCGGCCGGATGACACATGAGCAACTCCTCCGCCGTACAGCCTCCTCCGGCAACCGGGCCCTCCCGGGGACGAGCCGCCGTGGGCGGGATGGGACCCACTGCGTTCCCTGCCCCCGCGGGGAGTTCCTGCCCCGAGACCGATCGTTCTCCCGGACGGATCGCGATCAGGACGTGGTTTCCCAGGTTCGAGGCGGGGGAACTTCCTTCCGGAAACGCCGCTGCGGCGCGGAATCCATGTTCCGTCAGCATCTCGATCCATCGCTCCGCGGAGACGAGCGGGTTGTCACGCCGAACGGAGTCGTCGAACGCCTGCCACCCCTCGATCAGCCCCGTCGTGATGTCGAAGACCCGGGGATGTGCCGTCGTCTCGCTCAACACCAGGATTCCACCCTCCGCCAGGAGCATGGCCACCCGGTCGATCGTCCCGCCCAGATCCCGGGTCGCATGAAGGACGTTGGCCGCGATGACGACGTCGACGCTTCCTCCCGTGAAACCTTGCTCCCGGGGGTCCCGATCGATGTCGAGGCGGGAATATTGCACGAACGGGAAGTCGGTGAAACGCTCCATGGCGCGGTTCAGGAACAGATCCGAGACGTCCGTGAACAGATACCGGGTCGTCGTACGATCGAGATACGGGATCAGCGCAGCCGTCGTTCCTCCGGTTCCCGCGCCGATCTCCAGAACGCGAAGAGGCCGCCCGGGTGTGACGTCGCGCGCGGCGGCCTCGAGAGCGGCGCGAACCATTGCGTTCAGGTATCTGGAGACCGCCGATCGATGATAGAGTCCGTCGGCCAGGTCGAACGACCCTTGCGGGAACAGCGTGTCGAGGGGGCTCTGCTTCCCCGTCAATACGGAGGCAAGCCGCGGGCCGCAACTCTGGACATACTCGTAGAACTCCGGGTAGACCTTGCCGCCTTCGGATGCCTCGCGGAGAAGCGGCTCGAGCGGCGGGGGCGACAGGGGACTGTCGGCCCGGAATTCCGATCCCTGCGCCTTCAGCATCCCGGCCTCGGCGAGGTGGTCCATCCATCTGCGCATGAGACGCGAGTAGGTCGGCGGAATGCCAAAGGCCTCGCAGAGCGCTTCCGGCGTGTAGGACTCCCCTTCTCTCCGGAACGCGCCGATTTCCGCCAGGGCTCCGGCCTGATACGCGAGTGTGAGCCGTCCGAACGCGGCCCATATCCGGGGGAAAGATTCGGGGGAAAGATCGAAGGGCGCCTGCTCCGACTGCGATCGCGTCTTGCGCAGGCACGATTCCCACAGATCCTGCCTGGTCCCCTCCGCAGTCGTTCCTTCCGGGTCGGCGGTGAACCAGTACCTCTCGCGCTCGAACGGGTAGGTGGGAAGTTCGATCTTCCTGTGATCGTATCCCCGATCCAATTCCGGCCAATCGACCGGAACGCCGCGGGAGTAGAGCACTCCGAGTCCGTCGAGGATCTCCGTCCAATCGTCCGACCCGGGCCGGAGCGACGCGACCCCGCAGACGTCCGGCGCCGTCAGTTCCTCTTCGACGAAGCCGGTGAGCGTGGTGCGGGGGCCGATTTCCAGGAAGACGCGATACCCCCGCTCGTAGAGCCCTCGAAGCCCGTCCGCGAAACGGACCTGCGACCGCGCGTGACGTTTCCAGTACGAGGGGTCGAGCTCGCCCGGTCGGACGGGCGCCGCCGTGACGTTCGAGACAAGCTCGATATCCGGATCGCGCATCTCCGCTTTCCGGGCCGCCTTCTCGAGAGCGTCGAGCATAGGCTCCACCAGCCGGGAATGGGCGCCTTGGGCGACCCGTACCGGCTTGCAGGTGATTCCCTGGGCGGACAACCGTTCGCTGACCGCGGCGACCCCCTCTTCCTCTCCGGAAATCACGACGCTTTCCCTGCTGTTCACGGCGGCGATGGAGACTCCCGCAACTCCGGCGAGCGCCCCTTTCACCTCTCCCTCCTGGGCGAATATCGCCGCCATCGCTCCCCGGGGGAGATCGTGCATCAGCCTCCCGCGCGCCGCGACGAGCTTCAAGGCGTCCTCGAGACCGAGGGCGCCCCCGATGCAGGCGGCAACGTACTCGCCCAGGCTGTGGCCCATGACCGCGGCGGGCTTGACCCCCCACGCCTGCCATTGGGAGGCCAGGGCGTATTCGAACGCGAAGGTCGCCGGCTGTGCGTAACAGGTCTCGTACAGCTTCTCCCGGGAGTCGCCGTACAGCAGCTCCAGAAGCGGCCGGTCGAGTGCGCCGGAAAGGATCCCCGCGCACCGATCGAGCTCCAACCGGAAGACTCCGTAGGAATCGTAGAGGGTCCGGCCCATGTCGGGATGCTTGGCACCCTGGCCGGTAAACAGGAATACGACTTCCGGCGATTCCCCCGTCGGCGCATATCCCGATCGTGTCCGCCCGTCTTGCCGGTTCGCCGAGAGCGCACGAAGGGACTCCTCGAGTTCGACGCGCGATCCTGCGACGATGGCCGAACGGAACGGATGATGGACGCGTCCGGCGTTTAGGGTGCGCGCCACGTCTCCGATGCGGACTTCGGGGTTGAGAGAAAGGTGGGACGCCAGCCGTTCGGCCGCACTCCCGCGTGCCTCCGCGCTTTTCCCGGATACGGTCACGAGGGCCGGGGAGCGCTCCCGGCCTCGTTCTCCCGCCACCGGTGCTTCCTCCAGGATCACGTGGGCGTTCGTCCCGCTGAACCCGAAGGAACTGACGCCTGCGACGCGGGGTTTTTCGCCCCGCGGCCACGGGCTGGATTCCGTCACCACCTCGATCGGCCATCTCGCCCAATCCATATAGGGGTTGGGCGTCCGGAAGTGTAGCTGCGGAGGAATGGTCCCGTTCTCGAGGGAAAGGACCGTCTTGATGAGCCCGGCCATGCCCGCCGCGCCTTCGAGGTGCCCGATGTTCGTCTTGACGGAGCCGACCCGAAGTGGGTTCTCCCGCGTGCGCTCCCCGCAGAGGGCGGCTCCCAGGGCCCCCAACTCGATGGGGTCGCCGAGGGAAGTGCCGGTTCCATGCGCCTCCACGTAGTCGACCGAGCCCGGAGGAATCCCCGCGTCCGCCAGGGCGGCGCGAATCACCTCCTCCTGGGACAATCCGTTCGGCGCGGTCAACCCGCTGCTTCGCCCGTCCTGGTTGATCGCGGTGCCGCGGATCACGGCGAGGATCCGGTCCCCGTCCGACCGGGCATCCGACAGCTTCTTGAGGACCACCACGCCGCACCCTTCGCCCCGGACGTAGCCGTCCGCGGCCGCATCGAAGGTCTTGCAGCGCCCGTCCGGCGCGAGCATCCCGGCCTTGGAGAAGTTGATGTAATATTCGGGAGCCAGGATGACGCCCACTCCGCCCGCGACCGCCATGCGGCACTCCCCCGAGCGCAGGCTGCGTATCGCGAGGTGAACCGCCACCAGGGACGAGGAGCACGCCGTGTCGATCGCCATGCAGGGCCCTTGGACCCCGAGAACGTACGCGATCCGTCCGGCGGCGACGCTGTGGACCGTCCCCAGAGCAAGGTAGTCATCCACGTCTTCCGGTCGATCCCGCTTCGCGCGGAGCAGGGCGTAATCGTTCGACCCGATCCCGACAAATACCCCGCCCGACGTGCCCATGAGGCTATCCGCGGCGCACCCCGCGTCCTCCAACGCCTCCCAGCAGACCTCCAGCAGCAGGCGCTGCTGCGGGTCGATCGAGCCGGCTTCCACCGGCGATATTGCGAAGAAGCGGGCGTCGAACCGGTCGACGCCATCCAGGAAAGCTCCGAAACGCGTGGACATCTTCCCTGAGACGTCCGGGTCGGGATCGTAGAACCGGTCGATCGACCATCGATCGGGAGGTATTTCCGTGACCGCGTCGCGCTTTTCGGAAAGCAGCGTCCAGAACTCGCCTGGGGTGTACACCCGACCCGGGAAACGACACCCCATCCCGACGATCGCGATGGGATCGGACGTTCCGCGCTCGAGCTCTTCCACCCTGGAGCGAAGCTCACGTATGCGCTGGAGCGCGTCTTTGAGAAGGGATCCGCGAGCCTCGCTCATCCCCTCCCCGTTGATTTTTCCGCTCATCATTCTCCCGTCCGCGGTCGTCCCTGCATCCGGGAGAGTTCCTCCCGCAATAAGGACTCCGCCTCGTCTTCGGAAAGATCGTCGAGGGCATCTCCCGGGCCCGGCCCGGGTCTTTCGGGAGCGGGGCCCGATTCCTCCCCGCTCGCCGTCTCCCGGGACAGGTATCCCGAAAGCGCCTCCACCGTCGGATAGTCGAAAAGGAGCGTGGACGGAAGGGGGTTGCCGACCATCCTCGACAATGCATTCCGCAATTCGACCGCCATCAGGGAGTCCAGCCCCACATCGCGTAGACCTTGCCGGGGGTCCAGGCTGAACGTCGGCGCCAATCCGAGCGTTACCAAGGCGAGGGCCTTGACCCGGGATTGGATGAATGCGCGTCGCTTCGCTCGCGGGGTTTCGGCGAGCTCGCGAAGGAACGGGCGCTCCGCGGAGAGGGCTGCGGTCGACATCTCCACGTCCGCCTTGCATACCTCGCCGACAAGACCTTTCAGACGCTCGCTCGCGCAGGCCTCCTTGAAGGCGCGCCAATCGACATCCACCGCCGCGACCTGGAACGCGGTGATCCCCAAGGCCTTCTCGAACGCCCTCCATCCGGCCGAGGGACTCATCGGCGTCATGCCCCAGCGGCGCAGGCGCTCCCGGTGCGGGAGCGGGAGCGAGGCGGCCATGCCGGACTCGCCCCATGTCCCCCAGTCGATGCTCAATGCGGGTAGTCCCAATGCCCTTCGATACTTCGCGAATGCGTCGAGGTAGGCGTTCCCGGCGGCGTAGCTTCCCTGCCCGGGCCAACCGATCAACCCTGCGATCGACGAGAAGAGGACGAAGAAATCCGGGGAATGCTCCGCGCAAAGTTGGTGCAGGTTCCACGTCCCGGCGACCTTGGGAGCCATCACCCTGGAGAAGCGCGTCCAGTCCTGCTGGAGGAGGGGACCGTCGTCAATGATCCCCGCCGCATGGATGATTCCCCCCAGCGCGGGCATCTCCTTCCGGATGCGCCCGAACACCGCCCGCATCGCCTCCAGATCGGCCACGTCGGCAGGGATCACGTGCACCTTCGCTCCCTTGCGCGCGAGTTCTTCCAACGCTTCCGCGACCGCGGGGGATGGAGCCGTGCGACCGGTCAGCACGACAGAGCGCGCCCCGTGATCGACCAGTCCCTCCACGATGACCCGCCCCAACGCTCCCCATCCTCCGGTCACGAGGTAGGTCGCATCCGACCGGATCGTTACCGGCTCCGGAGACACCTTCGCGTCGAACGCTTCGGGAAAGGTGACCACGATCTTCCCGATGTGCCGTGCCTGGGCCATGAACCGGAACGCATCGACCGCCCGTCCCGCTTCATAGACGGCTACGGGGAGCGGTTTCAGCGTCCCCGCCACGAAGCACGTCGCCAATTCGTTCAACATCCGCTCGACGCGCCGGGGTTCCTCGGCGCAAACCTCCCCGAGATAGACGACATGGTACTCGACGTCGGGGCGAAGGGATTTGACATCTTCCGCGCTCCATATCCCCCGTTTCCCGATCTCGAGGAAACGCCCCCCGGGTGCGAGCAGACGCAGGCTCTTCGGGATGAACTCCCCAGTCAGGGAATTCAGGACGACGTCGATGCTTCGTCCGCCGACGGCCGCCTCGACGCCTTCGGCGAAGCCCGTGGTACGCGAGTCGAAAACGTGCCGGACGCCGAGCCGGTGCAGGAATTCCCTCTTGGCCGGGCTTCCGGCGGTCGCGACGACCTCGGCCCCCGCCCTGACGGCGAGTTGCACCGCCGCGAGCCCGACGCCCCCCGCGGCCGCGTGGATCAGGACGCGGTCTCCCCGCCGGAGACGGGCGATCTCCGTCAAGGCGAGGTGTGCCGTCAGAAACGCGATCGGTATCGTCGCGGCCTCGGCGACGGCAAGCCCGTCGGGCGCCCGCACGAATAGGGTTGCGGATGTCGTCACGTGCGTCGCGATGCTCCCGAACGCGACTCCCACGGCGAGGTCTCCGACCCGAAGGTGAGGGACGTTCCCCCCGACTCCGACGACCTCTCCGACACATTCGTTCCCCAGCGGAACCGGTTCCCCGGGGTACATTCCCAGCGCGTTCAGGACGTCGCGGAAGTTCAGCCCCGACGCGAGGACACGTAGCTCCACTTCCCCCTCCGCCGGCGCACTACGGTGGAACGGAACCCACTTCAGGTCGTCGAGCACGCCGGTCGACCCTTTTTCCAACCGGCGGGGCGCTTCGTCGGGCGAGGTCCGGTCGCGATGGATTTCGAGCCGGGGAACGTGGCGAACCCCATGACGGAAGGCGACTTCACCCCCCGGGAGCATCCGCTCGAACTCGCCCAGCAGACCCGGCACAAACTCCGCCGCCGGCGAGGGATCGAGGTCGACGCAGGTGCACGACACTTCGGGATGTTCGAGCGCAATGACCCGGGCGAGCCCCCAGGTCGGTGCCTGTGCGGCATCCACAACGGCGCCGTCGTCCCCCGCCGTTGTGGCGCCGCACGTGACGACGAACAATCGCGGAGGATCCTTCTGGCGAAGCCCGGACATCGCCTGGAGCGCGACCAGAAGGCTTCGGCTGCCGACCTCGATTTGCTCGACCGGGGAAGTCCAGCCGTCGCCCCCCGTACCGGCGCCGGGCACGCTCAGGAGATGAACGACACCGGCCCACCCCCCGTCGCCTGGGCAGCCTTCCCGCAGGAGTCTCCCGAGGTCGTCCCCCACGCATGCATCCACCGTGTAGCGATGCGAGCCGGCGACCGCCCAGCCGCTGCCGTTCTTCGCCAGCGCGACCTTCGCGCCGGCCTTTTCGAGTCCCTCCGTCACCATCGATCCCAGGGAATCCGGATCTCCGAGGACCAGCCAGGAACCTTTTCCCGAGAAAACTACTCCGGTCGCGGTCGTTTCCTTGTCCGACCCGTCGTCGGGCCGCCAGTTCACGGAGTAAAAAGCGGGGCATGCCTCCCCGGTTCCCCGGAGATCGCGGTCCTTTTCCACCGAGCGGAAATGGATGCCGGCAATCTCTAGGACCGTATCGCCGTTCTCGTCGAATACCGACACGTCCACGACCGCCTCGCCTTTCCTGCCGGGCCGGCGGTCCGAACGGACCCTCAGCCTTCCCGAGCAGGACCGTAGCGGTCGGACCGAGAGGAAGCTCACCGGCATGAACATCCTGCCATCCCCTTCCGGGTCGTGCAGCATGGCGCCGGATACCTGGAGGATGCCGTCGAGCACCCCGGGGGCGATGAAGGATCCATCGACGACGGAATCCCGGTCCGTCGTTTGCGCCACAAGCCCGGATGCCGAATCCGCGCCCACCCGCAACTGCTCCACGGACCGGAACGACGGTCCGAACTCGGCCCCGAGTGACGCGAGGCGGTTATAATACTGGTCGGGAGAGACTTCCTTGTCGCATCCGGCACGCAGGACTTCCTCGTCCAGCGCGGCCGCAGTCGACGCCCCTGCCACCTCCGGTTGCCTGGTCAATTGCGCACTGGCGTGCGGCGACCAGGCGTCCCCATCCCCTTCCGGGGAACCGGGTCGGCTGAACACCTTCATCGAAGCCGAATCGGGACCGTCCGTCGTGATCGCAACCTGGATCAGGCGCTCCTCTCCCTCAGGAACAACGATCGGCTTTTCTATGATCAGGTTCCCGACGGCGTGCCCGCCGGCCCCGAAAACGCTTTTCGCGGCCTCGAGCCCGAAGACGATCAAGACGGCCGCCGGCACGATCGCCTGGCCGTTCATCCGATGATCGGCCAGCCACTGGGTATCGTCGATGGAAACGGCAACCTCAAAGGTCCGGATCGCCGTGTCGAGCCTGGCTCCCAGTAGAGACTGAGCGGAGGAACGGAAATCCGTTCCCTCGCTCCTCCGGCGACGCCCTTTCCCGGCCCCCTTCAGGGGGTACTTCTGACGTTGCCAGGGATACGACGGGAGGGACACCACGCGGCCCCTCGCAGGAAAATACCGATCCAATTTCGGTCGGTACCCGAGGAGGTGCAGTGCGGTCAAGGTCGTAGCAAGGGCGAGGTCCTCGTCCTGTTCCCGCTGGAGCGTGCCCACAACGGCAACTTCCAGTTCCATCGCGTCGCCGCATTGCCGCAACGACCGCGCAAGGACCGGATGGGGTCCGATCTCCAGGAACGTCCGGCACCCGAGACGTGCGAGTCCGTCCACGGCGTCGGCGAATCGTACCGGCTCCCGTACGTTACGCCGCCAGTACGCCGCCGTTCCTGTTTCCCCGTCCGCGGGGAGCCCCGTCACGGTCGATACGAAGGGGATCTTCGCCGTGGCCGGGCGAAGTCCCGCCAATACCGTTTCCAACTCCCGGGCGAACGGCTCCATCTGGGGGCTGTGGAAGGCGTAGTCGACCGGCAGGAAACGCACCATGGCCCCCTGCCGCTCGAGCGCTTCGGCGGCGCGCTGCACCGACCCCGCATCCCCGGAAAGCACGCACGATGTCGGGCTGTTCACGGCCGCGAGCGAGAGTCCCCCCCCGCTCTCCTTGATCACGCGGTCCAGGGCCGCCGCTGGCCGCTCCACCGAAAGCATCTTCCCGGCGCCGGTGCCTCTCTGCATCAACCTGGCCCGCCGAACGATCACCCGTATCGCCTCCGGGAGCGTCAGGATCCCCGCGACGTGAGCCGCCGCCACCTCTCCCACGCTGTGTCCGGCCACCGCCTCGGGGCGCATCCCCATGGCCTCGAGCCACGCCGCCAGTGCTACCTGTACGGCGAAGATCGCCGGCTGGGCCACCTCGGTTTCCTGGAGACGCGATTCTCCCGGAGGGCGTTCCAACTCCGCCGCAAGCGACCATCCGGCATCCTCCCGGATGAGCGCATCGCAACGGGCGAGAACCTCGCCGAAGACCGCCTCCGTCCTGGCCAGCCGGACTCCCATGCCCAGCCATTGGGATCCTTGTCCCGAGAACACGTATGCCAGCCCCTGAACTCTGGAAGGATCCCGCTTTCCGGAGAACACGCCGAAAGGCGTCGCGCCGCCGGCGAAGGCGTCGAGGCGTCCCGCGATTTCGTCCCGGGTCCGACCCGCCACACCGGCAACGTGCTCGTGGAGACTCCGCCGGAACGTGGCCGAATAACAGAGATCGTACAGCGCCGGTCCGGTGTCCGTCCTGCGCAAGCCGTCGCGCACTACAGCCGCCCTTGCCCGCAACGCCTCCAGGTTCCGCGCCGAGAGGGGCAGGACGAGAATGCGGGAATCACTCTCCCCGATCGAGGGGGAGGGAGGACTCGGCAATGGAGCCTCCTGCACGACGATGTGGGCGTTCGTGCCTCCGAACCCGAATGCGCTGACGCCGCCGTAGCGGGGGCGCTCGCAGCGCGGCCAGGGGAGCGTTTTTTCAGTGACGATGAAACGGGTCCCTTCGAGCGAGATGTAGGGATTCAACCGATCGAAGGAAACCAGGCCGGGCCACTGTTCGTGGTGGAGGCTCAGCACGAGCCGGATCAGCCCCGCGATCCCCGCCGCCCCCTCGAGATGGCCGATATTGGTCTTCACGGAACCGAGCATGCAGGGGTTGGACACGGGATCCCCCCGGCCCAGCACTTCGGTCAACGCCTCGACCTCGATGGGATCGCCGAGCGCGGTGCCGGTGCCGTGCGCCTCGATGGCCGATATCGCATCGGGGGACAGTCCGGCGTTTTCGAGGGCGGAGCGGACTACGTCCTGCTGCGACAACCCGTTCGGCGCGGTGATCCCGTTGGTGCGCCCGTCCTGGTTCGCGGCGGTGCCCCGGATCACGGCCCAGATGCGGTCCCCGTCGCGCAGGGCCTCCGAGAGACGCCGGATCACCACGACCCCGCACCCCTCGCCGCGAACGATCCCGTTGGCGCGCTCGTCGAATGCCTTGCAGCGCCCGTCGGGGGAGAGCATACCGAGTTTCGACACCACGATCGCCCACAACGGAGTGAGCATCAGGTTCACGCCCGCGGCGATGGCCCGGTCGCAATCGCCCGACCGCACGCCCTGGCAGGCCAGGTGCACCGCAACGAGGGAGGAAGAGCAGGCCGTGTCCACCGCGATGCTCGGACCGCGCAGGTCGAAAAGGTACGAGACCCGGTTGGCGACGATGCTGTGGGCCGTTCCCGTGCCGGCATAGGCGTCGAGGGCCGAGGGGTCTTCGAAGGTCATCCAGGAAAAATCGTTCCCATGCGTCCCGACATATACTCCGGTTCTGCTTCCTGCCAGCGTATCCATAGGGATCCCCGCATCCTCGAGCGCCTCCCAGCAGACCTCGAGGAGGAGGCGTTGCTGAGGATCGGTCCGAACGGCTTCCCGCGGTGCGATCCCGAAGAACTGGGAGTCGAACTCGTCGAGGCGATCGAGCCAGGTCCCCCAGCGGCTTGCGATCTTCCCGGGTTGCGTGAGATCCGTGTCGAACATCGCATGTCCGTCCCACCGCTCGGCCGGAACCTCCGCGACGGCATCCCGCCCGGACGCAAGCAGTTCCCAGAAACCCTCGGACGAATCCCCTCCCCCGGGGAACCGGCATCCGAGGCCGACGATGGCGAGCGGTTCCGCGTTGGGCGGAGCCTGCCCCTTGCCCCGGAGACGTTCCGCGAGGAGAGCCTGCTTCTCGGGTGAAAGACCCGAGATTCGCCGGGATATGTCGCTCATTCGGACTCCGCCGTCCCTTTCCCGCCGTGGAGCGCTTGCCGCGCTTCTCCCTCGGACATCCGTTCGAGGTCCTCCAGGATGGCCTGCAATTCTTCCTGCTCCGCCCCTCCGGAGACCTTGCCCGGCGCGGCGTTCACCGGCGCGGCCCCAACGGCGCCGCTTTGCCCGCCATCTTCGAGCGGTATGCCGGCCCTGCGCGCGACCTCCGCGGCCAGGGCGGACACCGTGGGATAGTTCCAGATCAGCGTGGCTGGCACGGCAACCCCGAGTCCACGCTCGAGAAGGTTTCGAACCTCGAGCCCCATGAGGGAATCCAGCCCTTGTGAGCGAAACGGTTTGCCCAGGTCGATGCGGGATGGTGTCTGGCGCAGCACGCGCGCAACCATCGCCTGGATGCTGGATTCCAGGAAGAACACCCGGGGCCGTCCGACCTCGACCTGAAGCACCGCCTCGCGGAGGCCTCCCGGCCCGTCTTCGGACATCGCCCCCCGCGGACCGGCAACCATCTCCTTGAACATCGGCCATCCCGATACCTCGGGATACGCCTCGCGGAACCGGGGCCAGTCGGCCTCGAACGCGGCGGCGTACGACGGGCCTTCCCGGAGGATCGCTTCCAGCCTCGCGAGCCCTTCCGCCGGTTCGAGGCTGCGAAGTCCCCGGCCCTCCAGGCGCGCTCCACGGTTACCGGATGCCGCTGCCAGGCCGACGTGGGCCCAGGGTCCCCATCCGATCGAGATGCCCGCGAGTCCCCGCCGCCGACGGTGCTGCGCTAGTGCGTCAAGGAAAGCGTTTCCGGCGGCATAGTTCGCCTGCCCGTGCAACCCGAAGAGCGGAGCAATGGAGGAGTACATCACGAAGATGCTCAGAGGACGGGGGAACGTCAGCTCGTGGAGATTCCAGGCTCCTTCGACCTTCGACGCCGTGACCCTTCGGAAACTCTCCGGCGTCATCTCGAGGAGCGTACAGTCGTCGAGGATCCCTGCCGCGTGGACGACCCCGGTCAACGGCGGGCCGGTTCCCTCGATTTCCGACAGCAGCGCCGAGACGGCCTGCCGATCCGCTACGTCGGCCCGGCGCGTGCGGACATCGGCCCCAGCGAGGACAAGTTCCCGGATCGCGTCCTCCGCTGCGGGAGACGGCGCCCCTCGACCCACGAGAACGAGGGACCGGGCCCCGTTGGCAACGAGCCACCGTGCCGTCAGAAGCCCGAGCCCACCCAATCCGCCGGTCACAAGATAGGTTCCCTCCGGAAGACGGCCATCGACGAATGCCCCAGGCTCGAGCGGCCGGTCGCCTTCCATGGAAACGATCAACTTCCCGATGTGGCGCGACTCCGTCATCGTCCTGAGCGCCTCCGTCAGGTTCCCGACGCCAAAGGTCTCGTGGCGCAGAGGATGGATCTCCCCGCTCGCCAGGAGAGCTCCGACCTCCCGGATCAGGGCGGCAAGGAGTTCCGGACGCTCCGCCGCCACGCAAAGGAGGTCCACGGAGTGGTAAGCGATGTTCTTGCGGAACGGTGCGAGGGGAAGGACCGCCCCGGCGTGGATATCCCGCTTCGCCAGTTCGACGAACCGGCCGCAAGGCGAGAGCAACTCGAGTCCGCACTCCACCGCGGGGCCGGTGAGGGAGTTCAGCACAACGTCGACCCCCCGACCTCCGGTTGCGGCAAGGATTTCACCGGCAAACGCGGTCGAACGGGAATCCGACACAAAGCGGACCCCCTGCGCCTCGAGCCACGCCTTCTTTTCCGGATTCCCGGCGGTGGCGTACACTTCCGCCCCGGCAAGCCGTGCGACCTGGACGGCCGCCTGGCCCACCCCGCCGGCGGCGGCGTGGATCAGGATCCGTTCTCCCGGCCGGATCCGGGCCAGATGATGAAGCGCATACCATGCAGTGACGAATGCGATCGGGACGGTCGCCGCTTCTTCGAATCCGACACGGGCGGGCTTTTGGAGGAGCAATCCCGCGTCGGTGACGGCATGGGACGCCATGCTGTCGAACGCAACGCCGAACACCTCGTCGCCCTTCCGGAATTCCGAGACCCCCTCCCCGATGCGCGTTACGAGGCCGGCGCAGTCTCCCCCGAGCGGTCCTACCCCCCGACCGAACCCGGGGCAGAGCCCGAGGGCGGAGAGGGCATTGAGGAAGTTGAGGCCGGATGCGACGATCTCGACCTCGACTTCCCGTTCTCCGGGCGCGCGGCGGACGGCGGGAACGAGCGTGACCCCCTCGACGGATCCGGGCGCCATGACTTCTGCCCGGAAAGCACGCCCCGTGGCCTTGACCCGGTCAGCGGCGTCCGCGGGCTTCTGCCGGACCTCGGAGGCCGGCCGGACGAGCCTCGGCACGTACCGCTGGCTTCCACGGATGGCCATCTGGTTTTCGCTCCCCGCGTCGACGAGGGCCGACGCGAGGGCGCCTGCCTCGGCGTCGCCGGGGACGTCGGGCAGGTCGACCATGGTGCACCTCAATAGGGGGTGCTCGTTTCCCACGACGCGACCGAAGCCCCACAGCATCGAGGAAAACGGGTGGGATACCCGATCGGAGCCGACCGCGGCCTGCGCCCCCGCGGTCACGATCCACAACCTCGGCAGCGCGGAGTCGGCACCGCCGGCGAGCGATTTCACCAACGCAAGCAGGCTTTCGGTTCCTTCCGCGTAATGCCCTTCCGAGCCCCCTGTTCCGTCGGCCGGCAGCGGAGCGTCCAGTCCCCAGAGATACACCACCCCGTTCCAGTCGGGACAGGATTCGTTCCGGGTCTCCGCCAGCAGCCTGTCCACGTCCTCTCTCCGTCCTGGAGAGATGTGATATTCGTCGTTCCCCTCGCATGAGAACGCGCCGCCCCGGCCTACCCGGACGAATCGCTCGCCTCTCCGGGAGAGTTCCGCCGTCAACGCTGCGCCGATCCCGCGTTGGTCCGAAAAGACAAGCCACTTGCCCTTCGAGCCACGCCGGTTTCCCTGATCCTTCGCGTCCACCGGATTCCAGGTGACGCGATAGGAAGTGGGAACGGCAACCTTTTCCTCCCCCGGGGATTCCGGGTCCCCTCCGGTCGCCGGTCCCGCCCGGCCTTCCTCGACGGCGTGTCCCCCGGCAGGCACCGGCGGCCCGTCGTACCAGTGGCGCTCCCGCTGCCACGGGTACGGGGGCAAGGATGCGACGGCCTGCTTCCCAGGGTAGATTCGACGCCAGTCCGGTTCGCATCCGATCGAGTAAAGCCCGCCGAGGGTCTCGAGCAGGGCGAAGCGCTCATCCTCTTCACGCTTGAGGGACGGCCAGGCGGATCCGGTCTGTCCGGTCCCCCCCAGTTGCTGCTGGATGGATG
>Ga0307379_10002527_pt1 | contig 27017 bp, 47 predicted proteins | sample UN2MG_FD_202237 | JGI IMG/M metagenome (GOLD analysis project Ga0307379, IMG submission 202237) | Soil microbial communities from Risofladan, Vaasa, Finland - UN-2 | ecosystem: Environmental > Terrestrial > Soil > Coastal area > Acid sulfate soil | place: Finland: Risofladan, Vaasa | collected...
ATGCTACACCTACTCCTGCTGCTCACGCTGCCAGCCATGAGAACGGAGGAGGCGATGAAGTATCAGTTTTAGGGCTATCTGGATTACTGGCCGATGGGCAGACTCCGCTTGCACACGCAGCAAGCCATAACTGGCTAGGAAGTGACCAGCTTGAATTTCAGAATGCCTTTATAATGAATTCCCGTATTTTTCATTGTGACTGGCAGGCAGCCGATTATTGGACTCAAGTGCCAGGCGGCACAGGCAGTATCAGCATTGACATCCTGAATACCTTGCTTGCCACAGGAGCTACCAGTGGAGGCTCTGCCAGATTATACACCACAGCTTTGGGCTGGTCTTTGGGTGATAGTGTCCTGCAATTTTTGGTTAGTCCCTGGAATGTCCCCTCGGCACAGACTGTCTGGCTAATCTTTAGACGTGGTGGAAGTACCGTTGGTGATGTTGTAGAGCATTGCGGCTTCAAGGTTATAAACGAAAGCATTTATGCCAGTGTTGGAAGCCAAGCTGGTGTGCAAACCATAGAGGACACAGGTGTTGATTGGGCCCGATATGATACGCTTAGTCTGGCTATTCGTGTTCCAGATGACGAATTAAGTGTTGAGTTTTACGTCAATGATGTTCTTACAAATACCATTACAACCAACCTCCCACGTTTCACTTATGGGCTACTCGTTCTTTACATCGAGAGTACTGACAATGTGACACAAACTCTCCGCTCATATTCAGTCGGCTATTATAAAAACCCTTAGCTGGATTAATCATGCGAAACTTTAAAGTTATTTTAGGATTGACACCCAAGGAGACCCACGCCTTCGTTATAGGCTTCTTTGATAAAAAGATACATTTAGAGGGATTGACAATTATTTGAAAGTTTAGTAGAGTTGTAAAGTCGAGAAGCAAGGAAAATTAAATTTAACTTGACAAATTTTTAATACCGTTTTAGACTTAGATATTAAGTAACGCTACTGGTCGAGGTAGCATAGAAAAAGGGGCGAGCACCTTTTAGCGATAAAAGGCATGAAAGGCTCGCCCCTTTCCTTTTATCCAGAAGGTGCTCACCTTAAAACAGGAGGTGTTACATGATTAGATTGGTAGAGGATGTAGGAGCTCCAGCCTTAGTATTTGCGGCTGATTGGGGGACAGACTACGCTGATAGCAAGTCCGCGGCAACTTCCTTTAAGCTGAACAGGCCCATGGGGATCGGTTTGGCGGCTTTGGGATATATCGTCGGGGGATGGCTTGGCTACGGTGGGACGTTTGTCAAGAACCTGGGTATCGCCTCTTTTGATTGGGGCGCCAATGCCATCAAGGGATATATCCAGGAAGCCGGTGGAGTAAGCCGCGCTGCACAGAGAGTTGCGGTGCATTCCAGAGCGGGGGTAAGAAGTTATCCCGCACAGCCACATGACAGAGAGGGAAACTGGCCTACGGCTGTGTAGTAGTGTCTCTAAATAAAATATAATTTTTGGAGGTAATATGTACAGAACAAGTTTTCTAGTTCCCTGGGAAGGGATGACCCCCACTGAGATTAGGTCTTATAAGCAGAGGGCAATTGATAGAGGTGTTGCGAGACTGGGGCCCGCTCCTGGGTTAAATATAGTAACAACCCCAGATGACCTTACGGTCAGGCTAATCAGGGCTTGGGCTGACCTTGCTGTTACCGGTAGTACAGTAAATGAGGATCAATGGGCTTGGACTCTGGCGGCAGGTCTTAATCCAGGCTTGGTTAACGTTGTGCTCCAGGCCAACCAGTTGGTCGTATTCTATGGGGTTGATGACTATGATGCCAACCCTGTAGCAACTCTCATGACTTTCGCAACTGCTGCGGCTGGAGGAGTAACCAAGATGATAGCTGACCTTCAAGACTGCCGGGGCTTCACCTATTGCGCCGGTATGTTCAGCGAGCCAGTCGTGTATGACCCACAGCAAAGAATCTATATAAGCGTAGAATCTGATGCTGCGCATGCCCCTGAGATGATCAAGCTTTTGGGCTACATGATTGAGCCTAGTGGTACAACTCTTAGCTGATGAGGTGTAATCGGGAGGGGTAAATAAAATACCCCTCCCAAAAAATAAAATAACCGCCCATAGAAAGGCGGATGGAGGTAAAAACTATGGGACTTAATACAGTAATCAAGAGAATCTCTCTTGACATAATGCAGGTGGCTATAAGGCCAGCGGAGATATATCTTCTCGCTGATTATAACCCAGGTAGCCTATTCACAATAGTAGGCGGACCAGTCTGGATAAAAGGTCTCTTCGCTCATGCTATCACAGCAGAAAATTCAGGAAACACAATAGCTATAGCAGTATGTGGTGTAAACATGCAGAATGCTGCCGTAGTTGCAGATAGTCTGGTAGGTGACATAATCATGTGGCCTCTTGGTGCTGCTGCTACGCAGGTTATAATCCCGAATCTGGCAGCGCAACCAATGCCAACGTTGGCATCGGAAATAATTGGGCAATCCGGAGGGCAAGTAGCAGGCATTGGTTCTGCTGGTGGTGATAATATTGCCCTGACTGTCGGTGGCAATTTAGTTTCACAGTTAGTATTCTATGTCGTCTACTATCGGTTGTCTCCTAACTCTGAGATAGTAGTCGCATAGGGATAAAATGATTAGCAGGAGGTGAATTATTATGGGAATGGGGAATGTAGTTAAAGCGATTTGGACGCTTCTTAACGGAACTACTAGCCCGAACGTTTCACTAATCTGGAACTTACTCAACGGGACTACCAACCCGGATGTTGTCGCCCTCTACAATAACCTGTATCAAAACCTAGAGGGAGCGAAGATGGGCCTAGGTAAAGGTCGAAAAGGCAACGTCTTCTTTGTGAATGGTGGAGCTGATGGAGTTACGACGGGTCTTGATACCAATAGTGGAAAAACTCCTGCCCTAGCATTTCTAACTATAGCCCATGCTATTGCTCTGTGTACGGTTAATGACAATGACGACTTCATCTACTGTTTCAATGTCTATAACCAAGACGCTTTCCCAATCACAATTACTGGAGACAGCATACATATCATAGGCTTGGCAGGCCCAGATGGCAGTTGGCCTCAAATGGATGCTAATGCAGACGCCGAGGCTGTATTCTATCTTCCCTCGGGTATTGAGAATTGCGAAATTGCTGGTTTCAGTCTTGGTGCTGGCGCCGCTCACGGTTGCATTGAGCTAGCCATAGGCAACAATATGACATGGATTCACAACTGCACCTTTGGACACGAGTGGGTAGGTGGTGGTCAAGATGGTGTTCGCTTAGTAACTGGTACCACAGATAATGTGTTAGTAGAGGATTGCTGGTTTTACGGTAATTGTGCACCAGGAGGTAAACTTACCCGGTCTGGGGTTATTTCCCTTGGTACTACTGCTACAAGACACTGTACCATCAGAAATAACTACTTCGTTAGATTGCCTGGGCCAGCCATACACATTCTAGGCAATACCGCTTGGGAAAACTCAATCATCCACAACATAATTGGTCGTGGTGCTGATGCGCAAGGTAATGCGATTACTCTTAATGCGAATTGCGAGGGTTGTCTTGTTTCTGGCAATGAAGCTGCCTTTGGCCCAACAGCAGAAGCAGGTCTAACAGCTCCATACTTAGACCAAGCTGGTGGAACCGCAAATGACTGGTGTTCCAATCAATCACAAGAGATAATGAAAATTCCTGCATAAAGGAGAGTGAGAAATGGGAGAAGAATACAGTTTCAAAGTCAAAAAATGCTATTGTGGAACTGTCTTAGCAGGACTGAAAGCAGAAGCAACAAGTTTCAGGTATGGAACTCAACCACAGGCTAAGTGTCCTAATTGTGGTAGGGACATGCTTCTTGATGCTCCTCCAGTTGAGCCGGCTGTGCCTGTACCTGCTGCGCCTGTAAAGAAGACCGCAAGTAAGAAATAGTGGATAAAGGCCGGGGCGAGGGCTTGATACTCGCCCAAACTAAATAATCTCCGCAGAGGAGAATAGATAGGAGGTTATATGGGTAACGAAGAGCGTTATTATTCAAGACCGGGACCTATTGCCCCACTCGCATTGGTCGATGAGTGGCTTGGCATCTGGTTGATGACCCAGTGGCAGTGCTATCGAGTGCTGCATTATGAACCTATACCCCGCTCACATCAGTTCGTCTTTGACTTTGGTGCTGTATTAGCGGGTGCTTGGAGTGGTAATACTTCCACAACCGCAGTTCTACGGCAGAGCCAAACACCGCCTGGAGCTATGCAATTAAGGTTCTACCCCCTCGATGATGTTGAGATTCTGTTCTACATCGGGAATGCCGATACCAGGTTTACGACCACTGTGGTGACAGCTCAAGCGGACATATTTACCATGCAGGTTGACCCATTCCTTCACAGCACTGAGGTTCTAGTTCTGACGTCTAGTTTCCCCTTCATAAACGTCTTTAACCCTATGGGATATAACCTGGCTCAGTCACGGGTGCAGTTCTTTGGCTACCGCTATGCTTTGGATGACGCGTCACATAGGACATTTCATACCGGGGCGGAAGCAAGGAAAGTATTAGGGCCGATCACCTTAGCGTCGAGCGGCGGATTTTAGTTAAGGGAGGTAATGATTAAATGGAAGAACCAACAAAAACGAGACATACTTCTGACCTTGTTCAAATAGCGGCTCCGGCGGCCAATACTCTGATTTACACTCTCAGCCAGGGCAGGACAGCTAAAATCAAGAAAATCATGCTCCTGAACAACACCGGGGCTAATGATACCGTTGTTTTTGGTGAGGTTATTGGTGGTGTGTGGACTCCGAGACTGCCTGCTGTCTATGTGCTTACTCCCTTTGATGAGCAGCTTGGTGAGTGGGAAATCCCGGAGTATGAGTTTGAGACGAATATCTGGGCCAGGTCTGCTAACGCCGGTGTCGGAACAACAATGGATGTGTCCATTGAGGTCGAGGAAATAGGCTGAGGAGGTAGTCTCTAATGTCTGAACCTTACGAGGAGTATTTAGACTACCTCAAGGCTAATGTTTCGGTGCTTGAGCGTCTCGGGGATTCCCTGAGCGGTGCTGACGAACGGTTGGACTATGCCGTCAAGGAATTGCTTACCATTCGCCCCACAATCGAAACACTAAACAGCTTAATTCAAGAGCTAAAGGAGGCGGGGTTTGTTATGCCATTAAAGACACAGCAAATAGTTTTTCAGCAAACGTTACTAGCTAACCAGGGAATAAGGCTTGAAGATCTAGTGCCACTGGATGGAGTTATAACATCAGTTACGATGCACTTTCCGCTCAACTGTAATGGCTTGGTCGACGTAGCTTTCGGGCATGGTTATAAGCAGATGTGCCCTATATCCGGCTTTATAGCCCTTAACGATGCCTGCCCTGTTTTTCCTACTCATGAGACGTGCAAACGAGAAGAGGCAATCTGGTGCATAATGGACAACCATGATGGTGGTTTTGCTCATACAATCGCCTGCATTGTGACTATCGAGGGGAGTTAGTATGAGTGCGATGTACACAGTTAAAACAAGGGGCGTAGGGCTTCCTGACTATGCCCAGGCTAAGCCTGTTGGATCTATGGCAGTTGGCCCAGTTTATACCTCTGCCGATGTTGCAGAATTAGCTGCTAGGCTTGGGAGCATTGACACCTTCGACAGGCGGGGGAATGTCATTTGGATGGATAACTTTGATGGTGGAATAGAAAAGTGGGGTTACTTTACAAATTTCCCAAGACCTAAGTGGTTACACATTGGGCATACGGGCGATGGTTTTTGCATGGAAGTTTCCAGGGATGCTGGGGTTGGTAATATGCAAGAAGTAGACCACACATTGCCTTATCCAGTGCTTTCAAAGATAGGGCTTGAGGTTTCGTGTAACTTTATATGGGGTATCTGGACAGTAGAATTGTTTATAGACTGTTACACAGGGACAAAATGGTATGGTGGGAGAGTTCGTTATGACTTTATATCTAAGATATTGTCTATCGCAGTAGATCCGTGGGATGCAAGACAAGAACTGCCTAGTTTGGGGGAATTGATTGCGCTCGGGGGGATCTCTATATTCCATAACATAAAACTTGTGTGTGATTTCGCTACGGGCAAGTACGAACGGTTGGTGATTGATGGCGTTAAGTATGACCTTACATCCTATTATTTATGGGAAGAAGATTCTGATGTTGTCCCACACCTTGCCGTAGAGTATTATATTGACAACGCCAGCGCCATAGGGCAATGCCAGAGCTATTTAGATAGTGTTATAGTAACGCAGAATGAGCCAGCTAATCCAATAGCCTAAAAAAGGAGAATAAAATGCCAGGAGTTTTTATCTGGGGGTGCGAGAATCCAGAAGACGGAAGAAACTGGATTCCAGTTAAAGTTGGGCCTGATGGAAGTCTTTTTGTTAGTGTGGCTGAAGTTGCACTTGATTCTGGAGTAGCTACTGCTGGAACAGCCAACACTCTTACTGATAATACCAAGGGCTGGCAGGTCGATATCTTTAAGGACGCCATAATTGAGATACTGGATATTTCTACTGGCATTTCATATACCAGAGAGATTGATTCTAATACTGCCGATACCCCAAATTTTGCTACCCATCCCTTACCAGCAGCAGTTGTTGCAGGTGATACTTATTCAATAAAGAGAGTAGTCAATTCGCTTAGTCCATTGGCTCGGGCTGAGGTGCATAATGTTGCGGTTGTGGGGGGTGCAAATATTCTAGGTGCTGCGTTAGCTCCGGTTAACACACCAGCATTGTTTAGACTCACGGCAGGATTTGATACTGCTGGCATACTTAGCATTATACTGATTCGAGGTGGAGTCCCTATGACCCAAAATTTCAATCATGGAGTTGTTTTGACAGCTAACTCGCTTTTTATGTTTGACGCAGTTTTGCATTCAGGCGACACGTGCAACTTTGTCTACTCAGTGAATGCACAGCTACAGACTTTTCGTTTGGATGAAATTGTAGCCGCTGTTTGGTAGGGGTAAATATGGGATTTCAAAAAGGATATACACCTTGGAATAAAGGACTCACAAAAGCTACAAGTGAGATTCTGGCAAATGGCGCCGCATATAAAAGCCAGTATGTGAGATTTGTTTTCCCTGATTTGATGCCATCTTTGAATTTAGCCTATCTTCTTGGGGTTATGAAAGGTGATGGCTGTATTAGTAGAAATATAAAGAGCCATAAGCATATTTTATTATTGACTGTTAAGGATAAGGAGTTGGCTGAAGAGTTTAATAAAGTCGTGAAAGGTATTGGGTTGCATCCGAACCTATGGCAAACTAGGAGAGGTTATTATCGAGTTGAGGCAAATTCTAAAATCTTTTACGAGTGGTATAGAGATTTATCACTTAGATCCCTTCAAGGCTTATTGCCAACAGAAAGTGAGAAGGCAGTATTTCTGAGAGGTTATTTTGATAGTGATGGGGGCTGTTATCCCCTACATGGAATTGTGGCAACAAGCACTAATAGTAAATTATTAAAGTTCATTCAGAACCTACTTTTATCTTTACAGATTTGGGCGAGTTTTGAGAAAAATCACCTTGGGGGAACAAGTTTAAGAGTTCATTCTGGTTCGTGTGTGAAATTTAGGGAATTGATTGGTTTCGTCATAAGGAGAAAACAAATGGCGTTAGAACAATATGTTGACCATAGGTTAGAAATTCTATCTAAAGGTTATCACCCACGTTATGCAAAACTATTTAGGTCATTTGCAGAGCTATCCGCAGCTACTCAATAAAGGAATATGAATGGGATTAGGACAGCAAGTAAAGTTCTTGGCCAGTCCTCCAAGGCTCTACACGGGAGCAGTGGTAGGCAACTGGCAATCGGGCCTAGCATCCAGCGGGCAACCAGGGGACGATTTTCTTCTAATAGGGGCTCCAGATACTATCTACTACCCTTTGGGTATATTCGGCATACCGATAATACTTATATGGATTGGGGATTTAACCCCGGGTGCGACAATAACTTATCGCACTTATCTCACAGCATTCGGGGCTTTGCGTTTTAATTATGATGATGACTATGTTGTTGGAGTTGATGAAGATATTATGGCCGTAGCTATTTGGACAGGACATGGACAAGCACGAATAGAGATAATGAGCGACGACCCTTTGGACAATGGAACATCTATACCTTATGAGTATTCGTTGAAAACATATTAAGGAGAAATGATATATGCCAGGCGAGAGTATTCCTCAAGGCTTATGGCTTCCGCCAAGAACAGCCACTCTAGTTGTAGCTGCTAGTAATTCCTCTGACCGAGGTAGAGCGCAGGCCGATTTTGTCTGCGATGGAGTCAACGACCACATAGAAATCCAAGCAGCCTTGGATGCCCTTCCTGCTACTGGCGGAGAAGTATTCCTGCTTGATGGAACATATAACATTGAGGCTTCTCTAGCCCTTGATAGTTACCAGACATTGAGGGGTTGTGGCAGGAATACTATTCTCACTACTACTACTGCTGACCTTGACATCATTACTGCCACAGGCGGCGATGGAAGTGAGAAGGTGGGGATACTTATTGCCGACCTTTGTGTTGATGGGCAGGCAGGTGGCGTTGCTGGGGGTGAAGGAATATACCTGACCTATGTTGATTACAGCAAAATCACCAATGCGTGGTTACTGAATAATGCCTATGGCATTGATCTTAAGAATAGTAGCAACAACACCGTTACTGGCAACACCTGCCAGGGGAATCTTATAGAAGGAATTTGGTTATATCATAGCAATAACAACACCATTACTGGCAATACCTGCCAGGGGAACAACTGCAATGGGATTTGTCTTTATAACAGCAATAACAACACCATTACTGGCAATACCTGCCAGGGGAACGGCGAGGACGGAATTTATCTTGAGTATAGCAACAGCAACAACACCATTACTGGCAATACCTGCCAGGGGAACGGCGAGGACGGAATTTATCTTGAGTATAGCAACAGCAACAACATCACTGGCAACACCTGCCAGGGGAATCTTGACGGGGGAATTTGGTTATATCATAGCAATAACAATACCATTACTGGCAATACCTGCCAGGGGAACGGCGAGGACGGAATTTATCTTGATAACAGCAACAGCAACAACATCACTGGCAACACCTGCATAGAGAACTCTCAAACTAATGATAATGCATACGCCAACATTTGGCTTGGAAGCTCTGATTATAACCTTATTGCCTCTAATCTTTGCCGAGCACCCACTATTGGCACTACTCTCACAACAGGTGAAGCAGCAGGTGCAACAGAAATTCATGTAACTGCTATTACTGGCTTTGAAGTCGGCATGGGCGTGGTGATAGATTTAGATGGTCTGGGTGGTGGTACAGAATACCACCATATAGTTGCAGTAGCTGCTGGCATAATAACAATTGATGCTGGGCTTACCAACATTCAAGCTGCTGGCGAGACAATAGATGTGCCAGAGGCACAGTATGGCATCAATATCTCTAATGATACCTGTGACAAAAACATCATCCAAGGTAATGACCTTCACGATTCAGGCAAGACAGCTAATTTTAACGATGCTGGCACCTGCACAATAGTCAAGAGCGATAACCGGGAAATTGAGATAACCCAGGTTAAGAATTATGCCTATGTAAAGAATACTAGCGGTGGTGATTTAGTTGCTGGAGATGTGGTTAGCTATAAGGCAGTGGCAGCGGGGAATGAGGTTACTACTCCTGCCGCAGGGGGTGAAGACCAAGTATTCGGTATGTTAGGAGAGGATATAGCCAATAATGCTATGGGGTATGTTCAGGTTAGTGGCAAAACTGTTTTATTGAAGGCTACTAATGCCGTCGGTGGCAATATAGGAATTGGAGATTTCTTATGTACTGAGATTGGCAACAGGGCAATGAAGGCTGGTGCTGGTGATATGGCTTTTGCTATAGCCTTAGAGGTTTGTGCTGCTGCTGATGTTACGATTGATGCACTGATTGTAAGTTCGTTAAAGGTATAATGAAAGTAGGAGACTGGAAATTGGAAGGTATAGCAGAAAGACTCCCAATGGAGAACTTCAGGAAGGGCGTTGCATCACCTGTGGCAGTCGTGCGCAGTGGAATTGCGGGTTACTTGTTCACCGCCGATGCAGAAATCCTCTATGTCCAATTTTGTGTTCCTAAAGGTTGGAATGGTAAGAGTGACCTTGAACTTATACTCCATTGTGTGCTTAATGCGGATGAGACTGCCAATGACCTAATAGACTGGGAGACATCAGTAATAAGTATTGCTGACCATGAGGATGTGGATGTTGCTGGAACTCAAACACCAGGGGCAAACCATGACATCGGAAATTTTAATGGTGCTGGCAGCTTCCATATGGTGCCAATAGTCCTAGATTATGACCATGCCACCTGCCCAATTAACCATGGGGATAACGTCTCCGTAACCTTGAGCAGAACAGCTAATGTTGGTACTGATGGCTATGTGGCTGGTGTGATAGTCATTGATATATGCCTGAAGTATAACATGTGAAGATATAATGAGTTTCAAACGATTAAAGGAACTGGTTGATGGCGAATATTGCTAATGTTAAAGGAGTGGCATAATGAGTCTTAGTGGTTTAGCGAAGTTGATTATCGGGGTTCTGTTTACTGTAGGTTTTATCGTTCTCTGCGCTATGAAGATAGTGCCGCCGGAGGCATATTGTGCCGTGGCAGCCGCTACGATAACTTTCATTGTAGAGGAATGGCGTAAGGAAAAGGAGATTGATAGACTGCTAGGGAGGAAAGAGTAATGGGTTGGACATGGGAACAAGTAAAGGCGAAGATAGAGCAAGACGCCGCGCTGGATAAGATCGAGCAGGCAGTTGAAGAAATGGAAGCAGCAAAGCTGAATTTAGAGATGATTCTGGAGGGCAAAACATGGCACAGATGATTTACTGCTACCACTGCCGTAGAATGGTTGCCTTTAAGCAGAAGGATAAAGGAATCTTCTGTAAAGAATGTGGTCGTGAGATCTATTCTGAAAAGAATGTCGGCGCACCGTATCCCGACTCAAAAAGTCCAGAACCAGTAGGGACAGGAACATGAGGGATAGGACATTATATCTATTTGCTTGGCCAAGCCAAGAGGACTTAGCCAGAGTATTAATACATATCCCGGTTGGGCTTTTAATAGGCTTCTCCTATTTTGCCCACTGGGCATTCCCTATCGTTCTTGGTTATCTGTTCTGGCAGTATGAAGAAAATGAGGACAGACATCTAAACGATGGTGCGTGGAAGGATATAAAGGGGGCAATTTGGGGTCTTGGAATTTTGTCTGTTACAGTAGCTATACTTAAACTGTTGGGGTTGTGCTAAAGTTAGGAGAGTAATATAATGATTATGGGATGCCTGCGGGAAAGTTCCAAACGGAACAGGGATTCGGCTTTTCCAATTGCCTCTACCGGGCAATTGGGTTTCACCGAGCAGTCCTCCCCGTGCCAAGCGACGCTGGTCCCGGCGGTAAATGGTGTTTCAGGCATCCTAAAATAAGGAGGTGAAGGCATGGTAAAGATAGATGCAACTAGAGAAGCAAAAAGGATAATCGAGGCGAAACACTATCCTAATGTTACGGGAACGGCAATAGGTTATAAAGTCATAAACGGGGAACGGACCAGGGATATTGGGGTGATAGTGTATGTTAAGCAGAAAGTGTCCGAGAAGCTATTGCGTCCCACTGACGTAATACCCAAAAAGATTGGCGATATTCCTATTGATGTTGTGCGGGCAGAGTTCAAAGCTCTTAATCTAGAGCCACCACTAATAGACTTTGAGGGTCCAGTGAAATCAGGATACTCTTGTGGCCATCCTGATATAACTGCGGGAAGCGTAGGTCCCTTTGCAAATAGAAATGGTAAAAAGTGTTTGGTGACCAACGCTCATGTGGGCGCAAACACTAACGATGGTGAGATAGGCGATCCACTGTATTACCCGGGTCCGTATGATGGAGGCAAGCCGGAGAATACTATAAGCCACCTAGTCGCCACTATCCCAATTCAGATGATAGACAGTCTTTGTCCTATAGCCAAAGCTGTTGTTGGGAGTTTTAATTTCCTTGCCAAACTTCTTAAAAGACGAAGCAGATTGCTGCCACCTATCCGGCAGATTACAAATCAGGTGGATTGTTGTGTTCATGAATTAGCTAGTGGGGTTGAGATAGACGAGAACGCTCCTAACATTGGTAAGCCTATAGGAATTTCAGAAGCAGTATTAGGAATGAAGGTTCGCAAAACCGGGAGGACTTCAGGATATACCGAAGGTGAAGTAACTGGCATTGAAGCTATGGTCCAGGTCTCTTATGGTGTGCAAGGGGTTGCTATATTTGAAGACCAAATCATCTCTGATATACCCTCCGCCGGTGGTGATTCAGGCTCAGCAGTATTTGAGAATAGCAAGCTGAGTAATCTAGTGGGTCTATTATTTGCAGGGGGAGAGGGAGTCACGGTAATGAACCGGATGCAAACTGTTTTTGATAAGCTCGAAATTTCGTTAAGGAGTAAATAAAGTGGTAAGAATACTAGCCATTGCCCTTGAAACTGTTGGTATATGTGCCATCATTGGGGGGCTTGTATTTGAGGCACAAGTACACGCACAAATAGGACTTATTGTTATAAGCGGCGGTGCAGCTCTCATTGCTATTGGAGCCTTACTCTATGCTAAAATCTACAAAAATTGGAGGAGGTAATGGCACTGAGCAAGAAAGAAAAGGTTGGAGTAGTGGGAGTAGGTATAGGAGTAGTAGCAACAGTAGTAGTAGTTGCTAGGGCTAAGGCAGCTCCTCTACCTAGCTTAGCTACTTTATTGGGTATAGTGTCTGATGCTGACACTGGAAAGCCGATAAGTGGCATCGAGGTAAGCCTGAATAGCTGGGTAAAAACTACTGGAGCAAATGGTAGATATGAATTCGCCAATATAGAACCTGGAACCTATGGCTTGGTTTTCACTGACCCACAAGGAATGTACGAGAGGCTGGAGATCTAATGATAACTCTAGAAGTTGGTATAAATAGGTTAGATGCTCAGCTAAGAATAATCACACCCGAACCGCCTTTCACTATTGAAGGAATATGCTTCAGTAAAATAGGAGGACCTTTCTGTCAAGACGAGTTGGTTAGAGGAACTTACTATCCAATCATAAAAGTCCGGTATGAAGAAAGAGAAGGGTGGCCTGTTAGAATCATATTAGATGACCTTGAACTCATTATAAAAGGTCCATCATCAAGGTCCGATGCCCATTTATTTGACTTTACGCCTGAACTTGATGCTGGCAAGACAACCGGTATAGGACCGCATACTCCGCCTAATGGCGTAGGCCATATCGCAAACATACTCGCAGCAAATGCTGGCATCTATACTTTTACTACAAAGTTGCATTATCAAGGAAAAGAAATTCTCTCGCATACAGAAGAAGTTATAGTGGGAGGAGCTGAAAGTGACTTCGGTTCATTCAGTGGCGTAGTACGATATTCAGATGGTTCACCGGCAAGCGATGTATCAGTCCTTACTTCAGGTTTATACACAGCGATATATGATAGGACAGATTCTGCGGGAGAATTCAGTATTCCTAGTATTTCAATTGGTAAACGTGCAGTAGATATTGGCCCGCCTGGAACCCAGACAACATTCGCTTGGTTTGAAACTTTCCAGGTAGATATTCAACTTGGTGATAACGTCTATGATTTTGATTTGGAGCATGCACATCGTTAGGAGGTGAATTATGTCAATAACATTAATCGCAGGTCAAACAACACTAAATGTAACAGTAACCCCAGTGTATGTTCCACCACAAACAGCAACTCTATATGGAGTAGTGACTGACGCTGATACTGGCCACCCAATCGAATCTGTGAAAGTAGAAGTTCGGGCACCAGCTTTTGGTGGCGACCTGATAATCAAATCTGGTTACACTGATGCAAGTGGTTACTATGAAATTACTGATATAGATTTAGAGGCTAATTATCTTCCTCCCAACGCTGTTTTATTCACGCATGACGAATATGAGTCAAAAACTGTACCAGTAGCATTTGAGCCTGGGGTAATAGAACTGAATACGACTTTGTCTCCGATAGTTCAAAAACAAACAGCAGTTTTACAAGGGCTAGTCACTGATGCTGATACAGGAAGTCCCATAGTCGGAGTACTGGTAGAAGTTCTAGGAACAGGACTATCCACATATACTATTTCAAAGATTTCAATGTTAGAAGGAAATTATAAAATAACTGATATTCCAGTTGGGACTTATACTATTAGGTTTAGCCATATAGATTATGAGACTTTGGAGGTGTAGCTGGACATGACTCATCTAACGAAGGTGCAAAAGGTTGTTGCGGGGGCAGGAATAGCAGGTTTGGTAACGGCTTTAGTTGTTAAAGCCGCGAAGGTCTGCACTCCAGGAGAAACTAAGTGTGTGGGGTTCGACCTCTATGAGTGCAGCCCTGAATGCAAATGGGTGCTGGTGGAGGCAAACTCCCCCGCCTGTGAAGTTAGGTATGGGGTCATCACTGGCAAGGTAACTGACGACCAAGGTATCGGATTGCAGTATGCCAATATCACTGCTGATGGTAATTCAGTCCAGGCTGATGCTGATGGTGAATACTATATTAGACTTCCTGTAGGAATATATACAGTTACATTCTCCAAGCCCCTTTATATCACTGAGACAAGGGAAGTGAAACTCACCCCTGAAAAAATTGTAACTCTTGATATTACTCTACAGGGCCAGCCTGAAGGTGAGCCAGCAGTTAGGTGGATGGGAATAGTCCCTGCAATAGCTGCTGTGGGGGAAACGGTCAAAATAAGCTGTGAATGTATTTGCTACACCCCGGGAACATATTCAATCGATTGCACTATTAATGGAACAGTAATGACGAAGAACTATACTTTTAGTGAAACAAAGGTCTGGGATGATAAGGTTTTCTTATTCATACCTACCGCAGTTGGCACATACAGTGTCACCATTTTAGGAGTTACTCAAACCCTTGAAGTTGTAGAGGAAGCCGTAGGGATCCTTGCCTGCCCTAAATGTGGTTCACCCGCAGGCACTGATGCTGAACTTGTTGAGCACATGATGAATTGTTTTACCTTCTGGGGCGACCCCTCCAGTGCTTGGAGCTACACCTTGTGTCCCTATTGTGGTGAAGAATTTGGTGAGTATGACTTGTGGGGTTGGATGCCTCAACATGAGGTAATTATCCGCAAACTAATTGGCCATATCAAAAGCAGTCACCCCTTGATTTGCCCATATTGTGGGGTGGATTTCACCTTTGCTGGTTGCGCTCCCGGGGCCGAATGTACTGAAGGCAGACCCAGACTGGAAGTGCTACAAGACCACATGAGGGATGTTCACGATATAGTCCCAATTCCTCCTGAAGTTACTGTTATTCCAGTATCCTCAGGTATCGTTCCTGAGACTGGGCAAATATTTGAAAGTATTGCAGATATGATATCTCCCACGGAAGGGGATAGGTTCGACATTGGAAAGATTATCAATATCATCAAAACATCAGGTATGAAATATGCGAGCAAATACCCTGGCGCTGCATTTGTAGAAGGTCCGATGTATGTAGCAAACTACGGATGTGAGGCTGACATCTGGAATTGTCCCACAGGTGGATTGCCATATTCTGGCTTCAAGGCAATAATCCCCGATCTGGATGGCAAGGATTGGGCTTGCACGGCTGAACGGTGGGATGGCACTAGCTTCATAAAAATAACTTCAGTGAGCGGGAACGGCAGCATGGTAAAGTTCAGGCTAAACGCTAAAGGCTATTATCACAACTTCAATACTAGGAGCGAGTACCAGACTGTTCACATTAAAATCGAGTATGATGACAAAGTGCTATTGATTTTGCATCCGCTATACACAATGTCTGGCAGTGGTTACAATCCAGCACACACAGGTGCAATTGTCCCAGGATGGGCCCTGAATTGGCTAAATGAAGAGCACCAAGAAACATTGGCTGACTTGCTAGAGATGAGAGACTTTCTAACCCAATATGCCGGTATAAATTTGTATGGTGAACAAGGAGAAAAACAAAATTATTATGCCAAAAGCTGGGGTTTGGGTACTGGTGGTAACTACACGGCAAGCCAAGTATATGCAGCATACAATAGCCGATTGGCTGAGGAAAACGAGCACTACAATAGCTGGGAGAACATTTATGAACAGCTAAAGGCTAAGTATGATGCTAACTGGGGGGATTAGTTAAACTCACTCTTACTACAGGATATTTTGGGTCATACCTGATATTTCTAGACCATATCCAATGCCAACGAGCGTGCTCCCATCTGCGTGGCTTATCTTCATATGGTAATCTATGACCCGAAGTGGTATAAAAATAAGTCTTTACCTTTAACAGGGATAATATCCAGCCAATCATTTTTACCCTTGATTGTCATGCTCAAAATACAGGCATGACTCGCAAGCCTCGGATAAAAAGTGGGCGGTTACCAAAACCCGCGGAAGACTCATGGAATAATCGGGATCTCCTTCGGAGCATCTCTTCGTCAGTGGGAGCCCCTTAGAGCAATAGACTCTGGGCCTGTCTTGGAAAATCTTAGTTTTGCAGTGTACACAGTTTCTAGTGCTTCTTTCTTCAAAGGGCCAAGTGCCTTCCCACTTCTTGTCCATTTTATATTAACCTTAACCACTTAAGAGTTTCGTATATTATTACTCTTATTAGTTCTCTGAATCCCTTAAAGCTCATTCTTAACCTCACTGGCCGGGGGCAGGAGAGGACCCTCGCAAATGAATAAACGAGCCAGGTGCTTGATCGATGAAGCACTTGGAAAACCTGCCCCCGATGATTTAGTCATTTTATATAAAAGGATCCAGTATAGCTTGGGCGTTCCTTACCCATTGTTCATCAAAATATCTTACTCCGCTATCAATAAGGGTGGGTTTTGGGAAAATACCTCTATCAATGCGAAGGTCTAGTTGAAAACGGCTAAGCCCTAGTCTTTTCCGCGCTTGTGGGGCGGTTAAATACTTTGATGCTAACTCTAACTTTGGTGTTGGCATATCCCAAGAGTAACACAAGACTGACAGTTTTGTCAAGGGGATTTTGTGCGCTTGACTTAGAGCGTAATAACAGACATAATTAAAAGGAATGAGACAGATAGAATATCGAGAATGCCTTAGACCTTACATTACTGGTTCAAAGACTAAGGAACAGAGACAATTAGATTTTTGTACTGGGGCCAAGGTCTGCTCGAGGGGAATATCAGTAGAGGAGGCCAAGAGGATTTGTAGTCTGCCTAAAGAGCCTAAGTTACCGGGGAGGAAGCATAATGGCAAAACTTGTGAAAAGGAAACCTTGGAGCTTACTAAGTGTATAATTGGCAGAATTGACATGAACCTGGCCAGTAATAATATCGAACTGGCAGTTAGGAATGCGATAATGGGGTGCCGATGTGGAAAAGACACGCAAAATAACTAGGGAAAGAAAACAGAGTGAATTAAACCCAATATACTGTAATGGGTGTGGAAGATTTTTGGCTTATGAGGCTATTGTAGAAGGAAAACTCCGTATTAAATGCCGGCATTGCAAAGGTTGGTCTACACTTGACATTTTAAAAGATAGTAAGTAGAATAGAATTTGAGTCAGGTCACACGGCCACTAAAAGCCCTTTTGTCAGGCTAATTCGGCTACAAGACCCCCAAAATAAAGGAGTTATACTAAAATGATTATAGGTGGTTTAGTGGGTTTCACTAACCCTAAAAGACGCCCAGCACCACACCGCCTCGAGCACATATTAACCAGGCAAAACTCTGGTTTCTATGTTGCCCGTCTACCGCGCCCATATCCAATGAATGCCCCTCAGCGCCGGGTGAGAGATGTTGCGAAGTCCTGTGGTATCCACAAGGGTATAAGCCGTGGTGCGTTAGTAAAATCTATGATAGACTGTGTTGGTCCCGCTATGCGGAAATAGACTGGGAGCATAAAGCCTGCGGGGGTAAGAGGGGTAGGGTTATAACAACCCTGCCCCTTTTTGGTAAAATGGCAAAACTTAAGATTTTCATTTCAGAACACTGCTTGCCCTGTCAGCAATTAAAAGAGATTGCTAAGAATGGTGGCTTTGGTGACGATGTGGAGGTCATTGATATAGAGACAGAGGAAGGCTTCCCTAAAATAGCCGAAATGGAGTTAGTAGAAATTCCAGTGGCTTACGAAGATGGCAAGAAATGTGCTATAAAATATTCTAACGATAATATTGAAATTAAGTGTCCTGCTGAGAATAAAATAATAGGCGAGACTGAGACTGAAGTTAGTCCAGAGGGGAAAGATGCCGAAGGTTCCGCACGAGCCAGTCAAGGGTGAACAAGCAGGTATGCTTGGAGTCCCCTGCAAAGTTCATACTCAAAAGCGACCCTATAAGGTAGGACAGATGGAGTTTGAAAGCTATGCCAAATATAAGACCACAATGTCTGACCGCTTTACCATCGACTGCTCTTATTGCGGTTTTCTCACCTCAGAGAAAACATTCAAGGAAGCCCTGGAGACCGCTGGGAGGCTTAAACTACGCCATCAGTCAAAGGGCGAGAAAATAGCCATTTTTGACCGACTGGCCCAGCGTGGTGCCTGCAACACCTGGGATGCGGAAGGGCACTGCATAGGCTACAAAGAGTGGAAGGAAAAAGAGGCGATGGATTGGAAAGCAGTAACCGAATTAAAGCAGATGTGCAGTCAAAGAGGTTTGCCAACCGACGGTAGAAAGGAAGATCTAATTAGAAGGCTCAAATGAAATTTGAAGGCATACCAATATTAAAACCTGCTCAAAGACCCTCTTTAGCCTTTATGAGGCAATATGTTCGTGTCACCTTTCTTGAAGAAGGGGTTACACAGTTTATTTCAATTGAGGGAAGGGCTGGAGGTTATCAGGCGTTAGTTACCAGTGATAAAGGGGTTAAAGTTCCTGTAGGTAATTTATCAGTAACGCCAGAGGACGCTAGGGGGAGTGCAACGAAAATACTTAGTGAAAACCTAGAACTATTTGAAAGGGGTTGGGCAAAGCAGAGACAAACTTTTAGAAAGGTTGCCGAGAGTATAAGGAAAAAGAAAACTATATGGGCACAAAAGCTCAAACCATATAATAGGGAAATACTCTACAGAATCGTAGCAGGTGGGGAAATTGATAAACTCATTACCGTAGCACCAGAAAATATACTGGAGGAGATCCCAGCCATAGAGAACGCAAAAGAAGATATTTATTGGTGGACTGTAGAGGAGCTCCGCGCAGAATGTGCAAGACAGGGTTTGCCAACCGAAGGACATAAAAAGCTACTAATTGAACTTTTGGCTCCGGGAAAAGGTATCAACCCTCCATACCCCACTAAAGCCGGCCAGGTTTGGGACCCGATAAGGCATATATGGGTAGAATAGAATGGATTGGCACACTATAGCAGGATCATCAGCGAAGACTATTCTTTCCGCATTAGATACACTTTCGCCAAAAGAGCAAGTTTTAGTTGATATGGATTTGCACCGTAGGTATATTGAAGCCTCAAAAAATAAAATGGCAATTGAATTTTTAAAGAAAGATACATTAGAAAAACAGAAAATACTTGATATTTTTGAAGGGAAAAATAAGAATCCGGAAGACATTAAAAATGCTATTGGTGTATTAACCCGAGACCAAAAAATACATCAATTTTGGGCAGCAAGAGGAGGAAGATTTGGTGGAAAAGAATGGAATAATAAATGGATTAGTATTTATGATAATTGGAAATCCCAGCTCACCGACTTCTACAACCAAGCAGTTAAAGGAATAATAATCCCTAAAGCCGCTCCTAGTATGCCCTTTTACTGGTATAGTATCCCCGAGCTGAAACAGATATGCCAGCAAAGAGGATTGTCTACTGAAGGCAGCAAAGAAGATTTAATAAGGCGGGTGAGAAGGTGAAACTTACAAAAAGGCTAATTGAGGAAGCTGAAAATGAAGCACAGCAAGAGTTACTTGAAATTATCAAGGAATGTAGAGAGCCTGAAGCAATCATAAAGGAAGCCAAAAGCGCTGTCCACTTCATGGAGCGCGAAATGGACTTACGGAGAGTTCCCTATGGTTATGAATTTGCCCCCAAAAAAAGTAGCAAGGGCAGGTCTTTAGGTGCTATAGGATATTTTATTGGTATCCCCACAGCAGTACTTTCCATTAAACGCAAAATTTATCTGAAGTTTATTGAGGACTTTCAGAAGGAAATAGAAGAGCGCCGTACTATTTATCTTTTGCCTAGAGGCGTAAGCCCCTATAATTGGAATATTACTGAACTCCGTGAGATGTGTCGCTCTGAAGGGTTGCCTGATAGTGGAGACAAGAATATACTCATACAAAGATTAAGGAAAGTAAAAAAGCAATAACTCTAACTCAGCCAATTTTTATCCGGCATCCAACCTTCCCATAAGGTTTTGTAGATTTTACACGTTTTAGACGCTTTACCATACTCTTCAGCAGTTTAATCATTCTAAACCTCTCTTGCCAATCTTGATCTTCCTACCAATGAGACGTTTACGCATACCCCACTGACCGTGAGAGATTTCGTCAAGTAAATTATCGTCAAGCCCACATAGGGCAAGCGTATCTAGCATATATTCCTTCCTATCTTCCTTCCACCTCTCCTTTAATGCCTTAATGTTGACTCGTAGAGTTAAAATCATTTTAGCCTTTTCACCTTCCTCAGCCTTTCTATCAATATACGCTTATCTCCATAATCAGGCAATCCTTCAGAGCGGCACATCTCCCGGAGCTCGGCAACATTCCAGACATAGGGACTTATACCTCTAGGTAAAAGATAAATAGGGCGGCGCTGTTCTAATTCCTTCTGAAAATCATTGATAAACTTCAAGTAGATTTCGCGTTTAATAGATAAAACTGCTGTAGGAATACCAATAAAATATCCTGTAGCACCTAAAGATTTGCCCTTGCTACTTTTTTTTGGGGCAAATTCATAACCGTAGGGTGCTCTCCGTAAGTCCATTTCCCGCTCCATAAAGTGGACAGTGCTTTTGGCTTCCTCTATGATTGCTTCGGGCTCTCTATATGCCTTGATAATTTCAAGTAACTCTTGCCGCGCTTCATCTTCAGCTTCCCCGACTTGCCTTTTTGTAGGTCTCATGTTTCCATTATAGTCAACATTGCAATGTTATTCAATACCAGATATAATATATTTTGTTCTATCCCTAAACTACGATGCCAACGTGACGGGCAGTACCAGGGGGGGGGTTGTAGTAATACAGCCCCCCCTTACTTACAGTATCTTCCCCATTAAGTGGCGATTAGTTCAAGCCGAACAACCTTAAAACTAAATCATCTTTGTTGCCTGTAGTCGGCAATCCTCTTTCATGGCATAGCGCTTGAAGCTCGCTAACATTGTGCCAGTAAGGATCTTCTAAACCTTGCGCTTTCATCTCTTCTCGTAATCTCTCTGGAGACAATTCAAGTTGCTTTGCTTTCTCTTCTATGCTACTGGAGTAGTCAACGCCAACGCCACTCCAGATTTCAGACAAATCCTGAGACCAAAAGCTAGGCAAGCCATTCTGCAATAATCCCTGCCAGCGTATTCTAGGGGCAACAATATAGGTATTTTTCAATACTTCGTCTTCAGACGGCATTTCATCGAACCGCTCTCCAGCTCGGGACATCATTCCCATAATGACATCAGCACTTTTCTTTGAAGCAAATTCCAGAAGGTAAGGCGGCCGCTTAAAAAGAAAGGCTCTAAAAAATGGTAGGTATGTCCCCTTGACTAATCGTGGGAAATGATAAGCCAGAATGAAGATCTGCTTGCGTTGTCTCGGCAAGCTCAAAAAGTTTATGACCGCCTCTTTGTCCTTGTTGCTATCCAGGGGTAACTGAATATCTGCTTCGTCAATAAAAACTATCGCGTTCTCGTTTGATGCTATTTCCATGATATCATCAAGGAACTTGAAATTATCAGGTAAGAGTGTCCGCTTGTTTTTAGGTAAACCTACAACCGAAGGAGTCAAACCATATTTCTCACTATACCTCTCCATAATGAAATATGCCAACGCAGATTTTCCTGTTCCAACATCACCGGTTAGTAAATATGACGCTTTCGGCTGGATCACTTTATCCCACTGATCTTCTTCTGCTTTATCTGGTGCTCCAAAGTTTTTTAAGAAATCATCTATTTCACTCATACCGCTACTGCCTCCTTTCCCATAATAATACACTGCTCAAACAAATTCTCGGCTTTCCTCATATTACCACCACTAGACTGAGCTATAAACTCTGCGTGCTTAGGGTCAAGCTCTATTTGCTCTGCCTGGGCTATTGAGCGTATTTTACCCTTTATATCCTCCAGCTTCAATTTCTTAAATGGGAATAGTTCACACCTGCTAGTCACTGTGTCAGGTATTTTGGTGATGTCAGTTGTGCAGAGTATTATGACTAGGTGTTGTGGCGGTTCTTCAAGCAACTTTAGCAATCCATTCCACGCCGGATCTGTTAGTTGGTGGCACTCATCTACGATATACACTTTTTTATTGCCGATAGGCGAAAAGAACGCCTTGTAAGCTAAGTCCTTTACATCGTCTATCCCCCTGTAGCGCGCTCCATCAATTTCAAGGACATCCCAAGATCGGCCCTGGCGGATGGCTTTGCAGGACTGGCACTCACCACAAGGTTCACCCGTGCCATCAAGGTTATAGCAATTCAAGCAAGATGCTAATACGCGAGCTGTCGTTGTTTTACCTGTGCCGGAAGCACCAAAGAATAGGTATGAGTGGTGAAAGGACTTAGCCTGTGCTTGTTTTTTAAGTATAGATGTTATGTGATCCTGCCCTAAAACCTGCTCAAAGGTCTGTGGTCTGTATTGATTATAAATTGCCATTTTTAACCTCCCTCTTGAACTCCATAACCTCAATGGTCTTTATTTTTTTGAGAGGTAAGGATGCAAAGTCATCCTCCTCAACTAGATCCTGGCTAACCTTCTTATTTCCACTAGACGGGTATAGCTTCGCTGGTATGGCAGCCATACCAAAATTAACACTGCCTTTCCAAATGCTTCTCATTGTCAAACTTCCTTTTTCAAGTCCCATAGGTAACAGTCTATCGTGTCCCAAGTGATACCTATTGAGCAATCTTGTTTGTTGTCCATTCTGTCAAGAATATCTCTGGCTTGATCCTGGCTGCACTTGATACCTTTTTCTTTAGCTCGCCCTAGCACATCATCCTCACACCAAATAGCGATAGCAACATGGTCATTAGGACTCATACCCTTAAATCTGTTTTTTGCCTCTGTTACTGTTGGCATAGTTTATCCTCCTTTATTCAGAATATTTATAATAGTCGCTAAGTTCAATATCATACTTGCGTAACAATCGGTAAAGATATCGGTCAAAGGACTCACCAGGTCGCCATTTATGATTTGCAAAGTCTCTTTCTACTAACTTAACTCGGTCTGGAATTGGTAACGCTACTATCGCCATTTTAACCCTCCATAAAAAGCTCGAGCTGCTTTGGTGCTTCCACCTCAACTTCTGTTATGGCTTGCCGCTTCTCTGCTCTCTTCCTCTCCTGCCTGTGCTTAATCCGCTGCTTGTATATCCAATCTTTCAGGTCCTGAAGGCGGTTTATATCATAATCGCTTAGAGTGTTTACCCTAATATCCTCTGGAAATTCAGTACCACGTCTGGACATCACCTTACCAGCAATATAGAGGTAAATCTGTGTCCAATGTTCCCCCATAGGAGCGGTTAAACTGGCAGTATAAAGATAGGCACAAGCCTCAGCGTCGCTAGCTGTCGGCTTTTCTCCCACCAACGCCGCTACATTACCGAATAACCGCTCCAGCGTTATCTCTCCTTTGATCCAGTCTGGTAAACTATCCCCCCAACCACCGGGCATCACGATTATTGCGTCAGTGAAAACACCCACAAGGTTATCCATTTGCCTGTCTAGGTTTACTATCGCCATTGTAATCCCCTCCATAATATAAAAAATGCCAAGCTCTGAGCCTCTTTCGGATCCAGCTCAATAGTCCCGTTTGGTATGTCCTCGAATATACTAACTCTTGTGATTTGGAATTGCTTACCATCATAATCAACCACTAGCCGACTATGATTGTTTGTGATTACCTTGCTTTCTAATTCAACCTTAACCTCTGCCATAATTTACCCCCTTTTATTCCGGGAATAGTATTGCCAGCCTCTTTCATTCCCCCTCTTCATCAATACGAGCTATCACTTCTAACATATCCTTCCTGCCATTCCCTGATAATATGGCCTGAATATCCATATTGCCATATTCCAAGTTATCCTGTGTTTGTTCCCAGGCTGCCTTCCCTCTTGGAGATTTAGCATCGCTAGCGATGCCAGCTCCGCCAATGTTTTTACCTTTGTATTGAACCTGATGTCCCCTAGAATTTGCTATTACATTAAAATCCTTTCTGTCCATCTTTCCCTCCTTAATCTTGCTATGCTTTACTGTGCCTCTTCAGTGCCTTTCGGCAGACGCCGGATTATGCCGGCGTTTCGGCTTTAGTCTCCGAAGTAAAATTGTCTTGCATAAGTCAATAAGGCTTTGTCCTCTTCATCAGTTGTATCCGCATATCTTATCCAGGGAGTGAACCAGTCTTGGTATTCTATTCTGGCAGTCTCCGGTTGCTGATGGTCGTCAAGTTCGCCAATGATCCTAACGGCTGGCCCACCAGTGCAAAGTAAAATACGATATTCTGTAGCGTTGCCAATCCCAGGATTATGCAGCCCCCCGGTGCAAAGAGTATGCCAGTCTGAGCGCACCTCTATTGATAACGGGTCCTCATATATTCTTCCCTGTGGGTCTTGCCCGTCTATTTCCTCTCCCTTTTCAAGTGCTCTCACCATTTCTATAGTTGAGTCAAGTTGTGCCCGAGCTTCGTCTTTTGCCCTTGTATCCTCTTTTTTCATTGTTCCTCCTGCTTTATTCCGCTTACCTGGCTAATATCAAATACTGTAGCGGTGTAAAACCGATCTGCTTCTATAATATCGCCGGTATCATCTTTGGCGCCCACAGGGAACCAAATCATAAAACCATGCTCACCTTTGTTTACTTGCTTCCCTACACGGCGCCACTGTTGATAACCACCAACTACTGTTGGCGTGTGCCCATTACATTGAAGATATACTAACAGGGTATTGTATAGGCTGAGTTGCCTGCCCTCTACAGTGGATATTATGCCCCGGCTGATTAGTGCTTGCTTCTCTTGATCAGTCAAGTTGCTTAACTTGTGTCTGAGTTGTTTAATTCTTTCCTGGCGTTCTATTGACATTACTACTTTACCACCTTAACGGGATTTTTTACTTTCCTCGGTTTATCTTTCCGGTTATGCCTTTCACTGAGTTTAATATTGTGTCTCTTTGACATATTTACCCCCTTTATATTCCGGGAATAGTATTGTCGGCCTCTTTGCTTCCTGGCGGGCTATCCTTAGCCTCTTTGCTTCCTGGCGGGCTATCCTTAGCCTCTTTGCTTCCTGGCGGGCTATCCTTAGCCTCTTTGCTTCCTGGCGGGCTATCCTTAGCCTCTTTGCTTCCTGGAAATCCTTTCTGTACATCTTCCCCCTCCTTTATTTTTCTTTTAAGACTGTGGCGACCAATCTTGGCGTTATACCCATAATGAACGCCTCAGATGGTACAGAGAGGCAATTAGCTGATAGCTTCTTTATCTTGCCTTCTTTGTACCACTGCTTTATTTGCCTTACCTTCTCATTCTCCTTTGCCATCTTATACCTCCTATTTAATCTTGCTATGCTTATTGTAAAACAGTCTATTAGTCATAATCTCCGTTTACTCCACTTTCCCTGTCACTGTAAAACTTGCCACCTGGCCCTATAATGACATTATCAGTGACAGGGATTTGTAGTAACTTGCCTGCTTTTATCAGCGTGTCCCATATTTTACTGTCTTCTCCCGAAGGCGCAGGATTACCAGAGGGATGGTTGTGGACGGTTATGATACTATAAGCAGAGTTAATTATTGCCTTTTTGAAGACTTCTCTAGGGTGAATGAAGGACGCATTCAGTATGCCTACTGCTACCAATTCCTTTTCTATAATTTTTAACCCAGTGTCTAGGTGTAACACCCAAAGACACTCACGGTCTGCCTTTGCCTCTTCTGTCATCAAGTCAGCTATTGATTGGGATGATGTGAGGCTTTGTCCTGTCGCTTCTCTAATCTGTAGTATCTTGAGCTTCATTTCCTTTCTCTCCTCTAGGTATTGTGCCTCTTCAGTGCCTTTCGGCAGACGCCGGATTATGCCGGCGTTTCGGCTTTAGTCTCCGAAGTAAAATTGTCTTGCATAAGTCAATAAGGCTTTGTCCTCTTCATCAGTTGTATCCGCATATCTTATCCAGGGAGTGAACCAGTCTTGGTATTCTATTCTGGCAGTCTCCGGTTGCTGATGGTCGTCAAGTTCGCCAATGATCCTAACGGCTGGCCCACCAGTGCAAAGTAAAATACGATATTCTGTAGCGTTGCCAATCCCAGGATTATGCAGCCCCCCGGTGCAAAGAGTATGCCAGTCTGAGCGCACCTCTATTGATAACGGGCCCTCATATATTCTTCCCTGTGGGTCTTGCCCGTCTATTTCCTCTCCCTTTTCAAGTGCTCTCACCATTTCTATAGTTGAGTCAAGTTGTGCCCGAGCTTCGTCTTTTGCCCTTGTATCCTCTTTATCGTCAATGATAAACAGTGAGCCTACTCTTTGGGCCTTCAGTTTATTGCGCCAAATCCAATAATGGACGGTCTGTTTAGTGACTCCCATTATCTCGGATACCTGCGTTACTGTTTTCATTACTTCCTCTAGTTGAACTTGAACATCCTGGTGCATTCTAGGACATGCCTCAGCCTCTTGGATTGTGTCGAAGAAACTGACCTCATCGGGTTTCCTGTCTGTCTCCCCGTTCGCAAACCATACGTTCATCTTTATCATTTCCTTACCTCCTACTTTATTCCGCTTACCTGGCTAATATCAAATACTGTAGCGGTGTAAAACCGATCTGCTTCTATAATATCGCCGGTATCATCTTTGGCGCCCACAGGGAACCAAATCATAAAACCATGCTCA
>Ga0307379_10002534_pt1 | contig 26988 bp, 29 predicted proteins | sample UN2MG_FD_202237 | JGI IMG/M metagenome (GOLD analysis project Ga0307379, IMG submission 202237) | Soil microbial communities from Risofladan, Vaasa, Finland - UN-2 | ecosystem: Environmental > Terrestrial > Soil > Coastal area > Acid sulfate soil | place: Finland: Risofladan, Vaasa | collected...
TTAATGTAGGATCTCCTGATACCTACCTATCCGGCTGACACGATATTACATCTCATGAATTTTGGGACAAGCCAGCGCGCGCAAAGGTTAGCAGTGAGTAAAGGTACATTTCGGCTCTCGGGATAGTCCTTGATATGCATGCGCGAAAATCGAAGAGCTAGCCGAATCCTAAAACCTTGGCCATCACGTTACTATAATTACATCATAATTTAAATCGGCACGTTAATTTTATTCAAATTTACGCTCCCAGGGAAGTGGGAACCTGAAGGTCTACGCCGTCAAGGCAAGCTAGAAGCCACCACCCATTTTAGCCTCGAATGTTTCGGGCTTGTGAGCCCCCTCAGGTGCCCCGAAGGTGTTAAACGCGCGTGTATCCACCCATCACCCTGACTCCTAGTGGGTTGTCAGGCTCCATCATCGGTTGATAATAGATCGTTTTCGATGTCGATGGGGAGGTCCAGCGTCTCCTTGATGTTTCTGAAGACCAAGCATGTCAGCGTCTTCTCCATGCCGGGAAGGTAGTTGAGTTTGTTCACTATGAACTCGCCGACTGCCTCCGTGCTTCTCTCCTTGATCTTGATCAGGTAGTCCCAGTTCCCCGATATGAGGAAAACCTCCTGGACCTGGGGAAACTTAGCAATTTCACTGCCCAGGGAGTAGTTGGGATACTTCTTGAGGTCGATCTTCGAGATGTCTGCCGTGGCCAGGACGAAGGCGGTCGTGGAGAGATCCAGCTTTCTTGCGTCTAGCGTCGCCTTGTAGCCCTTGATGACTCCGGACTCCTCTAGCTTCTTGATGCGGGAGTAGATCGTGGTTATAGGGCGCCCGGTTATACCACTGATCTCCTTCGCGGACATCTTTGCGTCCTCTTGGAGAAGCTCAATTATCTTCCTGTCCATCTCGTCGAGAGACATCGATAACGACCTGTGATATTTACGAATTTCAACGCTTTAAATTGTGTGTATTTTCGTAATAATCCTCGAATGAAGGTAATATTCGCCTGTAATTGACCGTCTTACCTCTATTTCAGAGCTCGAACCTTATCCTGGTTCCGTTCTTCAGGTCGGTGAAGAACTCGAGCCCGGAGGTTACCCTGCCGATGGTGTTCACGGGGTTAACGGTCGTTGAGTCGCTTGTGTAGATGTTGATAGCGTCACCCATGGGCCAGTAAGCAATGTCCCCAGCCTTCACCGATTTGACGGCCTTCTCAGTCCCCCGCCTGAGACCCACAATGAACGAGTAGCCCCCCCTCTGGGGGTAGGCCCTCCCCTCCACGGGCATTCTCCTCATTATGGCGCCTATGGTGAGGGGCGCCGAGAACCTTACGAGCTCCCCCTCCGCCTCCCCGACGCTGCCGATGAGTATCCGGATCGGCATCCTCGAGGGTCTCTCATCCATCTCACTCAATCCCCGAGGTGGCGTACTTGACGATCTCCATCGCTATGTCGGTGCCCGTCGACTCCTTGAGGGCCTGCCAGCCCGGTGCACCGTTGACCTCCAGGATCACGGGTCCCCTGTCAGTCTCCATGATGTCGACGCCAGCGTAGTCCAACCCCATGGCCTTCACGGCCTTCAAGCCGAGCTCCTTGAACTCATCGGAGACGGGCTCGTCGACCATCCTCCCCCCCTGGGCGACGTTGGTCTTCCAGTTCCCCTCTGCGCCGTACTTGAAGGACGTCCCCACAACCCTGTCGCCGACGACGAAGATGCGCATGTCTCGCCCCGGGTTCCTCAGGTACTCCTGGACGATGAGGGGCTCACCGATCCTGCTCAGGGTCTTGAAGGCGTTGAAGGCGAGGTCAGGGTCGTCGAACTTGAGGATCCCCTTCCCCATGGAGCCGAGGATGGGCTTGAAGACGCTGACCCCCAGCTCCTCCGCCTTGCTGTACGCCTGGTTGAGGCTCTCGGTCGTGAAGGTCTCCGCCACCGGCAGCCCCGCTGAAGCTAGGACGTACTGGGTGGCGTACTTGTCCCTCGCCCTTCGGAATTGGTACCCTGGGTTGACCACCCTGATGCCCGCCACCTCCATGTGCTCGATCATGCTGATCCTGCGCGTCGTCTGCTCGCAGCTCCCGGGGCCGAAGCTCCTGAGGAAGCAGACGTCGGTATCGGATATCTCCTTACTCTTCAGCCAGAAGCGGGAGCCCGCGTTCGAGACCTGGGAGGAAATGTCGAGGATGCTCCCCAAGGTCACATCATGGCCCAGCTCCTGCGCCTTCTCGAAGAGCTCAAGGCCGTTGGCGCTGGGCGATCTTCCGTGGAGAACGAGGACTTTCATGAAATGTCTCCGATAGTCAACATCCAAGGGATAAATAAATCTCCTTTCCTGCTACCCCGCAGTCGACATGAAAAGCGTCTGATTTTAGGACTTTCCGATGATTCAATCCCAACTGAGTCGTTCTTACTGCTCTCGGAACCCATTCTGGGATCTGTTCTTTCAGCCCATAAAGTAGATATTAACTCCTCGGCAACACAAGGGGCATGGGAAAAGGAGAGCAGCGCAGCTGTAACCTGTCCCAGTTCGAGAAGAGGATCTACTGCGCTAAGAAGAGGATCGACAAGGGATGCCTCAAACCTTGGTTCCTCGGGCACAGGTGCCCCTACCTCCAGTGGACCAAGGACGACGTCCAGAAAGAGGCCCGCAGGGGGGTCAAGACGATCAAGTCCTGGAGCAGCTTCACCGAGGAGGCCGTCGAGTACGCCAAGAAGTTCCGCCCCGAGATGAGCCTAGTCCACGGGGATAAGGTCGTCAAGTCCGCGAAGCGCAAGGTGAAGGCAGCAGCGACCTGAGAGATACGATTATTTTCGTTTGTCCGCCGCTCAGAGGAAGTCCCTGAGCCTCATCTCTGGCTCCTGCTCGAGCTTCGAGCGGATCAGCCTGTCCAGGGTGTTGGCGACGTGGTCGGCGACGATGTCGACGAGTTTCTTATCCTCGTCTGTGAAGGCGTTGGGCTTGGAGCCCCGGATGTCGATGAGGGCGACGGTCTTACCGTTGCGCCTCACGGGGACCGCGAGCACCGAGTTCATGCCGTCCTCCGCCTCCCCGTCAAGCTCCCTCCCGATGTCGTCCACGATCTGGGCCTCCCCGGTCATCATCGCCCTCGAGACGATGATGCTCTCGTTTGGCCTCATCTCCGACGGGCTCACGCCGAGTCCCCTCCCGACGCGCTTGAGCTTCTTCTCCTCGTAGAGGTAGATGCCTCCCGAGTCCAAGGGGAGTGTGGCGTCCAGGAACTCCAGGGTCAGGTTCACGACCTCGTCCAGGGTGCTCACGTCGTCGAGGTCGGCCCAGAGCCCGTAGAGGGTCTCCAGCATCTCCTGATATCTTAATCGGTCGGTGACGTCCCTGAAGATGCCCTCGAAGCCCGAGAGCTCCCCGTCGGCCCTCCTCCTCGTCTTTATCGTCGTCTCCAGCCATCCCAGGGAGCCATCCCGCCTCCTGAACCTCCTGAGAAAGCCCCTGACCTGCCCCTCGGTGACCACATTGACGTAGAGGCTCTCCATCTCGTCCCGGGAGATGTACGTGTCCCAGACCTTCAACCCGCCGCTGAGGAGCCTCCGCGGGTCCTCGAACCCTAGGATGTGCGCCCCCGCCCGGTTCATCACGACGAAGTTGCCGTCAAGGTCAGACTGGAAAGTGCCGTCCCCTATGTTCTCGAAGAGCTCCCTGTATCTGGCCTCGGACTCCCGGAGCCTCTGCTGGAGCCTCTTCACCCTCACGACCTTGGAGAGCTTCTCTAGGAGGACGTGGGGCTCCGTCGGCTTCAGCACGAACGCGTCGGCGCCACTGTTCAGGGCTTCCAAGGCGTGCTCCCGGGTCGCAACTCCGGAGAGCATCAGGACGCCGATCTCGGAGTCCATCGTCTTCAGCCCCCTGAGCACTTCAAGCCCGGTAACGTCGGGAAGGTTGATGTCCACGATCGCCGCGTCGAAGGCCCCCCTTCCCACGGACGAGAGAGCGTCCGAGCCCGAGTAGACGTTCTCGACATCGTAGCCCACAACACGGAGAAGTGAAGCGAGGCTGTCGCAGAGCAGCCTGTCGTCATCCACGAGGAGGACGCTCTGCCTCTCGGCCTCGTCGTCGAATATGACATCATGGGTTCTATTATCTGCCCCTGACTGAGACGGACTCGTATATGGGGCGTCCTCGGCTCCGACAGATACAGATGTACCTGTCTCGTACCTGTGTTCTCCGCTCCCCAAACGTTCCACCTGAGAGGAATTCTACGAGAACTCGTCTGAGAGCTGTGGAAAGATAAGTGAATTGAAGTCCTGATCCATAGCAGTGATGTAGGTTCTGTATCTCAGGTATCGAGGACTATCCTGATTGACCATCTCTCCGGGCCCTCCTCGATGCTCATCTCGTGGAACGTCACCGCCTTGATCGCGATGCCCTGTGGGTGACGCTCCAGGTCGAAGGGCTCACCGGTGCAGACGGCTCTCAGCCTGAACTCCTCCCTGTCGATCTCGAGTTCGAACCTTGAGAAGACGAGGAGTTCCACCTCGTGGATATAGAGAAGCTCGTCGATGAAGTTGAAGAGCAGTAAGCCCAGGTCGTCCCCCTCGATCTCGAAGGCCCTCGATACCTCTCCCTCTATTCCCTCGATGGGGGTCATGGCGTTGAAGGCTGCCTTTGCGACGTTGGCGAAGGCCTCCTCGATGGTGCTCCCCCAAGTCTCGACGGTGAGGTCAGCCGTGGGTCCATCTTCAGCGTATCTGTATCCCATATTCTCACTCCCACTCGATGGTGGCCGGGGGCTTGTGGGTGATGTCGTAAACGACCCTCGTCACCTCGGGCACCTCGTTAGTGATTCTCGTCGAGATCCTCTCCAGGACCCCCCAGGGTGCCTTGGAGAAGCTAGCGGTCATGCCGTCCACGCTCTCGACGATCCTGACCGCCACAGTGGCCCCATAGGCCCTCTCGTCCCCCTTCACCCCTGTGCTCCTGGTGTCTGTGAGGACTGCGAGGTACTGCCATGCCGTCTCCCTGAGGGGTGATGCCTCGACCTCCTCGCAGACGATGGCGTCCGCTTTCCGCAGCACCTCCAATTTTTCCTCGGTGACCTCTCCGATGACGCGGACCGCGAGCCCCGGTCCCGGGAACGGTGGGCGCCTCACGATGGACTCCGGGAGGCCGAGCCTGGCGCCAAGGGCCCTCACCTCGTCCTTGTAGAGGTCCCCTAGGGGCTCCACGATCCCCTTGAACTCCATGTTGACGGGGAGCCCGCCGACGTTGTGATGGGTCTTGATCCTGTCCGAGTGCCTCCTGAACCCGGACTCGATTCGGTCTGGGTAGATGGTCCCCTGGATGAGGTACTCGGCGCCTGTCCTCCTAGCCTCCTCCTCAAAGACCCTGATGAACTCCTCACCGATGATCTTGCGCTTCTCCTCCGGTTCAACTATACCCTTCAGCCTCTCTAGGAAGCGCTCCCGGGCGTCGACGACGACGAGGTCCACGTCCATCTTGCCGAAGACGTCGGCCACACTACACGACTCGTCCATGCGCATGAATCCGTGGTCCACGTGGACGGCGGTGAGGCGGTCCCCTAGGGCCCTTGAGGCGAGGACCGCCGCGACGCTAGAGTCGACTCCGCCGCTGAGGGCGATGACCGCCCTTGCATCCCCGACCCTCCCCCTTATCTCATCAACTGAGTTGTCAACGGTGTTGACGGGCCTCCAGTTGGGCTCGCAGCCGCAGACGTTGAAGACGAAGTTGCTGAGCATCTCCCTGCCCCTGTCAGTGTGGACGACCTCAGGGTGCCACTGGAGCCCGTGGAGGGGCCTGCTCACGTGCATGAACGCCGCTACGGGGGAGTTGGAGGTGTGGGCGAGGACCCTGAACTCGTCTGGGAGGCTGAAGACGGTGTCGCCGTGGCTCATCCAGACCCTCTCCAAGGGATTCAACCCCTCAAGGACCCCCACAGGCTCGTCGACGTGGGCCTCCGTGACGCCGTACTCCCTCCTCTCGCCCCGCCTCACCTCTCCCCCCATCATGTGGGCGATGAGCTGGTGGCCGTAGCAGAGGCCGAGGACTGGGAGTCCCATGTCGAGGACGCCGTCGTCCAGTTGGAGGGCGCCTTCCATCCTGACGCTCGCGGGGCTGCCGGAGAGTATGATGCCCTTGAGGCACATGACCTCCTCGAGGCCCTGGACCTCATCGCGGGGCGCGTCGCAGGGGAGTATCTCCGAGTAGACGTTCATCTCCCTCAGGCGTCTGGCGATGAGGTGGCAGTACTGACCCCCGAAGTCGAGGACGGCGATCCCATCCGGACTGTCGTCATCTGGCATACATGAGAAAGCGAGGCGAGTCGCTATATTGATTTTGTTGTACCGTCGTGCAATTTTTCACATTTTGAGAAACGGCCTTTCCCTGGCGCGATTGGGGCCGGAATGGACGAGATCTACATAACTTATCTATTTATGTATTATCTGGTGCTCTTATCCTAACTTCTTTTTACTAATCCATTTCTGATTCCACATATCTTATACATTTATAATGATCATATTTGCATTCATATTAAATCTGTAGGATGTAACTCCATGAACTACAAGAATAAGATGGACGTCCTCGACATGATCATCACCACCCTCAAGGAGCACGAGAAGGTCCTCGACGAACTCACTCACAGGATCGAGAGTTGCCTGCCCGAGGACCCCTCCGCCGGCTCGAAGCTGAGGCTCCAGAGCCCCGACACAAACCAGCAGAGAGCTGAACTAGAGAGCTGGCGTTGATCTCCATGGGGAGCGGACAGGTGCCGACCACGAGGTCAGAGGTCTTCAAGAAGGCGCTTAAGAAGACCGACTGCCCCTACCTCATGGACTGCGAGATCAGGATTACCAAGAGCTACTTCATCCGCATCTGCAGCTCCGCGAGCTACACCAACTGCCATCACTTCGCGAAGAGGGTGGGGGAGCTCAAGGTTCCCATGGAGTGGCTGACGAAGATCGCCGTCATCGAGCACAAGAGCCATGAGGGCGGGCAGGTCAGGGTCGTGGAGGCCTAGGCATCCGAGATTTTTGGAAGGCCGCGACTCACGCCCGTGGGCCCGTCCACTCAAAAGCGCCATATTGTCTATTTACCTAAAAATGGTGAAGTATATTAATAATTTATGTATATTAGGAGATTATCCTTTTACAATATAATAGATAACTGAATCTTTTTGTAAAACAATTTATATTCTATAAACTATTCTATTGGGGATATGGCCGTATTCAAATTTGATCCAGAGAAGCGGGGTCTGAGAAAGACGCTGAGAGAGTACGAGGAGATCGCCATTCGATACATCTGGTCGTTAGGCGATGAAGGAGCCGGTTCGGGAAAGGTCTGGACCTACGTGGGCGAGAACCTGAAAGGTGGAAAGACCATATCGAGGGCCTCAATCATCTTCTTCCTCAACAGGATGGTAGACGAGGGGGTCCTGGGATTCAGGGACGCCACCGGCAAGGGCGGGCACCACAGAATCTACATACCGGCGATGGATGAGAAGGCCTACAAGAAGTACATCGTGAAGACTCTCTACGACAGCGTGGCTAGGGACTTCCCTGAGGAGACCGAAGAGGCCCTCAAGGAAATCTGCAAGAAATAGCGCCAAGAAACCCGCAAATAACCGAACCTTTCTCCCGGTCGAACCCTGACTCTAGTGCTGATACCTGGGCGACCACACATTAAATGACAGTAAATTTAAAAAAAAGTTAAAGAAAAGGTACCATTGTGGTCTCTGTGAGCGCCCGAGATGCCCCTCGCCGCTATCCAAGGGTTGTCGTCGAAGAGAGGTCTATCATCTTCATAGACAAGAATGATGAGAGATGGCTCTGGGGCCACAAGGAGGACGCCGAGACCGCCGCCAGGATAGCGAAGGAGATCGAGTCCGGGCTGAGGCGATCATCAACGCCCGGGACAGCATCATCGCGTTTCTAGGTGATCTGGTGGACGAGTTAACATCCCTGGACGTCTCCGAGGAGGTGCTCGCCTAGGCCATCGATGACACCTACACAGACATCTTCCGGATATTGCCGCGACTTCTGGACTACCTGAGCCTGAGAGCGACGAACAAGTGAGGCCCGCCCGACTGCGTCATGAGAAGATGCGCAGCTGAGATGGGCTTCGATATCTGCTCCAGGTGCGGCGACCTAGAAGTGTGCACAAAGTTTGACTGGCTCGGGGACTCCGCGGGCTATCTGAGGGAGAAGCTGTAGGCATCCGAGGGGAGAGCGAAGCGGGAACTTGTGGCAGAGGCCCTCGCGGAGATCGCGTGACCTTTTTTTCTGTTCCACAGCCGGGGTAACAGATTAATATCAGCCGGTTGCGTATATCTGGGACGCGCGACCGTGGTCCAGTCTGGTATGATTTCTGCCTGCCACGCAGACGACCCGGGTTCGAATCCCGGCGGTCGCACCATTGTCTTTCATGATCGTAAATGCCTTACGCATCTTATGCCAACTTGTGTAGATACATAATGTCAAAGGAGAAGCAGGTTGCCCTCGACTGGGTCGAGGAGAATAAGGGGCTGCTCACGGACGTCCACCAGCAGATCTGGGAGTTCGCTGAGGTCGGCCTCCAGGAGATGAAGACCGCCAAGCTGATGACAGACATCCTTGAGAAGAATGGCTTCAAGGTGGAGAAGGGAGTCGCCGGCATGCCCTCCGCCTTCGTCGCCACCTACGGATCGGGGAAGCCAGTCATAGGCCTCATGGGAGAGCTCGACGCCCTCCCCGGCATCTCGAACAAGGCGGTGCCCTACAAGGAGCCCCTCGTCGAGGGAGGCGCAGGCCACGGATGCGGCCACAACAGCTACGCGACGACCGCCCTCGGAGCCGCCATCGCCATCAAAGAGGCGATCGACAAGCACAAGCTGAAAGGGACCCTGAAGTGCCTCGGCTGCCCCGCCGAGGAGACCCTCGTCGGAAAGGTGTTCATGGTGAGGGACGGCATCTTCGACGGCGTCGACGCCTGCCTAGGCCACCACCCGGGAGCATCAAACACCTCAAGGCTGAGCAGCGGCAACGCGATGAACTCGGTCAAGTTCGAATTCTTCGGGAAGGCCTCACACGCAGCGGGGTCACCCCACCAGGGGATCAGCGCCCTCGACGGCGCGGAGTTGATGAACATCGGCGTCAACTACATGAGGGAGCACGTCGTCCAGGAGGCAAGGATGCACTACGTCATAGAGGACGGCGGCCACGAGCCCAACGTCGTCCCACCCTACGCCAGGAGCTGGTACTACGTGAGGGCCCCCTCACGGGACCTCGTCGACGACTACTACGATAGGGTGCTCAAGATGGCAGACGGCGCTGATCTGATGGCGGGGACCACCCACAAGGTCAAGTTCCTGACCGGCGTCCACAACGGCATGCCCAACAAGCCCATGGCCGAGCAGGTCGTCGCCAACATGAGGAACATCGGAGCCCCCACATATACCGATGAGGAGCTTGCATGGGCCCGTGAACTGGGCAAGTCGATTCCCAAGGACCAGAAGAGGAAGGGGCTGGCTAGGAGCAAGCTGCCCAACGCCATGGAGCTCCTCGACGTCGACATCGACACCAACATCTACGACCCCTACGGGGAAGAGATCAAGGGCGGCGGGGGCTCATCCGATGTCGCTGACGTCGCTTGGAACGTGCCCACTCAACAGTTCAGCACCGCCTACTTCGTAGTCGGATGCCCGGGCCACTCATGGCAGCACACCGCTATCGGCGGCACCAGCATAGCCCACAAGTCCACCATCTTCGCGTCGAAGGTAATGGCCGCCACAGCCATCGACCTAATGACGAAGCCCGACCTCCTAGCAGCCGTCAAAGCCGACTGGGCGATGAGGATGGAGGGGCTTACTTACAAGTCACCGCTCCCAGCAGATCTCAAGCCGCCGCTGGATCAGCTGCGCCCCTTCGAGGACTGAGGCGAGAGTCTAACTCCCTTTTTTTCTTTTTTGACATCCAGCCGAAGGTCAGACCCTGATACCAACATTATTTAATACAGTAACTAATATTCAGGGAAAGTTCATGTCAGGAATTATTTCACCAGAAGAATTTCTCGGATACAAGCCCGGCACCGACCGGAAGCTCGCGGACTGGCCGCAGATCGTCGAGTACTTCCAGAAGGTCGCCGCTGCTTCCGACAGGGTCAAGGTCGACGTCCTGGGGGACACGACCGAGGGCAACCCCTTCATCAGGGCGATAGTCAGCTCAGCTGAGAACATCGCGAACATCGAGGAGATCAGGAAGGTCCAGATGAGGATCTGCAACCCAGAGGGCATAACACCCGAGGAGGAGGCGGACCTCGTCGCCAAGGGCAAGACCATCGTCCTCATCACGTGCAGCATCCACTCCACGGAGATCGCGGCGTCCCAGATGGCCCTCCTTCTCCTCCACAAGCTTGCGTCGAAGGACGAGGCCGAGGTCAAGGAGATACTGGACAACGTCGTCCTCCTCCTAGTCCCATCCCTCAACCCTGACGGCCACGAGATGGTGGTTAAATGGTACAGGGAGAACCTGGACACCAAGTACGAGGGCACCAGCCCCCCCTTCATGTACCACAAGTACGTGGGCCACGACAACAACAGGGACTGGTTCATGTTCACCCAGAAGGAGACCCGGCTCGCCGTCGGGAAGATCCACAACAGGTGGCACCCCCAGATCGTCTACGACCTCCACCAGATGGGGAGCAATGGGGCAAGGCTCTTCGTGCCCCCCTTCACTGACCCCATCGACTCCAACATCGACCCCGTCCTCCAGTCCCAGATCGCATTCATAGGCACATCGATGCTCAACGAGCTGGTCACCGAGGGGAAGAAGGGCGTCTGGTGCTCCGCAGGATACGACCTCTACACCCCCGCCAGGCACTACCAGTGCTACCACGGGGGCATCAGGATCCTCTCGGAAGCGGCCAGCGTGGGCGTCGCCTCCCCCATCGAGGTCAAGAGGAGCGAGGTCCAGTCCCGGAGGGGGACGAGCCCCCTCGACCAGCGATGGAACAACCCGTACCCCTGGACGGGCGGTTCATGGACCCTCGGTGATATCGTCGACTACGAGTTCATCGCGGCCCAGGCTCTGCTGAGGAACGCCGCAAGGTACAGTGACCGTTGGCTCAAGGGAAGCCTCGAGCTCTACAAGAGGGCGCTGAACCCCGAGGGGAGCCCCTACGCATACGTCTTCCCGCCCGACCAGAAGGACCCGGCGACGATGGCAGAGCTGCTGAACACCCTCAGGTTCGGAGACGTCGAGGTCCACAGGGCGAAAGCCCCCTTTGAGGCCGATGGCGTCACCTACCCCGCTGGAACCTACGTTATACTCATCGCTCAACCCTTCGGGCGCTTCGCCAAGACGATGCTGGAGATCCAGCACTACCCCGACCTGAGGGACGACACAAGTCAGCCACCGAAGCGGCCCTACGACGTAACGGCTCAGACCCTATCGATGCTGATGCACGTCGAGGCTCATGAGGTTAAGGAGTGCTTCAAGGTCGACCTGGAGCTTGTGGACAAGGTATCCCTCCCAGGGGGGAGGATCACAGGCGTCGGAAAGCCCTACTTCGTCTTCACACCCGAGTGGAACGTTGCCTTCAAGGCTGTCAACCGGTTGCAGAAGGCCGGCATGGAGGTCTACAGGGTGGATGAACCATTGGAGGTGGAAGGGGACTCGTTCCCTCCCGGAGCCTTCATGGTGAAGGGAGGGTCGAACCTCCTCCAGGAGATGGCTGACACACTAGGGCTAAGCTTTCATGGGTTGGACGACGAGCCGGAGCTCACATACAGGCTGAGATCGCCGCGCATTGGCATCTACAGGGCGTGGTCCTCCGCCGCCGACGAGGGCTGGACTAGGTTCGTGCTGGAGAACTTCGAGTTCCCCTTCAAGACGCTGACTCCCCAGGATGTGAAGCAGGGAGGATTATCCGACAGGTTCGACGTCCTGATCTTCGCCGACTACTCCAGGGACCTGATCATCGAGGGCATAGCTGCCCAGATGAGGGCGTACGGAACGCAGGCCAACTACCCGCCCAAGTACCTTGCGGGCCTCGGCAGGCAGGGTGTCGGGGAGGTGCACAAGTTCATGAGGGCAGGGGGCACCGTCGTGACAGTGAATAACGCCTGCGAGTTTGCCATCAAGGACCTCTCCGCCCCGGCTGTGAACGTCCTGGAGGGTAAGTCGGACTCCGAGTTCTACATCCCCGGCTCCATCATGAGGGCGGTCTTCGACACCACCCACCCCATCGGCTACGGCCTCGACAGGGAGGAGGCCCTCTTCTTCCTGAGGAGCCCCGCGTTCGAGGTGAAGGCGGGCTACAGCGTCGCCTCCTACCCCGAGGCGAACTCCCTGCTAAGCGGCTGGGTCCTCGGGGAGGAGCATCTCCTGAGTAGGACGGCTGTCGCGGAGCTCCCCATGGGCGAGGGGCTGGCGATCCTTATCGGCATACAGCCTATTTTCAGGAGCCAGACGCACGGCACCTTCAAGGTACTCTTCAACTCGATACTCTACGCAGTCGCCGAGTGAGATACCTCCCAACCCCTTTTTTATATTAAATTGTCCGAAAATGAATGCATCTCATTGATGATCATCAATATAGTCTGAAGATTTGAACGTAATTTTAGAATCATCCATTGATTAAGCTGATTCTATAATTGATCCCTGTACCTCAGATGTGAATGAGTGATGATGTCATCGGTGATGAAACGAATCCAGTATTCCGCTGATGCAGACTATCGGTATTCCTCTATTGTCAGTATATTTTCATATATTTTTGATGTAAAAAATCATTATAACCTAATTTAGATTTTAAACCTTAATGCCTCGAATGAGCAGTCGATTATCCGGGGAAGAATGCAAATTCATTTGAATAAAATTAAAATAGGAGAGATTGATAATTTTATATGAGGTTGAAAAACGAGATGAGCGAAGTAAAGTACAATTTGGAGCCTGTCGATAAGAAGCCCTCGAGGAAATACAGGAAAGGCAGTAAATATGACCCGATCTTGGACAGCTTCCTAGGAGGGACACACAAGCTAGTCAAGGTTGATGTTGAGAACAAGGACGCCAACTATCTGAGGACCCAGCTGAACAAGAGGATCGAGGCAAGGGACCTCATGAAGCAGGTCAAGGTATCAGTAGTAAACAACATAGCCTACCTGGAGAAGACATAATACTCTCCAGGAAAAACCCTTTTTTAATTATCTTTTGATGAGAGGACTTCATTCGCTAGATCTCATCATAGGGATCGCGATGTCAATTCCCGGGCTCCGGCAGATATGAACAGGGTTTATATTGATCCCGACTCCCCTGTGAGACGTCATGATCGGCCTGCACCTAATCGTGGACGGAATATTCAATCCCCCCCTCGACGGAGGAGACATTGAGAATATTCTTTCCGAGCTGCCCTTAAGGATCGACATGAACGTGATCGCCGGGCCGGTCGTGGTGAAGGGCTGCCCGGAGAACCCCGGATGGACCGGCTTCGTCATCATCGACAAGTCCCACATTTCGATCCACACCTTCGACGACGGGAACCGCATCTCCGTGGACGTCTTCTCGTGCAAGCCATTCCGGGAGGAGACCGCCCTCAGCTTCCTCGAGGAGCGCATCCGTTTCGAGAAGAAGAACGTGAAGATGCTGACGCGCTCCGAGGAGTGACCTTTTCCCCTAGTTCAGGGGGTCCGTCTCCCTCAGAAGGTCCTCCAGCCTCATCCGGCGCTCCCCCTCCCTCAGGCTGACGCCCAGCACCGGAATCTCCAGGCCTCTCCTCACCTTCTCCTCCTTCAGTGCGTCGATCAGGTGGCCATGTTCATCCGCCGCCCCTGGAGTCCTCTCCACGCCGCAGCTGGGGGAGCCCTCGACACCCAGAACAGCAACCACCCGGATCCGGGGGTCCCGGCCCTTCTCCTGCATCTCAACCATGCGCTCCGCCGCCTCGGAGACGATCTCCATGCATCGCCCCCTGAACTCCTCCTTGTCGTAGCCTCCCTTGTCTCTGGCTGGCCGCGGGTTGCCGTGTAGGCTGAACTCGGGGCAACCAATCTGGACGATGCCCACGCCGTGTCTGCTGAGAACCTCGAATACCTCCGAGATCATGCCCCTCTCCCTTGAGGCGCCTCCCGTGCCCCACTAGGCTCTGGTCGCCTGGTTCAGTATGCAGTGGGATGCGAACACGATCCTCTCAACGTTCACCGCCATCTGTCTCCCCCTTTCAAGCATCTTTTTCCCATTTGAATCGTCAAATGACACTATATCAACTGAATGCTTTATATGATCAAAGTAAAATCAGATATGGAAATGCCGTTTCCAACAGAGTCTGCGGACGAGGCGGACCATAAACGGAGAGTTCTCGTAATCGGGCTCGACGGAGCGACATTCGACGTTATTGAGCCCCTCGCCAGGGCCGGGAGGCTACCGAACCTCTCCAAGCTGATGGAGGAGGGAGCGTCCGGGGTCCTGGAGTCTACGCTGCCGCCGGTGACCATTCCCGCGTGGATCAGCATGATGACGGGGAAGAACCCGGGGGCCCTCGGATTATACGATCTCGTGAAGCGGGACAACTACAGCGTCGAGCCCAACGGCTACTGCTTCAAGGATCATAGGCCCATCTGGAAGATTCTGAACCGGTACGGTTTGAGGACGGGCCTCATGAACCTGCCCGGTACGTATCCCCCGGATGAAGTGGATGGCTTCATGGTGACGGGGATGATGACGCCGTCCAAGCAGAGCTCCTTCAGCTACCCAGACGACCTCGGCAACGACCTGGACAAGACCGTCGACAACTACATGATAGACGTGAGCAACTGGCAGTACCTCGACGAGGGTGAGTTCATCAAGGACATCTACACCGTCTCCGAGAAGAGGCAGATGGCAGCCGAGTACCTCATCGGCCACATCCCCTGCGAGTTCAACATGATCGTCTTTACGAGCACCGACCGGCTTCACCACGTCCTCTGGGACAGGAGGGAGGTCGTGGAGTCCTACTGGGAGGCCCTCGACGGCTTCATCGGGAACATCCTTGAGCTCTTCGGGGAGGATACCACCGTCTTCGTGGTCTCGGATCACGGGTTCAGCACGTTGGAGAGGACCTTCTTCGTCAACGAGTGGCTCAACAGGAAGGGATTCCTCAAGGTGAAGAGGGACGCCTTCAAGAGAGGGTTCGTGAAGATCGGCAGGTTCGTTGAGAGCTTCTATCACTTCCTCGGGAAGAGGAAGCTCTTCAGGCCCATCGCCTCGTTCCTGTACAAGTACGTCGGGATAGAGAGGCTTTCCAAGTACACCTACCAGTACCTGTCCAACATCCACCTGGAGAGTAGGGTCAACTGGGAGAAGACCAAGGCCTTCAGCTGCGTCCACACCCCCCACTTTGGCCAGATATACCTCAACGTGGAGGGGCGTATGAAGAACGGGTGCGTCCCGGAGAAGGAGAGGGCGGAGCTGAGGGATTCCATCATCGAGGATCTTCGGAAGCTGCCCAAGCCCTGGAAGGGGGAGCGCCCTATTGTCGAGGTCTACAAGGCCGAGGACGTCTACTCTGGACCCCACCTCGAAGACGCCCCAGACATCGTTTTCCTCCTCGACGAGGGCCGGTGTGAGGTGGACGCGAAGGTCGGCGAGGGAAGGCTCTACGCGATGGGCGCACCGCTCTCTGGGTGGAAGGGCACTCACACGAGGGACGGCGTCTTCATCGCCAGGGGGCCGGGCATCAAAAAGGGTTTCAAGGTCGAGAAGGCGTCGATCGTCGACGTGACCCCGACGGTCCTCCACATCTACGGCATATCTCCCCAGGACGACATGGACGGGAGGGTGATCGACGAGTTGTTCACGGGAGATGTCCCCTTCCCGAAGAGGGAGTCCCTGGACGTCCCCCTCCATGAAAAGGACGAGGAGTCCGGGCTCGACGACGAGGAGAAGGCGCTGATCGAGGCTCGCCTCAGAAAGCTGGGCTACATATCATAAGGCGGATTACTAGCCCACAATCATTTTAAGGCGACGGAGTCAACGCTGGATAAACTGTGAATGAAAAGATTGAATAATTAAGTAGTAATCCTTTTGATGAAGTAAGGATGGAGACTCAATGAGCATTGAAGAGCAGATAAGGACGATCGCCACGGACGAACTGGAGACCCAGCTAATCGAACTTGAGAAGCGGCTCAGGAACTCCATGAGGCAGGAGAACAGGGAGCTCAAGGAGCAAATGGATGCGCTCGGCGTCCAGCTGGAGCAGGTACAGGCCCGGTTCGGGGAGTTCTCCCTACGAATCGAGAAGCTGGAAGAGGACCTCAGCAACCGGTTCGGACTAGTAGTCAAGTTGAGGAAGTACACCCTAGACCAGCTCATGTCAGAATACAAGAGGCTCACGGGTACCATGCGCCCTGAACAGGAAGAGACTGTTGAGAATGCTGAGATATGACATTAATCCAGGGCCTAGCCGCCCTCGTGTTTATTGTCACATTTATACTTATAGCCGTTGAGGCGATCCATAGAACCCACGCGGCGGTCCTCGGAGCGTTTATTTTCGTCTTTATCGGTGCGGTCAGCCCTGAAGAGTTCCTCCACTTCATCGACCTCGAGATCCTCGCCGTCATCTTCGGCCTCTTCCTTCTTGTTAGGGGTGCTGAGAGGTCGGGCCTGTTCCAGCTTCTCGCCGTCCAGATAATGAGGAACTCGAAGAGCCCGACGGCGTTCGCCGTCATCCTCCTCACCTTCACGGTCCTGCTCGCCGTCTTCGTCAGCAATATTGGTGCGATGCTTATCATGGCGAGCATCACGATAACCATGGCGAGGAGCCTGAAGATCAGGCCCCAGACTCTTCTCATCTTCCAGGCGGTCGTCATCAACGTCGGTGGGATGACCCTCTGGATGGGGTCGATACCCAACATCATCATCGGCCTCGAGGCTGGCCTCTCCTTCATGGACTTCGTCGTCAACATGCTGCCCCTTGGGGTGATCCTCTATGTCGTCACGGTGCTGATCTTCGTGAGGATGTTCAAGAAGGACTTCACCCCCGAACCCGAGGCGGAGTTCAGGGACCTGGAGTTCGGCGAGTGGATAGAGCGCGCCATCGAGGTAAGCGGCCTGAAGGTTACCAAGCTGAACTTTGGCATGGTCTCCGCCGCCCTTGTTCTCCTTCTCACGATCGTCGGGTTCGTCTCGTACGAGAGCTTCAACCTCTCGCCCGCCTTCGTCGCCCTCTCAGGGGGCTTCCTGATGGTGATGCTCCAGTCCAAGGACCCATCCGTCATCTTCAGGGAGATCGACTGGTCTACCATCATTTTCATGGCGTGCCTCTTCGTCATGATCAACGGCCTCGGGAAGATAGGGATAATCGACGTGCTCTCCCAGTACCTGTCCAACGTCATCGGGCGCACGCCCATGGGGGCGACGGTCTCTATGATGTGGCTTTCAGGCATCGTGTCCTCGATCGTCGACAACATACCTCTCTCGACCTCGTTGGCTCCCGTCGTCAAGGACATGGTCGTCGACGAGTCGTGGGGCATCTTATGGTGGGGGCTGGTAGTGGGCGCCAACCTCGGGGGGAGCATGACTCCCATCGGCTCCCCGAGCGGTGTCATCACGATCGGCATCTCCGAGCAGGAGGGTTACCCCATCTCCTTCAACACCTTCCTGAAGATGGGATTCGGGCTGACTATGGTTTACTTCCTCATATCGATGGTCTACTTCTACGTCAAGTTTGGGGTCCTCGCTACTTGAACATCCCGTGAAATCCTGTTTAGGAACCCTTGAGGGGGAAGGGTGATGATGGTGAATATCACGGAAAAAAGGGTTTTTCCGTTCAACGCTAATATCCGGGTGTAGAAGCCATTTTTTCAGTTCCTGTCCGCGTTAAACTGGATAATATTTAAAACAGACTACTAAAATCAATTTGCAAAAGGAAAGGAAGAGATGTCCGAGGCATTCACCCAGTTCGACGCCTTCTTCAACATCCTCATCATAGTCACGGTCATCACACTCGCCGCGAGGCGCTTCCGCTTCCCATCTACAATTGCGCTGATCTTCGCCGGGCTTTTCGCGACGTTGACCCCGGAGTTCCCCATCCTCAACCTTGGACCCGAGATCTTCGTCACCCTCCTCCTGCCCCCCATCATCTTCCAGGAGACGCTGCACCTGGACATCGATGGCCTCATAGATGACTCGGACACCATCCTCAACTACGCCGTCGTCGGCACGCTGATCATGGTGGTCGCTGTGGCTGCCTTCGCGCGGTACGTGATGGGGTTCGAGATCGTTGAGGCCTTCCTGCTTGGCGTCATCATCTCCCCCACGGACCCCGTCGCGGTCATCAGCACCTTCCGGAGCCTCGGCGTCATCAAGAGGTTCCAGCTTCTGGTGGCTGGGGAGTCCCTCTTCAACGACGGCGTCGCCATCGTGATCTACACCCTCCTCGTGACCCTGGTGGCGAGCGGCTCCATGACCTCCCTTGACATCGCAAGCATGTCCCTCGTCAAGGTGGTCGGGGGCTGCATCCTCGGGATGGCCGCCGGATACGTCGTCCACCTCCTCTTCTGCTGGACGGACGACAAGTTCGCGGAGGTCCTCATCTCCTTCATCGTGGCCTTCGGCGTCTCCCGGTTCTCCGAGGAGCTCGGGGCGAGCGGCGTCATCACCACTGTGCTGGCGGGGCTCATCATCAACTACCGATGCCGGAACTACGGGGGCCTCACCGAGGGCTCTAGGGAGATGTTGGACGCCATCTGGGAGTTCGTGGGCTTCACGGCCTCCAGCATCGCGTTCATCTTCATAGGTCTGAACCTGGACCCCTCCGTCCTCCAGAGGTACCTGGGGCCAATAACTGCCCTCACCTTCTTTATCCTCATCGCTAGATACGTAATGGTTGTCGCGATAGCCGAGATCGTCGAGAGAACGAGTGGCAAGAAGATCCCGAGGAACTGGCGCCAAGGCATCTTCTGGAGTGGCCTGAGGGGAGCAGTCTCCGTGGTCCTCGTCCTGGGCGTCGGTGGGCTCTCCCTGCCCCACGGCGAGGTGATGATTGCCCTCACCTTCGGCGTCGTCCTCGCGAGCAACCTGATCCAGGGGCTCACCATGCCCGGGGTCGTCCGCAGGATTGGTCTTACAGCTCAGAGGGTCATTCCCGCCGCGGGCGTCAGGGACGACGACTGACCGAGGTCGATCTCAAGCTTTATCCTGAGGTTGACTACTCTCCCACTGATATGTCTGACCCAGATATTCAGGATGTCCTCAAGGAGCTCAAGGCCCAGAGGGACATGCTGATGCATGGCATGTACAGCCTCCAGAAGTCAGTCGACGACGTCCTCTGGTACCACAGGCTGGGGGAGGTGGCCAAGATCGACAAGGTGAGGATGACGGGGCCCCCGCCCTCAAAGATACCGAACCCGATGGCCCAGGGAGCGGGCAACCCCGTGGTCTTCTGGTCATACACGTTCACCCCAAGGGACGTTGAGGAAGGCAAGAGATATCCCCTGCTCGTCTTCCCCCACGGCGGCGTCCACTCGAGCATGGTCTCCTCTTACGCCCACATCATAGGGGAGCTGTTGAGCCAGGGATACCTGGTGATCGCCCCCGAGTACAGGGGGAGCACTGGCTACGGCGAGAGGCTCTACAAGCTCATCGACTATGGCGGCCTCGAGGTGGAGGACAGCTACGCCGCCCGGAACTGGATGGTGGAGAACAGCCAGCTCGTCGACCCCGACCGCGTCGGCATCATGGGCTGGAGCCACGGCGGCCTCCACGCCCTCCTCAACATCTTCGAGCACCCCGGCGCCTACCAGGCCGCCTTCGCTGGGGTCCCCGTGAGCGACTTGGTGGCTCGGATGGGCTACAAGACCCAGAGGTACCGGGACATGTACTCAGCCGACTACCACATCGGGAAGTCGGCGTATGAGGACGTCAACGAATACAGGCGGCGGTCGCCGGCCTGGAACGCTGAGAAGTTGGAGACGCCCCTCCTCATCCACACGAACACCATCGACGAGGACGTCAACGTCCTGGAGGTGGAGCATCTCATCAAGGCACTGAAGGCAGCGGATAAGGAGTTCGAGTACAAGATCTTCGAGGACGCCCCAGGGGGGCACATCTTCGACAGGATCGACACAAGGCTCGCTAAGGAAGCCAGGCTTGAGATTTATGGGTTCCTCGCCAGGTATCTCAAGCCCCCGAAGCCCCTCTCTAACCTACCCTAGGGGCCCTCTCCTCCCTCAATTCTTTATTATCCGCTGTTTCTTTGAGTATACGCGATGTCGAGTAGACTACGGTTCTCGGGGCGATTCATCGCCGTCCTCCTTATCACGGGCGCCGTGCTTCTGCTCCCGACCCCGCAAGGCCTCACCCCCGAGGGGAAGAGAGCGATGGCGGCGTTCGTCTTCACGGGGGCGGTCTTCGCCCTCCAGCCCGTCTCCCTCCCCTTCGCGAGCCTCATGGTCTCGGTCGCCCTGGTTTCTCTCGGCGTGGCTGACGTCACCCAGGCCTTCGAGACCTTCTCCCGGCCGATCATCACCCTCATCCTGGGCAGCCTGTTCCTAGCGGAGGCCCTTAGGAAGCAAGGCGTGACCCGGAGATACGCCCTCCGCTCCATCGTCGCCTCGGGGGGCTCGGTGAACCGTATTCTGCTGGGGATGATGGGGATAGCCGCTCTCCTTTCCATGTGGATGGAAAACACAGCGACCGCCGCGGTCCTGATACCCGTGGCCCTGACGATCGCCAATCAGGTAAAGGACCGGGAGTCGGCCCAGGAGATCACCGTCCTCCTAGTCTTGGGCATCGCCTACGCAGCGAGCCTGGGGGGTATGGTGACCGTCACGGGCTCGGCGTCCAACGCGGTGGCGGCGGGCTTCCTCACCGAGATCAAGGTCTGGACCTTCCTCGACTGGGTGCGATACGGTCTTCCCGCCTTCCTTGTCGTCTTCCCCATCACGTGGTGGCTCCTCCTCAGGCTCGTCAAAGTCCGGCAGAGGTTCATCGACATCTCCTTGGCGGAGAAGGAGTTGGAGGACCTGGGGGGGCTCAGGTTCGTCGAGTGGGAGGTTCTGCTCACACTGGGGGTGACCGCCGTGGTCTGGATTCTGGGCGCCTCCATCGAGCCAGTGCTTTCCCTCCCCCCCACCGTCCTCTCCCCTGCCGTGGTCTCCATGGCGGCGGTTGCCTTCCTCTCCCTGAGGGGGGTCATCGCCTGGGAGGACGTGAAGGGGGTGAGCTGGGGGATGGTCTTCATAATAGGCGCAGGCCTGTCGTTGGGGGAGACCCTCACGAGGACGGGAGCGACGGCGTGGCTCTCCGAGATGATTAACCCCATGATCAGCGGCAGCCCCTTCATCGTCAGCCTCCTCGTCCTCGTGTTCGCGTCCGCGCTGCTGACAAACGTCATCAACAACACGACGATGGCCGCCATCTTCGTGCCGATCCTCATCAACCTCGCCCGCCAGGACCCCTCCCTTAACGCTGTGCAGCTCGTCCTCCCAATGACCCTCGCCACCACCTTTGGCTACTCTCTCCCCTCAGCATCCGGGAGGATGGCCCTTATCTCGGCCACGGGGATCGTGAAACGCAGCAACATGATGAGGTACGGCTTAATAATGACGGTCGCCAGCGCCGCCGCTCTGGTGGCCCTGTTCTATACGTTGACACTGTTGAGGTTGATATGAGTTGATTGAAGTTTCATCGGCGGGAAACCGCCTTGAGCGATTGTTCTCGGAGGTAGATCCTTGAAGATACTTGTAGTCGGGGCCGGGCGTGTCGGCGCCAAGGTGCTCCTGCAGCTTAAGAAGAACCCCGCATTGACGGTCCTCACCGTGGACCCGAGGGACGAGCCCTACGCCATCGAGCAAGGGATAATCGAGTCCGTGGACTACAAGAAGGAGCTTACACCCCGTGACCTCGGGGAGGTCCTTGCTTGGGTGGAGCCCGACCTCGTCCTCGTCACGACCTCCGCGGGCGATATGGGCCACACCGGCGTTCCAGGCCTTGAGATACTAGTCGAGGCGCTCAGGGGGGAGCTTGAGGCTACAGCCAATGTGCCGATCATAGCGGTGGACCGTTCGGGGGTAGGATAGCTAAGATCCCCTCCTATAGACGGAGTTATGCAAAGGGAACTGTGACCCAGTTACAATAAAAAAATGGTAGGTTAGGAGCCGAAGAAGCGGCCCATCGCGTATGCGCCTATGAACATGGCTGCGATCCCGGGAATTATCATCAGGTTGCCGATGCCGAGGCTGGCGAGGGAGGAGCCGGGGCACTGCCCGGAGAGCCCCCACCCGAGGCCGAAGATGACGGCGCCCAGTATCGTGTTCCTGGAGAGCTGGCGGGTCCTGGGCTTGAACTCCCCTCCCAGGATGGGCTCGGGGAGAAACCTGGGGACTATGTTGATGGCAACGAATGCGGTCATGCTGGCGGCGCCCATGAGAAGCAATAGCCCATAGTCCTTGAGCTGAAGGAAGTTTAAGACGATCTCGGGCTTCGCCATGCCGCCCCAGGCAAGCCCGAAGCCGAAGATGAGGCCCCCGATAAAGAGGACGATGTTACGTTTGTTCACGGTAGCACCCCTAGGAACTGCACTATATTGGCCGAGATTACCCCGAAGACGATGAAGGTGATGACGGCGAGGAGGGAGGTCGTCGACAGTGAGGCGAGGCCGCTGATGCCGTGGCCCGAGGTGCATCCGCTTGAGAGCCTTGTGCCGAAGCCGACAAGGAATCCGCCGATGAGGATCCTCCAGAGCTGGACATCCGTCGTCCAGAACCCGGAGATGGTCAACGCGTAGACCACCGCCCCAAGGATGACACCCGCAGCGAAGTAGAGCCTCCACTCCCGGCTGTCGATGTATGTCTTCCTCTGGAAGTAGGGGATCTTGGAGAAGTAAGAGATGGTGCTGCTGAAGAAGCTGCTCTGGGTGGAGTGGAGCCCTGTCATGATGTAGACGAAGGCGACGCCGATGCCGATGATGAGCCCCCCGATGATGTAGGGGTAGATGCCTAAAGGAAACATGTTTGAAAAAACGGAACCGCTATTGAAAAATATTTAGCTTTAGTTTCTATTCCAACGCTCTCTTCCCGAATTTTATCTTCAGGATAAGGCGCACGCCGTGTCGCTGAGGGCACCATCGATCTCCTGCACCGCCTCCTCCAGGGGCCTGTACCCCACGATCTCTCCGGCCTCATCCCCATTGCAGAAGACCTTCGTAGTCGGGGTCTCCTCCACCCCCATGCCCTCCGCCAGCCTCAGGTTCTCGATGCTCTTCATCATGTTCATCCTGAGGAACTTGACCCGGTCCCCCATCACCTCGGGGAGCCTGTCGTACACGGGCTTGAACTTTTGGCAGCCGTTGCAGGAGCGGATCCAGAACTCCAGGACGACGGCTCCCCCGGCCCTCTTCACCTCATCCTCGAAGGAGTCAGCCTGAATATCAGATATCTCCGCCATAAGAGCTCCCATTTGATCGACGAAACTGTCGGTTTTAAACGTATTACTCAGTTTACAGATGAGAAATAGGAGGGGATTCACCCTTTCAGGATGACTTGGCCTTCAGGTACGCCTCGACGACCTTGGGGAACTCGATTATCGGCTCGAAGCTCACCAGCATCTCAGGGGCTGCGTTGACCATCAGGTTGATCTGCTGCTCGGAGGTCGCCTCTACTAGGCGGAAGCCCCTGAACTCGCCTCCAAGCGAGAAGCTATCGCTTAGTTTCTTCGGGTACGTCCCTGATTCGTCGGGGACGATCCTCTTGAGCTTCTCGATGGCCTCGTCGAACCTGTCGGGGTCTATCTCCCAGTTCAGGATGTACTTCAAATCGCGGTCTCTACATTAATGGGCTCACGGTCTCAAATCGAGACAGTTAGTAGAGCCCATAGAGTCAAGGGCTCGAACCGATTTAAACATTGATCTCTGTCAGACAGTAATCGTTTAAGGCGCCATCCCGTATCGGATTACGTTGGTCTCCATGGTCGAGGATAGGGAGCTGACCCTTCTCCAGGTCAACGACAGCCACGGATACCTCGAGAGGCATCCCGCGCTATTCTGGGAGGGCGAGAGGGAGGTCTACAGAAACGTAGGGGGGTACGCACGCATCTCCACGCTATTCAACGAGATCAGGGAAGAACGGCGCGACTCCGTCATCGCCCTGGACAATGGAGACACGATCCATGGAACGTTTCCCGCTGTGGACAGCCGCGGCGAAGCTATGGTCCCAATGCTCAACCACCTCGCCTTCGACGGGATGACTGCCCACTGGGAGTTCGCCTACGGCCCACGGCAGTTCCAGAGGATCGTGGACAGGCTCGACTACCCGATGCTCGCCATCAACTGCTACAGGGAGAGCGACAGGGAGCTAGCCTTCCCCCCATACGCAGTAGTCGAGAGGAACGGCGTCAGGGTGGGTGTGATTGGGATCGCTGCGACCATCGTCGACAAGACGATGCCGGCCCACTTCAGCGAGGGTCTCAGGTTCACCCTGGGCAGGGAGGAGTTGCCTGGGTATATCGAGGAGCTGCGCGGAGAGGAGAGGGTGGACCTCGTCGTCGTCCTCTCCCACCTCGGCTACCCCCAGGAGCTTCAGCTCGCATCTGAGGTCGACGGCATCGACGTGCTCCTCAGTGGCCACACCCACAACAGGGTCTACGAGGCAGTCAACGTGAACGGGGCTATCGTCATCCAGTCGGGCTGCCACGGCTCCTTCATCGGCAGGCTCGACCTCAAGATTTCGGACCGGGGGGTCGAGGGATTCCGCCACGATCTCATCACCGTGGAGGAGTCCGTCGAGCCTGACCCCGGCGTCGAGGACATGGTGGACAGGACCCTCAGATCCCACAGGGACAAACTCGATGGCCTTGTGGGCGTCACCAAGACGGCGCTGAACAGGAGCCGGGTTCTTGAGTCGACGATGGACAACCTGCTCCTGGACTCGATCATGGAGTACACCGGCGCCGAGGTCGGCTTCTCCAACGGCTGGCGGTACGGCGCCCCTGTCACCTCCGGACCGATCAGGCTCAGCGACGCCTGGAACATTATCCCCACAAATCCGTCGGTCTCCGTCTGCAAGCTGACAGGTGAGGAACTGCTACTCATGATGGAGGAGAACCTGGAACACACCTTCTCACGGAACCCGTACAGTCAGATGGGGGGCTACGTAAAGAGGTGCTCAGGCATCAACGTCTACTTCAAGGTGGAGAGCCCAGAGGGCAGGCGCATACAGGAACTTTACGTGGGTGGTAAGAGGCTCGATAAGAGGCGTACGTACAGGGCGTGCTTCCTGACCACCCAGGGAGTGCCATCGAAGTTCGGCAGGGAGAGGGAGAACCTGAACGGGCGGGCCGTCGACGTCCTCGTCGACTACCTCGCGAGGAATAGCCCGGTCGCACCGGGTTACGTGAACTCCGTGGTGCCGATCTGAGCTCCAGGGTCACAGCGAGTTCCAGAGCCTTTCGACCAGCCCCTCGTCTATCGCACCCGAGCCCCTGGACCTGGCAACGTAGTTGACTATGGGGAAGGCGACCCAGGCGTAGATCTGGCTCACCAGGAACTCGTGCATCCCGTATGGCCTGTTAAGAAACCAGGGCCCCCAGGCCACAGCCAACAGGAAGGCGGTGACGGAGACGAACGCCGCCGCCGTGCTCGTCGCCTTCTTCCAGAAGATGCCATAGAGGAAGGGCGCCATTATCGCTGCCGAGAGGCAGGCCCAGGAGATCATAGCCAGGTCCAGGATCGCCTTAGGCCTGAAGTAGGCGAGGACGAGGCCGGCGAAGGTCACCCCCGCCGTGGCGATCTTGCTGAGCTGGAGGATCTTTTCATCGTCAACGTCGGGGTTGATCAGCTTCTGGTAGATGTCCCTGGCCACGCCGAAGCTCGCCATCAGGATGACCGCGTCCGCCGTCGACTGGGAGGCTGCTATGACCGCGGAGAGGTAGACAGCGCCGATGACCGTCGGCAGCACGAGCATGATTAACTTGGGGATGACTATGTCGTAGTCGGGACTCCCGCCGGAGGTCAGGGGGATTTCTATCCCGTTGGTCTCGAAGGCGTAGCGGGCCGCCGCCCCGTTGAAGTAGGAGCAGCAGGTCATGCTGAGGCAGAAGATTGTGGCGAAGACGATGCCCCACTTGACGACCTTGGGATCCTTCATCATGTAGAACCTGGTCAGCGACTGGGGCAGCCCCCACGGGCCTATGCTGGTCACCATAATGTAGGAGAAGAGGCCCCAGAATCCCCAGACCCCAGGAGAGCTCACGAGGCCCGGATCGATGTTAGCGAGGCCCTGGGTGATGTTGCCTATGCCCCCTCCGAAAGAGATTACCATCACGGTGAGGAACAGGGTGCCCAGCGCCATCGCCGTCCCCTGGATGAAGTCGTTCCAGACGCAGGCGATGGTCCCCCCGAAGGCGAGGTAGAAGCCGACGATGGCCGCCGTGATGATGAGGCTCACCGTGTAGTTGAGGCCCATGGTCACGTTGAAGATGTAGGAGACCCCCATGAAGACGGAGACAAGGTAGACCGTCATGAAGACGACGGTGAGGATGGCCGACCAGACGTGCATGAACTTGGACTGATACCTCTCCCTGAAGAAGTCGGGGAGGGTGAGTGCCCCGAGGGCCTCGCTGAAGCTCCTGATCCTCCCCCCGAATAGGAGGAAGGGCAGGAACGCCCCCAGCACCGTGTTACCGATGGCGATCCACATGGTGGCCAGCCCGAAGCGGTAGGCGTAGGCCCCTCCGCCCACCATGAGCACCGAGCTGAAGTAGACGGTGCCGTAGTGGATCCCCAGCAGAATCGGTCCCACGTTCCTCCCCGCCACGTAGTAGTCCTCAATCGTCTGAACCTTCTTAGCAGATAAGTACCCTATCGCAATCAAAATCACCATGTAGAGAGCGAAAACGATACCGAAAATCCAAGCCTGCTCACCGATCATACTCGCCATATCCCTAAACGCGATTAGTGAACGGCTCACACATCGGCCGTTCTACCGTACTTAATTTAACATTTTATAAAATTTAGGGGTGAAAAAAGGTACCCGGAGCGTTACCGGATCACCCGAGCACTCA
>Ga0307379_10002538_pt1 | contig 26968 bp, 15 predicted proteins | sample UN2MG_FD_202237 | JGI IMG/M metagenome (GOLD analysis project Ga0307379, IMG submission 202237) | Soil microbial communities from Risofladan, Vaasa, Finland - UN-2 | ecosystem: Environmental > Terrestrial > Soil > Coastal area > Acid sulfate soil | place: Finland: Risofladan, Vaasa | collected...
CTCTCCACGCGTGACCGCATCTCTCCCGTCGATCTTGCACTGCTCTACGATCTTGCCGATAGCCTGTTCTTTCAACTTGCCGAGTTCTGGGTCGTTCTTACGTATTTCGAGACCCGTCTCGCAGAACTCGATAGCGCCGGTGAAGTCGCCGCTGCCTATCGCCTTGTCCCCAGCGGTCTTGTACGCGCTACTCACCCCGGCAAGGAGGTCCTCCGCTTCCGGGCCTTCGGAGAGAAAACGCATTTCGAGGGCCGACCTGCGGGCCAGATCGAACAGCCCCGCCGCCTTGTCGAGGTCGTGGGCTTCCAGGGCGGTGCGTCCGTCGTGCAGATACTGCGAGCATTGAGCGGTCTGAAGGCCTCTTGCCGCCTTCTTGTCCTCCGGGCGAAGTAGCAGCGCTAACTTGAACTCGGCAATCCCAGCGGCAAATTGCCCGTCTTTCATCGCCGCTTGGGCGGCGCTCAAGTGGACGTTGAACTGGTTCGACTTCTGAAGCCCGTCCGCATACTTGGTAAGGGCCGGGTCAACGCGGGGCAAGCGATCCAGCTCGTCGGCGTGCTTCTGCACGAGCTGGACGTACACCTCGCCCGCTTCGTCGAGCAGTTCGGGCGTCTCGCGGACGACGCGATTGAGCGTTTCCACGACGCCTGCCAGATCCTCCGACTCCAGGCGTCCCTTGGCGCACTCCAGCCGCTTCCGGGAGACCGCATTCTGCAGTTCCGCGTTCCGGATCGCGGACATGGTGAGCAAGTCGTCGGCCAGGTCGTATTTGCCGGCCTTCACGTACGAATCTGCGCTCTTGAGCAAGCCGGCCGACAGGGCCTCCTTGAGCGATGGCTCCTGTTGAATCCACGCCGCCACCAAGTTGAGGCGCAGTTGAAGCTCGTTCCGGTCTGCGTCCTGCTCGGGCAGGAGTACCGCGGCGACGACTTCGCCGCCCAGCTCCGGGTCCCAATCCAAGATCTGCCGGACGAACTTGATGACCGGCTCGCCAGCCAGCTCCCGCGACCAAGTGAAGATCGCGCCCCGAGCGGCGTCGGGGTCGTGAGGCTCTGGTCGCTTCGACCGACAGTACTCCTTCAGCTTGCCGGCAAGCTCTTCGGCCAGGACCCTCGCATCGACAAGCTCCAGTTCTCCGAGCAACTCCGCGATCGCGAGGCTTCGGGGCATCAGGTCTGCCGCGTCGTGGGGGACATCGGCCAAGATGCCGGCGAAATCGGAGGCGGCCCGGGGCCGCGATTTCGCATCGGTCTCCAGCACGTCCTCCAGCCGCCTCTGCGCTCGTCGAAGCGCCCGGGTCTCTGAGACCTCGTCCTCGCCGGCGTACTCCCGAATTTCCGCCAAGGCGTAAAGGTAGCCCGCTTCCCGGCCGTGAAAGAAATCGTCTTCTCGGGGGCGCATGAGTCGCGCCGCCTCGGAGTAGTCGCCTTCGGCGATCATTCCCCTCGCCCGGCGAACGGCCAATAGCCCGGGAACATAGTAGTACGTCCCCGCGCCGAGGGCGATCAGACAGACCACGGCGCAGAGACGGCCCAGCAGCCGGGAGCGCCGGCGGGGCTTCGCCGGTTGGGCTTGGGTGACCGGCTGCGCCGACGGCGTTTGGGTAGGTCGGATCGTGCTGGCAAACGGCTCGACTTGCGCCAGGGGGAGCCACTGGGGCATGCCTTCCCGCCAGCAGAGCGTCTTCCCAGAAATCCGGTCGGTTTGTAACGACTGAACTATTTGAGTCGATGTAAAAGGACCCAGTGTTTGGCTGCCTTCTCCCGGGAGGTACCATACGGCCTTCGCGGTACTCATCGACGTGCCTCCACGTGCGCAAGTCTCAAAGGAGATTGCCGAATCGACCCAATCGCTGCCTGGAAGCCAAAGGGCTGCCGCCGGCTATTTATCCGACGTCCGCTCCATCAAGTCCTCGATGTCTGCGACTTTCCAGCTTCCGCGCGCCCGAAGCACGTTTCCGCTGGGGGACGTCTTCAACTTCCTGAGCATCTCGAGGGCGTCTTCCCACGCCTCCCGTTGCTCATCTGGCATACGCTGCTCTCCAATCGCGTCCTCGAGACTGTCGATCAGATCGGGAAAGTCCTTTTCGAATCGTTCCGCGTCGCGCTCCCTGCGAAAGATGAGGGCACCGTCGAGGTCCAGCGACGAGCCGACGGACATGCCGATGCCGAACCCCTCCATCCCCGAGAGGATGTCCAAGGCTTCCTTGAGCGAACCCGGAGGGACTGGAAGCAGATCCCAAATGTCCGGAACGCGCATCGCCACATAGTGATCCTTCCTGCAAACGCACCGTAACGCAGTTTGGAGTTCATCATCCAGTTCCGCTCTTTCCCGTCGATCGACGCACCTGAGGACGTTCTTCAAGGCATCTTCCTTGTCCGACACGGAGTAGGTGCAGGTATCTGTCTTGGCTGCCCAGTAGCGATTGGGTCCGTCGCGAAAACCCGCGAAGTCGATCCCCTTGTAGTCGGACATCTTGACCTCCTCAGCCGTCTCCGGCAGGAAGTCCTCAAGCGACAGATCTTCCCCGGTGCGCACGATCCCTACGCTTGAGAAGTCCCCCAGCGTTACGATGAACACGTCTTCGACGTCGTCGGGATCCAGAGTGCCGGGCAGCGAGCCCCGACCAGCCGGCGTCATCTCCTCGAAGTCCGCGTACAGGTCGGTATCTCGCAGCCGGTCCAAGTTGATGTAGCTGAGGCCGCGGACCTTGTCGGGGATGTAATAGCGGTATCGCCGCGGCACGTCGCCGCCGGTGAGAAACGCGGCCGCCAGGGTCCACAGCAGATAGACGACGAGGATGGCGGCGACCGCGCCAACGGCGAGCTTCAGCGGCCTGGCGAACGAGCCGAGCCGGGGCATCTTCCCTTCCAGGATCGGGCCGACCTCCGCTTCCAGAGCTGCCAGCTCGTCGCTCTTGGCGGAAAGCGAGGCGCGGAGTTGGTCGATGCCGCTGTAATGGGCCGCCGCCTCGGGTATCTCTGGCCGGGCCGCCTCGGCCTTGCGGCCGATCTGGATCATCACTTCGCGCTGGCGGGCCTGATGTTGGGCGATCTCTCGCTTGAGCTCCTTGAGGACCGAGCCGCTGCCCGGCGTGTTCTGGAGCGAGTCTCGCGTCATCTGTTTCTGTCCGAGGATTTCCTGGACCTGCGCGAGTTCCGCGATCTGGGTGTCGATGTCCACCTCCGGAGGGCGATGCTGCAATGTCAGAGTTCCCAGCGTTTCGCACTTCTCGTCGATGGCGGTGTGCAGGTTCTTGACGTCGTGTTTGAGCTTCAGTGCCCGCGCGCGCTTCTTGACGGCAGCCCAGCCGGTCTTGAACTTCTGCCCAATCTCCGAACTTGCGGGCGCCGATCTCTTCTGGTATCCGGCCAACACGTCTTGCGCCTTATCGGCTTCCACAACTCCGGCCTCCGGCACGGGAGGCGGTACGGGAGGCGGTACGGGAGGCGGTGGTGCGGGAGGTGCTTCCATCGGTTCAGGCCTAGCGGAGCCGGCTACCGCGACGACGAACTGGTGCCCACAATCGTTGCATTGAATCATCTTGCCTTGCACGGATCGTGGAGCCGAGTGAACCGTGCTGCATTTCGGACACTTGATGGTCGCCCTGTCCAGCTTGGACTCGCTGGCTGTGAATGTGAAACCGCAGCTCTGACATCGAACTTTCTTGCCCAGCACGCTCTCCTCGGCTGGATGAGATTTGGCACAGTTCGGACAGACTATCTCGATCATTTTCGAGTCCTTCTCTTACATGAGGAATTCATGTCAGCAGTCATTCCACCGAACCTTCCTATTGCGCAAGTTGGCCACTACGCGCCCGCGTCCTGATGAGTGCGAGAATTTGACCGCTCCTGAGTGGTGTGCGCGAGCGTTGAGTTCCCGGCCTGATACGGCAAGAACAATGGAAACCTGCGGAGACAGTCCGCCGGCGCCTCGTACCGACGGCCCCTGTGTCGCGACCGTCAGACTGAGATTGTACAGCCTCTGGGTAAGGTTGGAAACCTCTCGGGGTCAAACCGACGGCCCGAGAGCCTCTTTGCCTCCCCTTCCGGCGCAGCCAACCGATCACCTCGAGGGCCGACCGGCGTCCCCCTCTCTGGAGGCAACAACAAGTGGCCAATCAAAGGCGATTTGGGCCTTCTGCCTGGGGCGTGCTAGCAGGGGGCTTTCGTTAAGGCGTTTGGTGCCCTAGCGAATTCGCATGCACTGAAGCACTTGCGAATGCAGCACCCAAACGTACTATATCTCGGCACGATCCGAGAAATAGTGGCGTCGTGAAAAAAATGCGACAACGGCGCACGCGTTGACTCCGCGCCGTCTTGCCGATGACGTTAAGAAATGCTGACGGCTCGTCACTCGCCACTCGTCACTCGCTGGCTTTTCCCGCCAATTGCCATCAGGTGCGAGGCCGTGCGGAGGTACATCACGCCGTCGGCGATGGCGGGGGTGCTGTTCGAGCGTTCTTCGAGGTCGATGCGGGCGAGCTCTTGGAACGCCCTGGCGGCGGCCAGGACGACCATCTCGCCCTCGCGCGAGATGCAGTAGAGGCGATCGCCCACCCGGACCGGGGAGCCGAAGTAGTCGCCGCCGATCCGCTCCCGCCAGACGATTTCGCCGGTGGGGGCATCCAGACAAGTGACGACGCCCCGGTCGAACCAGGCGAATAGGAGATCGCCATGCGCCACCGGCGTGCACACGTACGGCAGCGATCCCTTGACCTCGTAGGCGATTTCTGACGCGGCGCCGGTGGCCGGGTTGCCCGGCCGCACGGCGAACATCTGCCTGCCCACGCCGCCGGTGCCGCAGCAGCCGAAGATCAGGCCGGCCGCGACCGCCGGCGACCCGACCACGCGGTACTTGAACACGGCCTGCTCCCAGTTCAGCTTGCCCGTGCGCGGATCGAGGCTGCTGATCCCGTGGCCCCAACTGCTGAGGATCAACTGCGGCGGCCCCGTCTCGGGCTGGTAGAGGCAGGGGGTCGCGAAGGCCGCCTTGGCCGTGCGTCGCTCGGCCTGCCATCGAATCTCGCCGGTCGTCCGGTCCAATGCCACGACGGAGCTCTCGCCGTCCTGCTCGTCGGGGAGGATGAGCAAGTCGTCGAACAACATGGGCGACGCCCCAAATCCATGTTGGGACTCGAATGGCCCCAGGTCGCGGCGCCACACTTCACGCCCTTCCGCCTGGGTGAGTGCCATGGCCGTATACTTTTCGGGCGTGGCGAAACTGTAGTAGACGTGCTCGGCGTCCGAGGCCGGCGTCGACGAGGCGTAGCAGTTGAACCGGTGCTTGGGGTGGGTGGTCGACGGGAAGTCCCGTTGCCAGATCAATCCTCCGTCCGAGGTCCGTAGACAACGGATCACCTGCGTGGCGTCTTCCTCCTCGGCGGAGGTGACGAACACCCGATCGCCCCATACGACCGGCGACGAGTAGCCGATCCCCGCCAGCTCGACTCTCCAGTGGTAGTCCTCGGTCGTCCAGCGGACCGGGATGGTGGTTGCCTCGCTGACGCCGGCGCCGTTCGGTCCGCGGAACCGGGGCCAGTTCTGGCCAAACGCCAGGCCGGTGAACGTCAGTGCCAAGCCAAACACCACGGGCAGAACGGAGCGGCGGTACATCATAGTGGGCATCCTTCTTGCGGGACCGTTGGGCGGTAATTGGAGGGGGCCGTGCCCGGGCGTGCGGCCACTTCTTCTCTCGGGCTCTCCCCCGCCTGCGAGGCAGAGGGAGTCGACTTGCCAGAATCGTACCTTGCCAGGTGTCCCGGGGAAAGGTGGCAGGACGTATGTCCCGCTGGATGGGGGAAAGACGACGCAGAATCCTTGCCCTGTCGTGTCCCTTACTGCGTTTTCTTCCGGCGACGTATCCGGGCGATGGCAGAGCCTGCACAACCTCAGTGGCCGTGGAAACGCCTTTCCCTCCCGGGTGCCATTCGGCCCCTTCATCGCAGGGTTGATGCCTCCCCGGGCCTCGGGCTGTGACCTTGTTCCGAGGGGCCGTTCCAGGTACCATAACGGGAAACCTTGACGACTGTGGAACTTAGGCATTTGTTTGAAGTTCAATACTTTTGAGGGACATCGAATGGCTCGTTCGGGTGTATTGGCAGAGCGTCTTCGTTTGGTGTCAGCGTTGGTGGTGTTCTCGGTGGCCTGGAGCCTTTGCGCACCGGCGTTTGCCGACCCCCAGCCGCCAACGGCCCAGGATCGTCGCATCGCGCAGATCGTCACCAAGCTGCTCGAGAGAGACCATCTCACCGAGCACCCGCTGGATGACGAGATCTCGGAGCGGTGCTTGACGACTTTTCTGAAGAGCCTCGACCCCTGGAAGCTCTACTTCTACCAATCCGACGTGGACCGGTTCATGTCGCGGAGGCACGAGCTGGACGACTTGGCCAGGAGTCGCCGGTTCGACGAGTTCCTCGGCTTCGCCTACCAGGTCTTCGGGACCCTGATGGAGCGGATCGACCAGCGGGCCCAAATGGTCGAGGAGCTTGTGGCAATGGACCATGATTTCACCGTCGACGAGGAGATCGTTCGCGATCCCGATCTGGTGCGCTATCCCCAGAACGAGGACGAGGCCCGCGAGAGATGGCGGAAGCTGATCAAGTACGATCTGTTGACGCTGAAGCTCGAAGGGATCGAAGGCGAAGAGGCCGTCACGAAGCTGCGCAGTCGATATCAGAGCCGTTTCCGCCGGGCGCACCAGACCGACCGGGAAGAGCTGTTGGAGATCTACCTGACGGCGATGACCACGGCCTTCGATCCGCATACGGCTTACATGTCGCCCGACACGCTGGAGAACTTCAACATCGTGATGCGGCTCCAGTTGGAGGGCATTGGCGCTGCGTTGCAGTCGGTCGACGGGGAGACGGTGGTCAAGGAGATTATTCCGGGCGGGGCGGCCGACAAGAACGGACGGCTGAAGGTCAAGGACCGGATCGTGGGGGTCGGGGAGGGTGAGCAGGGCGAAATCGAAGACGTGGTGAACATGAAGCTGAAGAACGTGGTCAAGAGGATCCGGGGGGCACGAGGCACGATCGTGCGCCTGGAAGTCGTCTCGGACGACAGCCCCGAGCGGAAGACCATCCAGATCAAACGGGACAAGATCGAGCTCAAGGACAGCGAGGCCCGCGGTAAGGTCTTCGAGGAAGGCCGGAAGCCCGACGGCGAGCCGTACAAGATCGGCGTGATCGACCTGCCCAGCTTCTACATGGACATGTCCGGGGCGAGCCGGGGCGTCCCCAACTACAAGAGCAGCACCGTGGACGTGGAAAAGATCGTCAGGGACTTCCGCGCCAAGGGCGTCGACGCGATCGTCCTCGATCTGCGCCAAAACGGCGGCGGGTCGCTGACCGAGGCGGTCAACCTCACCGGGCTCTTCGTCGAGGAGGAGGGAGTCGTTGTTCAGGTGAAGGGGGCGGGACGTCAAGAAGTCTATAGCGCTCCCCCGCGGGCGAAATCGCTCCGGGAACTGGAGGACCGCTACCACAGCAAGTTCGTGCTCGATCCCGAAGGGTGCTGGTCGGGCCCCCTCGTGGTTCTGACGAGCAAGTTCAGTGCCAGTGCCAGTGAGATCCTGGCCGGCGCGATCCAGGACTACCGCCGTGGGCTGATCGTGGGCGATCGCGCAACCCACGGAAAAGGGACCGTGCAAAGCCTGGTGGATCTGGGAAGGCAGATCTTCGATCTTCCCAACGTACGGGACGAATACGGGGCACTCAAGATCACCCAGCAGCGGTTCTACCGCCCCAGCGGCGCCAGCACCCAGAATCGCGGCGTGTTGGCCGACGTGGAGCTGCCCTCGCTCACCACGCATCTCGACGTGGCCGAGGCCGACCTCGACTACCCCGTCGCGTTCCACCAAGTCCGGCCGCTGGAATTCAAGAAGCTCGATCGTGTCGACGAGACGATCTCCGATCGGCTCAGCTATCTCTCCAGTCAACGCCGCCAGGAATCGGAGGATTTCCAGGAGGTGCTCCAAGACATCGATCGATATCTGGAGCGTAAGGAACGGAAGACCGTCACGCTCAACGAGGCGAAGTTCATGGCGGAAATGGAGGACCTCAACGCCGACAAGGAGGAGAAAGAGACGATCGAGCAGATGAGCGATCCCAGCGACAATGGGATCGAGCGAAACTACTACCTGGACGAAGCGCTGGCCATCACCGCCGACTACTTGAAGCTGATGAACGACATGCCGGCAAACTGACAGAGTGACACGGTGACAGGGTGACGTGTCGTCACCCTGTCTCACCCCCTTACCCTTCTTTCGCGCTCCAATCCTCTTGCACGGCATCCTCCTCAATACGCTTTGGCGAACAACACCCGCCGGGGGCTGGGTTTGCCCGTGAAGGGGCACGTGCCCTCTTCCTCCTCCGCGTCCGACGGGATGCAGCGGATCGTCACTTGCAGGTCCTGCTTGACTTGCCCCTCCACCTCCGGGTCGCCGCTCCAATGACACAGGGCGAACCCGCCGTGGATTTCCGGCTTCTCGCGATTTTCGGGCGTGAAGAAGTCGTAGAAGTCCTCCTTGGTGTCGATCCGCACCGTGTGCTGACGCCGAAACGCCCGGGCACGCTCCAACATCGCGTCCTGGATCTCGTCAAGCTGCTTGGGCAACGTCTGGACGAACTGGCTCCGGGCAACGCTTTCGCGCTGCTTGTGAGGACGGTCGCGGCGCCCGGCGTACACGGCGTCCTGGGCGATGTCGCGGGGCCCAATCTCCAAGCGAATGGGCACGCCGTTCTTGATCCACGACCAGACTTTCTCCCCGCCGCGGAGGTCCCGGGCGTCGAGTTCCACCCGCACCGGCTGCCCATAGTACGTCATGCTGCGGAGCTCGGTGGCCAGCTTCTCGCAGTAGTCCATCACCGAGGCTCGCGTCTGGTCCTTGTGAATCACGGGAAGGATCGCCACGTGGGCCGGGGCCACGCGCGGGGGCAGGACCAATCCGTCGTCGTCGCCGTGCGTCATCACCAGGCCGCCGATCAGACGCGTAGAGACGCCCCACGACGTGGTCCAGGCGAAGACCTCCTGGCCGTTTGCGTCGAGGAACTTGATCTGGGAGGCCTTGGCGAAATTCTGGCCCAGGAAATGCGACGTGCCCGCCTGAAGCGCCTTCCGGTCCTGCATCATGGCCTCGATGGCAAAGGTCGAGACCGCGCCGGGAAAACGCTCGCTTTCCGTCTTCTCGCCCTTGATGACCGGCATCGCCATGCAGTTCTCGGCGAAGTCGGCGTAGAGGTCGAGGATGCTCATCGTTTCCCGCCGGGCCTCCTCCGGCGTGGCATGGGCCGTGTGTCCTTCCTGCCACAGGAACTCGGTGGTCCGCAGAAACAGCCGGGTCCGCATCTCCCATCGCACGACGTTGGCCCACTGGTTGATCAGAAGCGGCAGGTCGCGGTACGACTGGACCCACCTGGCGAACATCTCCCCGATGATCGTCTCCGAGGTGGGACGCACGACCAACGGCTCCTCCAGCCGCCCCACCGGGACGAGGGTGCCGTCCTCCGACGCCTCCAGCCGGTGGTGCGTCACCACCGCGCACTCCTTGGCAAAGCCCTCGACGTGTTCTGCCTCCTTGGCAAGAAAGCTCAACGGGATAAACAGGGGGAAATAGGCGTTTCGGTGGCCCGTCTCCCTGAATCGCTCGTCCAAGATCCGCTGAAAGTTCTCCCAAATGCTGTACCCCCACGGCTTGATGACCATACAGCCCCGCACGGGGGAGTTTTCGGCCAAGTCGGCCGCCCGGATCACTTGCAGGTACCATTCCGGGTAGTCTTCGCTACGGGTGGGGGAGATTGCGGTTTCGTTCGCCTTTGACATGGATTACAAGTCATCAAAAGGATTGAGGCTGGTTGCGATATGGCTTCAAGACACTGACAGTAGCCCAACCCGCCCTCCGAGGCAAGGTCCAAGCGCCGTCGGCCGGCGGCCGCCGATCAATGGCTGCCCGGCATGGCGCCCTTGATGTCACATCTCAGGTGGGGCATCGCACGCCATCAACCGGGGGGCACGATCACGAGCCACCCGGCTGCCCAGCCGACTCGACCTTGCCGTCGGGGAAGATCCACCAGTTCCGGCCCCTCGGCCCAAAGGGGAGCTGGACGGGGCGGTCATAGATGGTCAGCGTCTCGGTGACCGAGCGTCCGCCGTGGAACGAGACGGTTCGCACAAGCGCCTTGTCCGCCGCCACCATGCCCGACCACGTAGCCGTCTGCGGTCCCAACTCACTCCGCCGGCCCGGCACGGCGAACGTGATGGGCCGGGCACGACGCAAGAAGCAGTGGAACGGAAGCATCTCCTGGAATCCCTCCTGCACGCCCTTGACGTCATAGACGAACTGCCCCATGGCCGCGTATTCGGGATAGGGATAGTCGGCGGGAAACGCGTCGGGGGTGTCCATCCAGATCGCAAAGGTCTCGGCCCCTCGCAACATCATGTGGCAGGCCATCTCCTTCATCACCCAAGGCTCGGGCAGTCTTCGACCGCGCATCACGAAGTCCAGATACTTCCCGCCGAGCCACACGTGGACCCAGGGAATCAGCAGTTCGCCCTCCCGCAACACCGAAGCTGCCGGGGAGAACCCTTCCAAGCAGCAGTAGAATGCATTCCAGTTCATCTTGTCCTGGTCCCTGCCGGCACCGCCCCAACCCGCATTCATGTACACCCGCGGCATGGCCACGTTCATGCCGCTCTGTTCGTAGCCGTAAGCGGGCCAGCGCCCTTCGGGACGCGGCAGACGATGGATGGGCCACGCATAGAAGTTGCCGATGGGGACGCCGGGGTAGATTCGTCGGGCGGGGTCGCAGAGCATTCTGCGAATCGCCAATGCTCGTGATTGATCAACGGCCGACGAATAGCCGTCCAGGGTAGACAGGGCCTCGTCGGTGAACGTCTCCACGCAGCGTGGGCACTTCCGTGCCATCGCCGCTTGTCTCTGAACCGCCCCCTCCAGGTCGCCGGCATTGCGCAGGCAGGCACCGGATTCGAAATCCACGACGAGCAAGTCCACGTCAATCCCTTCCCGGTTGAGAAGGGCCAAAACCTCACGTGTTTGGGCTGCACCGCTCTCGAGCTTGCGTCCGTCTCGCATCGCCGCGGGGCAGGGAAACTCCTCACTTGCCTCGGCGGGCGGCTGGTGCGGGCTCTTGTATCGGCCCTTGCGGTCCGAAACGAAGTGAATCTGAAGCCATCCCTGAGGCAGAATACAGACCGGGTAGCCACGGCTCTGGCGGTACTTGAGGACGGAAACGTACTTCCCGGCCATGGAAGCGTTGCCAAGGGGATTGCAGAGAGGTGAAATGCCTCGATCCATGAGAAGCTGCTGCACTTCTGCGACCCGCCCGTCCTCCAGGCCGGTTGGGAAATCCCAACTCTGCCAGGTCAGAATCGGCAACCGGTCACCCAGCGGATGCTCCAGGGGCGGGATGTGCTTGCGGATTCCGTCCAGCACGTCCGTCCGGGCCGGTTCCGCGTGAGAATCCTGGCTTGCGATGACGGCAATCGACAGCAAGAGAAATAAACGCATTGCGTGGTCCTTCATTCGCCGTGGTCCTTTCAGAATCTCGGGTTGCGTCCGGCAAGTCGCCCAGAGACTGAGCATCTCCACGCGAGCGCTATGGGAAACGCACGTCCGAGCGATCACGAAAACGGGAGGGAACCGACTTCGATCGCCTTGCGAAGCGGGATCGGCTCGCCGGCATGCTCCCGCTCCCACTCGTTCGTGCCCGGGCAGGCGACTTCACACGCGCCGCAGCCGGGGCATTTCTGGGCATCGACGCGGGGTAGCGCGATGTACTCCTCTTCATTCCATACGATCTCAATCGCCTCGTACGGGCACACTCGGGCACAAATGTCGCACTCCCGGTCCTCGGCCAGAAGACAGATCGACGCGTCGAGCTTCGCCAGGCCGATCGGCGACTTCTGCTTCTCCTTCAAGGACAACCGGGTAATCGCCCCGCTGGGGCAGACCTGCGTGCACGCGTGGCAGTCTTCCCGACAGTAGGCGTCCCGGAAGCGGATCACGGGCGCCAGCACGCCCGCGATGCTCGCACCGGCCCCGTCCGGCTCGATGATCCCCGCGGGGCACGCCCGGATGCAGTTGCCGCAGCGGATGCACAGGCCGGTGAATTGCCGCCGGTCAATCGAGCCCGGCGGGCGGAGCGGCTTGCGCCCGTCGGGCGAAGACCGGTTCGACCAATCGAGCGCCCATCGGGCCCCCAAGCCTGCGCATAACGCCCCGAAAGCGGCGGAAAGGACGGACCGCCGCGCGAGCAAAAAACTGTCAGGAGCCTTTTTGGGCTCGGGGGCCTGCCTATCGCCCGACTCTTTCCCCCGGGGACGAAATAGATTCCTGATACCTTTGATGGCCAGCAACTCCTGGGTCGCCCCGAGGGGACAGATGCGTAGACACCACGCGCCGGGCAGTAACGCGCTGATGACCAGGATCACCGCCAGGGCAACGGCGGAGGCTTGCCCCGCCACACTGAAGGGTACATGCCCGAGCGTAAAAATGCCCTGGAAGATCGCCAGCGGGTCCATCCAGAGGAGGACGGGATAGCCGAAGCACGCGCCTCCCAGCGTCAGCAGGACGATCCACGTCCCGATCCGCGGCAGCTTCCCGGCGGCGGACCTGCCGCGGCGCCCGAGCCGGCTTGCCTGCTCCGTCATCAGGCCGACCGGGCAGAGGTAGCGGCAGAACCAGCGTCGGCGCACCAGCACGATCAGCAAGATGGGCAGGCCGACGAGCGTCGCCAGGCCGACCGTCCGCGCGGCGACCGCCGAACCGATCAAGACGTACGGACTCAGCGACGGCAGCACCAGCGGGGTCCACGGCCAGGGAAGCACGCCCACCGCGAGGATCACGCCCGCCGCCAGGGCCCCGCACCGCACGAGCAGGCGCAGCCGCGGACGTTTCCGGCGTTCCAGCGGCGCTTCGCTTACCGAGGGATCCACTCGACACTCCTCCTTGCCCCTCTCAGGCTGAGGTTTCGCGCACTTCTTGTGCGGCGGTTCTACAGCTTTACCTTCGCCAGGTAGATGCACGTCTTTTCTTCATGGGACGAGTAGTAGCTGATCCAGAGGAGGCCTTCGTGGAAGACCATGCCGGCGTAGCTCGTGTCGCCGCCGGAGGGCAGTGCGAGCAGCTCGGTGAGGGTTCCGGCCGTTGGATCGAGCTGAGACAACGAGGTCCTTTGCCGGGGTTCGTAGAGTCGTGTGGCGGCGATGATTCGTCCGTCGGGCAAGCGGATGATGTTCGGGCCGCCGATTCGTACGCCGAGGTCCGTCCATGTCCACTCGGTGTAGGGTGGCTTCGACTTGCCCAGGAAGGCCGCCTTGGTGCCCGTCTCGTGCCGGATCAGGCACAGGGCTGAGCCGTCTTCGAGAAACAGGATTCTGTCTTCGCCGACGCCGTTGGCCACGTTCACCTGCTCGACGAGCGGCCGGTAATGGAGCCCGTCGGGGCTGGTGTAGAAGCGGAGGATTCGTTGGGTGCGGTCGCGGTCCGTACGGTAGCCCATGCTGTAGGCGGCCCCGCGGTGCCAGTGGACCCGCCAGAGCCAGAAGCCGGGATCGCCGATCACCGTGCCCTCGCTCCAGGTCTTTCCCCGGTCGTCGGACAGCCAGACCATCGAATGGTAGCGAATCTCCTCGTCGGCCCGCATGGCGGCGCCGTTGAGCATGAAGCGGCCGTCCGGCGTGACCGAGAGCTTGGCGTCGCGAAGGTCGGCGTCGGGGTGGGGCACCCGTGCGAGCGATTCCCACGTCTCGCCGTCCTCGGAGGTGATCACCCGCAAGGCACCGTCGGGCGAAACGTGCCTGGTGCCTTCGCGGAACACGCAGTACCACCGGCCTTCGTGTCGCAGCAGGTCGGTGAACGCGTTGTGCGGGGCCCTGTCCCAGATTCGACGGACCTCGACGAGGGTGGGCCCGGGCTCAACTTCGTCGGCGCCCGGGAGGTTCGAACACGTCCAGATAACCAGCCCGATCGAGAGAGCTGCTCTTGTCTTCATGGAGGATCCTCGGTGAGTTGTCGAGTGGCAAGAGTTGTCGAGTGGAAGGCGATTCCCGAAGCGTGAGGTCGAGGGCAAACACAGCGGCTCGGAGCACGTTCACTCGCCCGGTCCTTCCTTGCGAGCGTCGTCCGCCAGGGCGTCAGCAATCGCGGTGAGCAGAGCGACGACGGCACGAGCGTGGCGATCCTGGAATTCTTTCAGGTCCTCCGACGTGGCCATATCAACGGCGGATCTCGCACAAGCCGCCGAACTGTCGCCCTCGACGTCGAACGCCGGTGCGCCGAACTGCGTGTAGATCCAGGCGGGCAGACTGCCGCCCGTGCAGCCGGCAACCGCGGCGACCGGTTTCTTCTCGACGTCCTCCGGCGCCATCGCGGCCCGGTACACCCGGTTGAGTTGCTGGCAGCGGGCGACGTACGCCGAGTCCGTCGCGGCCATCTTCGGGTAGAGGAACACGGACCCGGTGATGGAGGCCACGTGGTGATAGGAGAGAACCGCCGCGGGCTTCAACCCTTCAACGAGGCGCACGACCGCCATGGTCTCGGGCTCCGAGGCAGGCGACGCGCCGCGGTAAGTCATGCCATCCGGGTCCGTGGTGACAAAGCCGTAGCTGTGGTCCACCGTCTCCCAACCACCCGCGAAGTTGCGGTTCAGATCGACGCCATTGCTGTTGGTCCGCAGATACGGCGGGTAGCCGCGAACCAGACGTTCGCGCCCATCCGCGTTGACCCGCGGGAGGATGGCTAGGCCGACCTTCTCGACCAACTCCCGGTGTTCTCGGACCACTTTTTCGAAGGCTGGAATGATCAACTCGGCACCGGACTCCCCTGCGTGAATCGAGCCGACCAAGACCAGCGTCCGGTCGCGACGTCCGGCCAGCACGGCCCGAAGACGGCGGCCGTGCACCGTATCGCCGACCTCTCGCGTCTCGACCACACCGGGATACTCGGCTGCCAGTGCCTCCAAACGTCGCTCCGTCTCGTCCCACGACCACCAGACGCGAGGGTCGCGTACCCTCACGGCAGCGGCCCCCGTCGGCAGCTCGGCACGGTCCGTCCCAACCCAGTAGGCGTACGTCTGCCCGTGGGTCACCGCCTTGTCGGTGAAAACGTATTTGCGGTTGTTCAACGCGGGAATGACCCCTTCAAAGATGATGCGGGCGTCCTGCCACGAAAGGCCGTCGAAAAACTCGTCGTAGTCCCTGCCGAGGCGAAAACCGGGTAGCTCGGCCCGCCGGATTCGCAGGCTGACCGAGTCGGCCTTCTCCTTCCGGGTGGCCTCGAAGAACGGGGTGCTCTTGAAGCAGGTGAGCCCGACCTGGCCGTCCGACGCGGTGGCCGTGAGAAACGCGATTGGCTTGTGCTCTTGTTGCACCGCACTCGAATTGGCGTCGTCGGACTTCGCCGCGGCCTCTTCCGTCGCCACCGCTTTGTCGCCCGCGCGGGATATGCCGGAGACACTCGTGGCACTCTGCCGGCCGGATACCGTGAGGGCACCGAACAGAACGACGCCCGCCGCGACGATGCCGCCAACAAGCTCCTTCCGATTCCGTCTAGCGTTCACTGCGAAACCTCGGGGCAGAGGATCTCCTCGCGGCCGTTGGCCCCCGGGGCCCGCGACCGCGAGGGGGTGGGCGGACCTCCGGTCGGGCTACGCCCTCCTTCCGTTCCGCCCACCACCTTGACTTCCAAACCGGACAGCCTTGTCTCTCCCAGCAGTCCTTACCTCCTTGCCCTCTACTCTAACGGATCAGGACGCCTCCGCCGACCGCTACCAGTACGGCCTCCGAACAGCCTGGGCCGTTGGGGCCTCTGATCGCTGCGCCTCAGAACGTCCGCACTTCCACGGCCGCCCCTTGCCGGTCGGCGGAGAGATAGGCGCTGTAGATGGTGGAGATCGAGTCGGCGGCCAATGGGAGATCGCTCTCGGGCTCTTCGCCGTAAGCGATGGTGCGGTAGAACGCCTCCATCTCCTGGGGGTAGCCGGTGACCCAGTCTTCGTCGGGCGAGGTGCAGGTCCAGCCCTGCTTGGTGCCGATCTTCTCGACGGTGTAGACGTCCCGGAAGTACTCCTCCTTGGGGTTGTAGGTCTCCATCGCCGTATTGGGATTGATGTTGCAGATCGTGCGATGGTTGTTGGCGCAGACCTCCAGCCAGTTGTGGATCCCGCCCAGGACGACGTCCGAGGTGACCAGCGTGGCGAGCGTGCCGTCCTCGAACTCGACGTGGATCATGGCGAAATCGTCGATGTCGTAGTAGTCGCAGCGGATGTGGCCCTCGTCGCGGAAGCCGGGGAGCCGGGTGATGGCGTGGGCCCGGGCGGAGACGCTCTTGGGCCGGATCGGCTTGCCGTCGCGCACGCGGCCCTCCACGCGCTTCAGGTACAACGCGGCCGAGAGCGGGTGGCAGCCTTTGCCGATCAGCACGCCGCCGCCGCAACGGGCGGAGTACGCGTAGTCGACCGAGTGGGACCCGCTGTGGGCCTCCTCGCCGTGGATCCAGAGGATCTGACCGCCCGTCTTCTCCAGGATTTCCCGCTCCTTTTGGACCGACGGGGTATACACCCAATTCTCGGCGTAAAGCAGCCGGCCCTTGCTCTTGCGCTCGGCTTCCATCACCTGACGGACGTTGGCCAGGGCCGAATCGAGCGCGACCTGCTTGTCGGCGCGGTCCCAGTGGAAGTCGGGCGAGCCGTCGCCGAAATAGCCGGTCAGTGGCTTCTCGCAGACGGCGAACTTGTCGCGTTCCAGCGCCGCGATGGATACCGGCACGTGCGAGACGGGCGGCACGCAGACGTGGATCACGTCGACCTCGTCGATCAGGGGCTCCAGCCGGTCGAAGAAGCGGATGCCCCGCGCCTCGGCGTACGCCTTGCCCCCCTCCTGGTCGATGGTGTGGACGCCGATCACCTCGACGTTCGTCCCGTAGACCTTCGTGATGGCTTCATAGTGAAACGTGGCCGAAAAGCCGGAACCGACGATTCCGGTGCGGACGGTCTTTTTCATGGCGTGCAATTCCTTTCGGTCGGACGGTGGCGAGACTGGCGAATGGGGAGGCGTTTTGCCGGCCAGCCACTCATTCTGCCCCTGCCACGGCACGTGTCAAGACACGCCGACGCATTTGTAGAACACGAACACTCCCCAGAAGGTCCGTGCTATCGTTAGCCGGTAGCACTGTCCCGCAAGCTCCCCGTACTGGAGCCAGAAGCACAGACTGTTTGGCTTCTCGTCGTCCCACGAGGAGTCCCCGTAGGTCACCAAGACAAGCGCATTATCCCAGAAGAATCGCTCCTCCGGTGGAAGGCTGCCCATTCCTGCATAGGGATCGAGTCCTTTGGGCAAAGGCTTCAGGCCAAGGTCCGTGAATACCTCTTCACTGATATTCGTTTCGTTTCTGAAGTACAGCGTCAATCCCGCGGGGTCGACGCCGTCATCGAAGTGGTAGAACGGAGCGTACCTCCAGTCCACGAACACTGGCTTTCCGGACAGACTCGCTGACAATGTCTTCCGAACGGCCGTGTCTCTGTCCACGTCGCGAACGGGCAGCGGGACGAGCGAAAGCGCGACCGCCGCGAGGATCACTGTGGGGATCAGAACTCGTTTTCGCCGGAGGAATCTCATCCCTGCGACACTCAGTACGGATACAGCCCCTTGAGCTTCCGCTCGCGCAACGGAGTCGCGTCGTAGGTGATCGTGGTCCCGGAGCCCTCCACCTTGATCCCGCCGAGCTTCGGATCCCAGACCCAGGTCCACTGGCGCAGGTCGCCGCGGGGCAGGATCACGCGGTGCAGGACCTTGGTCCGCTTGTCCTTCACCCAGCCGCCGTACTTCCAGGCGTACTGCCAGATCTCGAACCGCATGGTCGCCGCGCCGGGCATTTCGCTTTCGTAGCTGGTGGGTTTGTCGCGGATGAGCATCACCAGCAGCCGGGCGATCTTGTCGTCCCCGCCGAAGTGGAGCGGGACCACCTTGTTCTCGTAGTGCCGGGAGTTGCGGACGTCCTTGTCGATCCACTCCCGCACCTCGTCGTCGATCGTGGCGTCGGGCGGGAAGAACGGATCGAACTCGAGCACCGGCGCATAGGTCCAGCCCTCGACCCGCACCTTGCCCGGCCCCATGATCACCAGATCGTACTCGCCCGGCTTGAGATCCTTGAAGACCCATTTGCCCGCGCCCGCGTCGGTGGCGACGGCGTCGACCTCCGGGACCTCGATCTTGGCTTTGGGGTTGACGGGCTTGCGGTGATTGCCGTCCATGTCCCAGCGTTGGAAGGCGCCTACGAAGGTGACGCCCTGCATGCCCCCCAGGTCGACGGTTACCTTGGCCGCATGGGCAGCAGGCGGGACGATGAACGACAACAAGGACAACGCGAGCCAAGCTGCACGAGTCGGACGATCCCACGGCATGGTCGACACCTCCCTCGGTTGCACGCGGTGGACGGACGTAGTGGATGCATCTTGGCCTGTGAGCCAGCAGCGGTCTGCCATCAGTCGCCAGCTCGTCTTCCCGAAGGAGCGCCGGCTGGTGAGGGCCCTTGCCTCGCCATATCCTGCTGCGCGGTCTGCAATTGGTCGCGTAGCCAGCCCGGACGGTCCGTGGTGATGCCGTCGACGCCCAGGGCGACCAGCCTTCGGGCATCCTCCGGCTCGTTGACCGTCCACACGTACAGCCCCAATCCGAGCCGGTGCATCGAGTCGACGATCTCACAAGTCAGTTCGCCGTCGTACTTCAGGTCCAGGCCGTCGAGCCCGGCCCCGCGGCACTTCTCGATCAGCTCGGCGGGCGGGGCGACGACCGCACCCGTCTTCTCGTTGCGGCTGGGACTCGTGCCCTGAATCCAGTACACCGGCAGCTTGGGCATCCGCGATTTCGCCGCCCGGACCGTGTCGAAATCAAAGGAGATGATGACGGTTTGGTCCGGCTGCTTGCCGGACGCCGCCAACACCCGCTCGAACTCGGGCAGGATCTCCGCCGTGCTCTTGATTTCGATGAACAGCCGTTTCCCGTCGGGCACGGTGGCAAGAATCTCCTCCAGGGTGGGGATTCGCTCGCCGGCAAAGGCCGCGTCTTTCCAGGAGCCGGCGTCGAGGCTTTGCAGCTCGTCGAGGGTCCGCTCGGCCACCTGCCAGCTCTCCCCGGTGGTTCGCTCGGTGGTCTTGTCGTGCAACACGACGATCCGGCCGTCCCCCGTGAGCCGGACGTCGATCTCCACGGCGTCGGTCCCGCGCTGCCAAGCCAGGTTGACCGCGGAGAGCGTGTTTTCCGGGGCCGTGTGCGATGCCCCGCGATGCGCGATGATCTCCACCGAATGGCCTCGTTCGGAAAGGGCGTTTGCGAAAATCAGACAGACGGGCAGAACGAGCCCGAGAGAGCGTGTCCGGCGAAAGGGGTGTCTCTGCATGGTGAATCCTCGGTAGTCATCTCAACGCGACCTCGCCTCCGTGCGGCATCCGTGGAGTGCGTCCGCCACGGATTACGACTCGGGCCCGTCCGTGCACCCGGCATTCATTCGCTCCTCGAAGGGATTCCCGGCGCCGGCTGCTTCGGAGCTTCCACCTCCCCCGCTTCCAGCTTGGCGATGTTCTCGCGGACGACGGGGACCAACGGGCTGCCGGGATAGTCTTTGAGCAGTTGATTCAGGAAGGCCAGCGCCCGATCGACCTGACCTCGCTTGACTTCGCAATCGGCCACCAGGACCAGCAGTTGGTCGATGTGAGGCGAGTCCGGATTGACCGCAAGCTGCGCTTCGACCAGCGCGACGGCCTGGGCATACTCTCCGCGGCCGGCCCAGTATTGGGCCAGCACCAGGTTCAGGTAGCCGTCGATCTTCTCGGCCGGGAACTCGTCTTGCCATGCCCGGAGCTGTCTGGCGGCCCGATCCAGCTCGCCGCTCTTGAGGAACTGCTCGGTCGACCGGCTGTGGGCGCCCTGCCAGGCGGTCCGTTCGATGTGTGTGCGCGTGCTCGCAAGGACCGATTCGGCCTCGTTGTACGACTTCCGGGCGTTCTGGCCGTCGCCGCTTGCCGCGTAGTAGTCCCCCCAAACGCGCTGGAGGCGGCTGGCCACGGGCCCGGTTGCGCTTCCCTGCAAGTGGGCGGTGGCCGCCTCCAGAAGCGACTTGCCCACGTCTTTCTGCAACAGGTCGCTGATGGCGATGTCGGCCGCTTGGACCTCGCACTGGCCCTTCAAGCGGCTATCGGCGATCTTCCGCGACGCGCCGTGCCAGATCCTTGCTGCCAGGCGGGAGTCGCCCAGCTCGTCGCGAGCCATGGGGCCCACCAGGCGAGCGAGCTTGATCAGGTCTTCGTCCCCCTGGGCGGCCGACTGATCGGCGAGAAAGGGCGCCTGGCCCGCGGTGACTGCCGCCGTGACGCACTCGAGCGCTTCGGCCTTCTTAGCCTCCCTTTCCCGCTTGACCTTTTCCGCCTCCCGCTCGACCTTTTCCGGGTTCGGCTTGGCTTCGGGTTCTTCTTGCGATTGCCCGTCCCCCTGGGCTGCTCCCCCTTCCTCGGGCTCCGGGGGGGCCAAGATGCTCTCTATCTTGAACTGGTAGGCCAGCACCAATTGGCGGAGCGCGACCGCGTCGAGCTTCTGGGGATCGTACGTCTGGAGGATGGGCAAGTAGTCGTCCAGCTTGTGGAAATCCTCTTCCTTGAGGATCTTCGGTCGGTCGATGTACACGCGATTGACCATCTCCAACGGGCGCGTTCCCCGCGTGACCGAGAGCTTCACCGCGTACAGCCCCGGCCGGAGGTACACGTGGGTAGGATTCGGCTCCGAGCTGGTCTGCCCGTCGCCGAAGTCCCAGGTGAGCTTGGCCTTCAGAGTCAGCGAATCGGGGGAGACGTCCATGAATCGGGTGCCGATCAGGGCCAGCTCGTTGTCGGGGAGCGGCACGTCGCCGCGGATGCTGACCAGGAAGTCGGGCACCAGCTTCGCCTCTCTCAGGGTGACCGGACCCGCTCGCACCCGGCCCACCGCGGCGGTCCCAAAGGCCGCCGTGGGGATCGCCGTCGGCTTGGGCTTGGCCGCGGCCGGCGAGACCTCCCACGCGGCGACCATCATGGCCTCGGGCCCGCTGGCCGCGTGGTAGTACTCGAACTTGTGCGCGCCGGCCGTGAGCTGGATGTCCTTGCGGCTACCGGTCTTTGCGCGTCGCTCGGGCCGGTGTCGGCCCGGGGCCTCGACCACCAACTTGTCGTCGACGAGCAGGAAGCTACAGTCCTGGCTGGAGGTCAGAAACCCGTACGTCCCGGCCGAGCCGACGCGAAGGTATCCCGAGTAGCGACTGAGAAACGGCCCCGGCTTCAACGAAAACGGATTGTGCGAGTGCTGGACGTTGGCCACGTAGTCGCTCCCGATCCGCTTCGAGGACTCGAACGCCTCGCGGACCGAGTCCAGGCTGTTCAGGTTGCACTCCTCGTACTCCCGGGTCTCCAGGAGCAACCCCTCCTTGGCCGTCCAGGGCGGCACGGCACTCGCGTCCGGTGCCGCTCCGCCGTAGAGGACCTCGTACGAGCTCTGCCGCGGGGCCGTCTCGAACGCCAGCCGGCAGTAGTCGCCGGGCCCAAGCTGGAGCACCCGGGCGGGCAACAGCTTCTGATCCCGCGTCGAGACCAGCACGTTGCGCCCATCCGGCGCGATCTCGTCGTGGTGGAAGAACTGGACCACGACGACCGTATAGTCCTCGCCTCGAGGGATATCGACCCTTCTCATGGCGTTGAATTCGACCTCCCCCCGACGGAACGATTGGGCGGCGAGCCGATCGGGCCATGCCCACACGGTTGCCAAGGCAACCACAGCCAGCGCTGGAATAGAATGCCTCATCTCCACCTCACACCCCTCGAATCGGGTAGACCTCGCTCGCTCCCGTTGCTAAGAGGGCCTCCTTCAACTAATGTAAATGGAGGCTGAGGGTTATGGAAGAAGGAGTCATGCCCATGTCGAGCCCGCCCCAGGCGGCCGCCCCCCAAATGAGCCCCGAAGAGGCCGTGCGCCGCATCGCCCAGGCCCGCGAGATGCTGCTCAGCGAGGTCCACAAGGTCATCATCGGGCAGAGCGAGATGATCGAGCAGATGCTGATCTGCGTTTTCGCTCGCGGCCACTGCCTGACGATCGGCGTGCCCGGGCTGGCCAAGACGCTCACCATCTCCACGCTCGCCAGCGCCCTCCACATGAAGTTCTCCCGGATCCAGTTCACCCCGGACCTGATGCCCAGCGACATCACCGGCACGGAGATCATCGACGAGGACCGGGCCACGGGCCAGCGGCAGTTCCGCTTCGTCAAAGGGCCGGTCTTTGCCAACATCGTGCTGGCCGACGAGATCAACCGCACCCCGCCCAAGACCCAGGCGGCCCTGCTCCAAGCGATGCAGGAGTACGAGGTGACGGCCGCCGGGAAGACCTACCCCTTGGACCTGCCCTTCTTCGTCATGGCCACCCAAAACCCGATCGAGCAGGAGGGGACGTATCCGCTCCCCGAGGCCCAGTTGGACCGGTTCATGCTCTCGATCAACATCGGCTACCCGACGCGGAGCGAAGAACGCGAGATCGTCCTCTCCACCACCCAGAACATCAAAAAGGAGATCCACCCGGTCCTCCAGGGCCGCGACATCCTCTGGATCCAGCAACTCGTGCGTCAGGTGCCCACCAGCCAGCACATGGTCGACTACGCGGTCGACCTGGCCCGGGCGACGCGGCCCAAGGAGCCGCCCAGCCCCGGTTTCGTCAAGAACTGGCTGGCATGGGGCGCCGGACCCCGGGCGGCACAGAACATGATCCTGGGGGCCAAGGCCAGGGCGATCCTGCAAGGCCGGTTTTCCGTGACGTCGGAGGACATCCGTACGATTGCGTATCCCGTCCTACGACACCGACTCTTCACCAACTTCAACGCCGACGCGGAAGGGGTCGACGTGGACCAGGTGATCGAGAAGATCCTGGACACGATCCCCGAGCCCTCCTACGGCGAGGCCGTCGGCCCGACGGATCGCCGCCGCCCCCCCGCGGCCCCGGCTCCGCCCGCCTCGCCCCACGCAAGCCAGCCGGTTCCCCCGCGTGCCAACCCCGGCCCACCGTCCGCCCCGCCCGGCCCGGCCCCTTCTCGACGTCCCTCGACGCCTCCGCCCGCAGCTCCGCCGCCGCAGCGATAGCCGCGTGGCAAGCGCGCAGCCGGGGGGAACAGGGTTTGACGACTACGGCGCCTAGTTCCCAAACCCCCTGTCCCCCGGGCACAAGGCCGGCGGGGAGTGCGGAAACTATGCTTCGGCGGATCCTTATTGCATTGGCCTCACCCAGACGCAGGGTCGGTCGACTCGCCGCCCCGCTGCGCGCGACCCCAGCCACCGGTTGTTGCGTTGGCCCCGCCCAGAGGCAGGGTCGGTCGAGTCGACGCTCCCCGTCGAATCGAGCCCCTTTCCCGGTTCGGGCCGCGAGAAGTTGGAAGCACCCGGGGGCGGCCACAAATCGGCTTGCGGCTCGGCGCTAACATGGTATGCTCGACCGTGTTAGGCGAAACACCGCACGCCCGGAAGCCCCCAAAACCGCCCGTCCAAGTGTCCAACAATGCCGCCCATGAACCGCCCTAAGTCCATTCCTCGCAACTCTTTACAACGAAACCATTTGTTGGACGGTTTTTCTTGGTCCGGCCAAAACTTCCAACTGCTTTCGTACCTGGGGCTTGCGCGAGTGACCTCGTCCAAAAAGGGCGTTTCGCCCAGTACCTGGCGTGCGCGCAGGTGGCCTATGACCCTGTAGCACATCCCCTGGAACCCCAGCGCATTCACCATGGAACCCCAGCGCACTCACCCTCGGGCCCTAGCGCACTTGCGCGCACTGTTAATTGGGCATCACGCCGCAACAAGCGAAGTGCGCTCACGGTAACTCGTGGGGGTCGTTCCCCTCATAGGTGGCGAAATCGGGACGGCGGCGAAAGTGACCGTGTCCAAGAAAGCCCCCGACGCGCCGGCTGCGCAAGCGGGCCGACGTGACAAGAGGAACCTCGCGAGCGCAAGCGTTGCACCCGTCCGGGCGGAGACGCGAGGGGGCGTCTGGCGTTTCAACCCGTAAAGATGACTTAGCATCTTTACAATCCATCGCCCGTCGGCTAGACTCACGGATACAGGCCGACCGTTCGGGCGAGGGGCAGGTGCGTGGGTGGTCGACGCACAGTTCGAATGGTACGAGGAGAGATGGTGCGTTTCATACACCCTTGTGCTAAGGGGGCGCAGTACGAACAGCGGGCTCCCCCGCAGGTCCACGGCCTGCCGACGGAATTCTGCGACAGCTAAGGGACTCGGAGATCGGCAGGGAGGCGCTCGCTGCAAGCAGGCGCTGCGACCGCGCCGTGTCGGATGGCGCTTCGTTGGTGCAACAGACGCGTTCAACCGCGGTGGAAGCCTACCATGGCCATCGAGTTTCTGTGCGATTGCGGCAAGCGCCTGAGGACGGGGGACCAGTACGCGGGCAAGCGTGGCAAATGCCCAGCGTGTGGCGCGGTAGTCAGTATTCCCCAGCCTATCATCCCCGAGATCGTCGAAGAGGAATTCGTCGCGGCGGCGCTTGTCGACGAGGGCGCCGCGGAGGGTCAGCGCGGAGGTTCGGCAGGATCAAACAGAAGGACGTGTAGAATCTGTGATGCGGAACGCAACGATAGTGAGGGTGAGGAGTATTCTCCACGAGACTTGACGCGAATGAAACCTAAGGTTGCTGACGAAGCAGCAATCGCCTTGCACAGTGTCGCTTCGTCGGTCATCATGTTCAATAACCCACCAGGAAGCGCGGACACGCCCATGTGGTGGATCTGCGGGGAGTGCGTCTCCCGTTGCTTCTCGCATGGTCGGACGCGGTAATCGTTGTCGATGGAAAACGCAGTGTTCGGAATGACCACGGGACGGCAACGAGCAAAGTAGCAAAGTAGGGTGCGTGAAACGCACCACCCATGATGCTACTCGAAAGGGAATGGTGTGCGTCACGCACGCTTCTTGTACTAACGGTGGCTGGAGGACAAGGAGACAAGTCATGAGCGGAAAGGTTGATCGGTTGATGCAACGGCTCGATGCCCTTGGCCGAAAACTCGAAAGTCTTCCGGAGACGCATCCGCTTGTGTCAGGTATGGCAAAGAGGCTGGGCCGTGACCTCGTAAGGTACCCCCGCGCACAAGGGAGCCCTGGGGTTTCCGGATACGACATGCTGGAAATGGCCGACAGCACGATCAACACGATGGCCGAGCTGCACGGTAGATGGAACAGATACGTGAGAATTCTCCGTAAGATGTGTGGCACTCTGAAGGCTATCGTCGAGGCTACCGAAGGCCCGGATACCGGCGCGAGGCCCTTTCTAAGTTCGTTCCTCGGAGGCCGATCAACTCGGGAGTCGTAAGTCTCCGCGTTTCCGGCCGGGAACGCCCCGCCGGGGTAGCAAAGTACGGTGCGTGAAACGCACCGCCCATAATGCTACTCGAACGGGGATGGTGCGTTTCACGCACCCTACTCGCTTCAGACGCATGCGCCGGCCCTCCCGGTCGTCGTCCTGGAACGGCCGGCGATCCGCGTGAACAGGGCGTCGCCGCGCGAGGGCCTGCCCGGGGTCGCCATCTCGCCGGCGACCCCAAGCAGGCCGTGGGGTGGATTTCTCCGGTCAGATGTCGGCGTACATGCAGAACTCGTACGGGTGGGGGCGGAGCCGGAGCTGGTCGACTTCGTTTTCGGTCTTGTACCAGATCCAGGTGTCGATCACGTCGGGGGTGAACACGTCGCCGCGGAGAAGGAACTCGTGGTCCGCTCGCAGGGCGGCCAGGGCCGCTTCCAAGGAGCCGGGCGTGGTGGGCACGTCTTTGAGCTCTTCCGGCGTCAGGTCGTAGATGTCCTTATCGAGCGGCTCGCCCGGGTCGATCTTGTTCTGGATCCCGTCGATCATCGCCATCAGCATGGCGGAGAACGCCAGGTACGGGTTGCAGCTCGGGTCGGGGCAGCGGAACTCCAGCCGCTTGGTCTTGGGGTTCGGGCTGTACATGGGAATACGCACGGCCGCCGACCGGTTCCGCTGCGAGTAGGCCAGGTTGACCGGGGCCTCGAACCCGGGCACCAGACGCTTGTAGCTGTTGGTGGTGGGGTTGGAGAACGCACAGATCGCCGGCGCGTGCTTCAATAGGCCGCCCGCGGCGTAGAGGGCCATCTCGCTCAGGCCCGCGTAGCCGCTCCCGGCAAACAGCGGCTGCTCGCCCTTCCAGATGGAAAGGTGGGTGTGCATGCCGGAGCCGTTGTCGCTGAACAGGGGCTTGGGCATGAAGGTGACCGTCTTGCCGTGTCGCCGGGCGACGTTCTTGACGATGTACTTGTACATCATCATCCTGTCGGCCATGGTCACCAGCTCGCCGAAGCGGAGGTCGATCTCGGCCTGGCCCGCGGTGGCCACCTCGTGGTGCTGGCATTCGACGTCGAGGCCGGAGTCGATCATCGTCTGCATCATCTCGTTGCGGATGTCCATCATCTGGTCGGCCGGCGGCACGGGGAAGTAGCCCTCCTTGTGCCGCAGCTTGTGGCCCAGGTTCGGGCCCTCGTCGCGGCCGCGGTTCCACTGGCCTTCGATGCTGTCGATCCGGTAGAACGCCTCCTGCGGCGTGTACTCGAAGCGGATGTCGTCGAAGATGAAGAACTCCGCCTCGGGTCCCACGTGGCACACGTGGCCGATCCCCGTGCTCTTCAGGTAGTTGGCCGCCTTGCGGGCGACGTTGCGCGGGTCGCGCGAGTAGTCTTCCCGGGTGATCGGGTCCTGGATGTTGCAGATCATGGAGAGGGTGGTCAGCGCGGTGAACGGATCGAGGGAAGCCGTCTCCGGCTGCGGCACGACGAGCATGTCGCTCTCATTGATCGCCTGCCACCCCCGGATGCTGGAGCCGTCGAAACCCAGGCCGTCCTCGAAGACGTCCTCGTCGAGCGAGCCCGCCGGGATGGTGAAAT
>Ga0307379_10002539_pt1 | contig 26941 bp, 21 predicted proteins | sample UN2MG_FD_202237 | JGI IMG/M metagenome (GOLD analysis project Ga0307379, IMG submission 202237) | Soil microbial communities from Risofladan, Vaasa, Finland - UN-2 | ecosystem: Environmental > Terrestrial > Soil > Coastal area > Acid sulfate soil | place: Finland: Risofladan, Vaasa | collected...
CGATCGGCGTGGGGCCTGTAGTGAGCCACGGGCGGAACGTAGCCCTTGTTCCCAGGCTCTGCCTGGGAACACACTAACGCGAGGCTCCGCCTCGCCAAGGGCCGGACTACGCGGGGCTGGAAGAAGCTGACCGGCGCCGGTTGCCGGGTGGTGATGGACGGCTCGGCAGGGCAGGCAGAGCCTGCCGACTAGTGCGTTCCCAGGCAGAGCCTGGGAACGAGGGGGTGGATAGGTTCGGCGTGCGGAGGGACCGGAGAGACCATGTGGAGGACGCGATGAGATACGTCGTTGCGACGGCCTGCTGCTTCGCGATTGCGGCGATTGCCGGCGCGGCACGGCCGGATCAGGAATCGCCCGTCGCCTGGTGGCCGCTGGATGAGATCCGGTCCGGCGCAACTCGGGAGACGGTCGGAAAGATCGAGGATCCCGTCGCCGGACGCGCGAACTGCGTCCCCGGCGTGGTCGGCGGGGCGCTCGAATGCGACGGGTTCACCTCCCGTGTGGTCCGCGAGGCGAAGCGGGCACCGGGGCTCGATCGCGCGTTCACGGTCGAGGCCTGGGTCGCCGTCCAAGCGTATCCGTGGGGGTGGTGCCCCATCGTGTCGCAACGCGAGGCACACCGCCGGGGCTACTTCTTCGGCATCGACGCCGAAGGGCACGTGGGCTTGCACCTGGCCGTCGACGGCACGTGGCAAGCCTGCACGTCCGAAAAGCGGCTTCCCCTGCTCCAGTGGGCCCATGTCGGAGGCACGTTCGACCCCGCCGGGGGCATTCGGCTCTACGTGAACGGCGAGCCCGCCGGCACGCTCGATCTTCACGGAAAGATGACGCCGGCCCCGGAGGTCGACCTTCTGATCGGCGCGAACCACGAGAAAGAGCCCGCCATGTTCGAGACGGCGAGCATGCCGATCCATTTCTCCTTCGACGGGCTCCTCGACGAAGTGAAGATCCACGGCCGCGCGCTTTCGGCGGGCGAGATCCAGAAGGGTTACGAGACGGTCCGGCCCGCGGGCCCGCCTCCGCTGACGCTCGCCAGACTGCCCTCCGGTCCCGAGTGCCCCAACAGGTTCGGGGCCTTCTACGTGCCCTTGAAGTACCGCGAAGCGTGGGACGCCGTATGGCGGGGCACCGGCCCGGACGTGGTGGTCACCTTCGACAAGGCCCCGTTCCGGTTCGTCTCGTGGAAGGGGATCTCCTACGCCCCGTGCTGGGTCACGGAGAAAGGGAACTGGTTCACCAACGAGTTCATGGAGCGCGGCGTCGACCGCGGCAAGCGGGGCTGCACGGAGTCGATGTCGGACAAGCGGGCCCGTTTCTCCCACGTGAAGATCCTGGAAGAGAGCGATGCCCGGGCCGTCGTCTACTGGCGGCATTCGCCGGTCGACGTTTTCTACGAGCCGCCGTACGTCGACGAGGTGACCGGCTGGGGCGACTGGTGCGAAGAGTACCACACGATTTACCCCGACGGCGTCGCGGTGCGCAAAGTGGTGATGTTCTCCGGCAACTTCGAGGCGTGGCACGAATGGTGCCAGTCGCTGGAAATCCTCCACCCCGGGCAGCGCCCGGAGGACGTGCTCGACGGCGAACGGATCATGGCGGTCGCCAACATGGAGGGGAAGTCGGAGACGTACGGCTGGTCCCCGGGCGAGAAATCGTACCGCCATCCCGCGCTGGCCGCGGCCAACGTCCAGATCACGTACCTCAAGTCGAAGTTCAACCCGTTCCTCATCCTCGACGACCGACCGGGCAAGAACGACGCGGGCGGCGACGGGCCGGCGATTACCCGCGTGGGCGGCGACGGGTGGTCGCGCTACAGCCGGTTCCCCTGGCGGAACCACTGGCCGGTGACCCAGCCGCCGCTCGTCGGCCGCTACGCGGTGGCCGCCGATCGACCGGCCCATACCTACACGGCGACCCAGTACAGTGCTCCGTATGCCGTGACGGACCACTCGATGACCAAGATCATGCTTTGCGGCATGACCGAGCGCGAGTCGCCTCTGGACCTGTTGCCCCTGGCCCGATCCTGGCTGCGGCCCCCGGAGCTCGAAGTCGTTGCCGGCCCGTTTGAAAGCTGCGTTTACGATCCGACCGAGCGGGCCTACGTCGTGGCTCGCACCGGGAAGGACGCCGCCGCGTCGCTCGAATGCACGATCCACGCCGACGAGGATCGCCCGCTGGTGAACCTGGCGCTGGTGGTCGTCGATTGGGGCGATTCGCCGGTCGACCTGCATATCGACGGTCGCGCCGTCCCGCGGGGTAAAGCGTTCCGCGTGGGCTATCGCCGCCGACCGGACGGGACCGACTTGGTGGTGTGGATCGAGTTGAAGGCGACCCGAAACGTCCAAGTGGCAATGGCGCCGGGTGGAAACATGTAGTTTGGTGTCATCCGTTTGGCTTGGCAGCGAGAAAGTCTTGTTCCCAGGCTCTGCCTGGGAACACACTACGGACGAGGCTCCGCCTCGGCAGGGGCGGGAGTACGCCGGGGCTGGAAGAAGTTGAGTGGCGCCGGTTGCCGGGTGATGATGCACGGCTCGGTGGGGCAGGCAGAGCCTGCCGATTAGTGCGTTCCCAGGCAGAGCCTGGGAACGAGGGCCAAACGAGGGCTAAACAACAACGGGAGAGCTGAGATGTCACGCACAACACCATCGCGGTACGCAGGCGTCTTCGTGGGCGTGCTCATACTGATTGCCAGCGCTATGCCGTCGCAGGCAGCGGAGCCGCCAAGCGTGCCCGTCCACCCGGACCTGGCGTTCATCAACACCAGCTTCGAAAACGCCTCGCCGTTGTGGTGGGAGACGGACGCCGACGGGGCGATCCAGATCCACCTGGTCTACGACCAGGAGCGGTCGTCGCCGAATCGGGCCAACGGGCACTGGTTCTTCGAGGTGCAGGCCACCCCCGGGGCCGACCTCGCGCTGGTGCTCAACCATTTCGACAACGTCTGGAACGGCCGGCTCGGCTCGCCCATCTCCGAAAAGACGATCTCCTTCATCTCGCCCAATGGGAAGGACTGGCAGCCCATCCGGGGCGAGCGGCTGGAGGGCAATCGGTTCAAGCTCCAGGTGCACATGGACGGGCCGTCGCTCTACGTCGCCCGGCTCGAACCGTATCGCCCAAGCGACCTGGAAAACCTCAAGCGCGAGATCGCCGGCAACGCGCTAGTGGAAATCACGGAGATCGGCCATACGGTGGAAGGGCGGCCGCTGGAGATTGTCCGCGTGGGCAACCCCGACGCACCGCACCACGTGCTGCTGCGCGCCCGGGCACACCCCTGGGAGCCCGGGGGCAACTGGGTCGTCGAAGGGCTGATCCGCCGGCTGCTTCGCGACGATGACGATGCCCGGCGCTATCTCCAGCGGTACTGCGTTTGGATCCTCCCCATGGCGAACAAGGACGGCGTCGCCCGGGGCCGAACGCGGTTCAACATGCTGGGCAAGGACCTCAACCGCGACTGGGGCCAGCCGGCCGATCCGCAGCTTGCGCCGGAGAACCACGCCTTGGAGTCCTGGCTCGACAAGACGATTGCGGCCGGCCGAACGCCGGGGCTGGCCATCGATTTTCACAACGACAACAGCGGCAACCTGCACGTCAGCCGCCCGGAAGGCGAGCACGAGGAGTACCTCGCCCGAATGAAGCGGTTCGAGGAGTTGTTGCGCCGCCACACGTGGTTCACCGAGGGGAGCACCGGCGGTAGCTTCCGCAACCCCGGCACCTTCGGCGAAGGGCTGTTGGCCCGTTACGGGATTACGGCGTGCATCCTGGAGCTGAACGCCAACTGGATCGCCGGCCTGGACGACGACGCCCGCAGCACCCACTGGGAGCGGTTCGGCGAAGGGCTTGCCGAGGTGTTCTTCCGGTACTTTGAGGCGGAGGAGTAGCGCGGGCGAGGCGAATCGAAGCCGCGTTCGGCGTCACTTCGCCTGCACCGTCTCTCCGACGAAGGCCAGCAGGTCGTACAAGAGGGCTTCGCCGTGGGGGGAGTCGAGCAGGCTCGACCAGGCGTAGAGGACGCGGCCCCCTTTCGGGTCGCTCGCCTTGTGCTCCACGTAGGCGACGCCGTCGCCGTAGTGCTTTCCTTGGGCGTCGCGGAGCTCCAGGAGGGGGGTGAACTGGTCCCCCTCCGCCAGATCCGAGCGGACGAACGGGCGCCAGCGCTGATCGACCCCTTCGGGGAACGGGAATTCCGGCGGCAGGTGCGGCAGGCGACCGCCGACTTGGACGAACCGCAGGTCCACGCCCTCCGGGGGCTCCTCCCAGCCGCCGCGGGGCCCGCTCACGGACAGCGGCAGGCCGAGCTTGCCGCTCGTGCCCACGGACTGCCGATCCGCGTTGTAGTGGAACGGCATCGGCCCGGACGGGAGGACGACGAGAAACCCGCCCGCCTTCAGGTAGCGGAGCAGCCCCGCGTCCACGTCGCCGCTGGCGTCGACCGTCTGCCGATAGGTCTCGTCAGCCGCATAGATCAGCACCGGATACTTCTCGGCCGCTGAGGCCGTCCAACGGGCGACCTCTTCCCAGGACACGGTCTCCGGTCGGTTGGGCAATCGCAGCAGGGGCCAGACGACCGACAACTGAGCCTCCGGCAACATCCCGATCTTGACGTCGCCCAGCTTGTCGAGATGCTTGCGCTTGGCCTCGTCGCTGATCGCGGTAGCCGCCGCGTCCGGCTGCGGCGGGGGACGTTTGGGGAGGCTCTTGAACCGGGCGGCCAGCTCGGCGGTCATCTTCAGGTACTTGTCGCCGTCTTCCAGCGACGGCTCGATCTCGCTCCCTTCGTGCCATTCGTTCCACGAGGTGATGAGGACCCAGTGCGGGTCGGCCCGGATGGCTTCCTCCCATTGGCGCCGGTACGACGCCCCGTCGTATCGCTCGACGCGAAGCCCCGGCTTGCGGATCTTCGTGTCGTCGTATCCGGGGATGACGGTGATCGTGCTGATCCGGCGGAAGGCGTCGGCCGCCTCGACCCACGCCGGATACCTGGCCGCGGCCCACTCACCCACTTGCGGCAGCTCCTTGTCGCGGAGCTGGCCGGCCGTGTTGTAGGTGTGGATGCCGTCGAAGATGCGGGCGGCGGAGCGGCTGAGTTCATCTCCGAGGAGGACCGCCCCGCCGGGATACCCGCGGTTGACGCGGGAAGCCGCCTCCAGCCAGCCTCGCAGTCCGATCTGTCCCACGGCCCGGCCGTAGACGAACACCACGGGCTTTCGGTCGACGCGGAGCCAGGCGGGGTGTTTGGCGTATCGGTTGAGCATGCCGACGATATCGTCGGCGGCCGCTTGGGCGTTGGTCGGCCGGGGGATCGCCTCGTAGTAGATGGTCGCATCGAGCCCGGCCTGTTGGCACGCGTCGAGGATCGGCCCCATCGCCCGATCCGTGAAGTGGCCCTCGCCCCACCAACTGATGATCAGCCCGTCCACGCCGGCCTGTTTGGCCCAGGCACAGTGCTGGGCGATCAGCCGCGGGTCGTGGGAGTCGTAAGGGCCCAGCGTCGGGTAATGGGTGCTCGATCCGATCTGGTGCTTCTTCTGGTCGACGTCGGACCAGTGGGTCCACCGGCCGCTCCCGCCCTCGACGTCGGCGTTCCCGTACCAGGGGTAGTAGAAGGCGAGCACTTTGCGGGGGACGTCGGTGTACTCGACCTTCGCCCGCTCGACCAGCGCGTCGAGCTCCGTCTGTGCCGCAACCGGCGGGCTGAAGCTGCACGCGGCGGCGAGCAGGAATAGAAGTAACCAGCTAAACCTTCGCATTCTCGGGCTCCTTCGATTGTCTGACGCGTTAGGATCGGCCGAAGAATGACTTTCGCATTTACGGAGTAGTAGGCACGCGCCGCGTGCCGCAACCAGCGGACGGCACACGGCGTGTGCCTGCTACGGAAGTCGGGAAGTCATTTTTCCGCCAACCGTCACTTCAACCGCCCCACATGCACGACTTGATCACGAGGAACAGGATCAGCACGACGATCGACCCCACCACGAGAGTGAACAGACTCGGCGGCTCCCCGCCTGCGTAGCCGGGCTCAGGCATGGGGTTATTACCTCATTTCGTTGCGTCGGTGCCGGGCTGCGGATCGGGCATGGGGGCGACGGCCGCGGCCCCTTTCCATCGTCCGTCCTCTCGGGAAGTCATCCCTCGCAGCAGCTTCCCGTCCGGAAGACCGACGACGCCCACGCCGAAATCGAGGTCGTACTTGCCCAGGAGCTTGAACGACTCGTCGGTCGTCAAGAGCTTGCCGCCGTAGCATCCGAACCACCAGGAGCCGTGGGCGAAGCACGCCGTCTGAATCCCCAGGCGCGTGTACCCGCTTCGGATGACGTGGCGCCGGACGAAGCGGAGCTTCGCGTCGTACTCGTAGACGTAGTTCTCCTCGTAGCCTTCCGGCAGCCCGCCGACCACGAAGAAACGGCCCTCGTGATACGCCATGCCGCCGGCGCCGTGGACGACCTCGGGGATCTTGTGTTTCGCCAGGAGTGCAAGATCGGCCGCGTCGGACACGTAGACCCAGTTGTCCGCGTGCCCCGGCTCGCGGTTGAACTGGCCCAGGTTGACGGCGCAGTACACCTTGCCGTCGTGGAACGTGACGTCTCCATGGTGGGTGGGGACGGTCACCTTCCCGAGCACCTTGCCGCGGCGATCGGTTTTCACCAGGTCGACCGTGAACGACCAATAGATGGCGTCAGCATCGACCGCGATTCCCTGCAAATGGCCGCCGTAGGTCCCCTCGCAGTCGATCTCCGCGGGAGCCGGCTTCGGCACAAAGGCCAGCGCGGCTGCGGCAAGAATCGCCGAACGTGCCAAAGCAACGGAGATTCCCCGTGTCATCTTCCACCTCGCAAACGACTCGCTAGCTGCCTTTCGCCCGCACGCCAAACCGGTCCGCCAAGTCTCGCCGATTCGGCAGACTGTAGGGTGCGTGAAACGCACCATCTCAATGATAGGGTGAAACCTACCATCTAACAGAGACGGGGTCGGCTTGGTGCGTTTCACGCACCCTACTCGTTTTTCGATACGCCTATTGGGGGTGCTCCGCCGGCATCTGCATCAACAGCTCGGCGTGGATGGCCAGCGCCTCCGGCGTGGCCGTCAGCTCGGCCTCCAGGCCGCGGAACCAGCTTAGGGGCGGGGCGGTGAAGCCTTCGGGGGCTTGGGTCGTCAACAGACCGGCGGTCGGCTGGTTCCCGACGGCCGTCGAGGTCCAGGTGCCGGACCCGCCCGGGACTTCCTGGAAGACGTACTCGCCGCCCAGCGGGCAGACCAGCTTCGTGTCCAACAGCAGCTCGGCCGCGTTCTTGCAGTCCTCGCCGGGGACGTGTAGTTGCTGGGCAAGCTGGTTGAGCAGCCGGAGGTTGCCCAGGCTGGTCTCGCGGGTGCGGGCATAGCCGATGTTGTTGAGCTTGGGGTAAATCAACGCCCGGGTGACGTCCTCCACGTGCAGCCGGATTTGGGCCGGGCGCTCCGCTTTCTCGAATCGAAGCTGCGGTGCCACGACCGCGAGCACGTCGGGCTGGAGCGAGAACAGGGTGAACTCGCCGTACTGGCGCCGCCACATGCCCCCAGGCGCCGACGCATAACCCCGCTCGTCGACCGGGCCCTCAATCCGCACGTTCAACGGGCCCAGCACCCCGAGCTCGCCCGTCGTGCCCGCGTAGCCGACGAACAGGTCGCGGACCCCCCGCAAGACGCCGTACTTGACCCAGTCGGCCGACGGCGGGTGGATCTCCCGCAGTCCCCAGAACACGCGCTGACTGGGCAGCACGGATTCCAGGGCGAGCCCGTCGTCGGGCACCGGGGCGATCCGCGTCGCCTCGGCCGGACCGAGCCGCTCTCGGAGCCGCTGGTAGTTCTCGTCGGAGAAGGGCGTGATCCGGGCGTCGATCGCGACCCGCTCCCGGTCGTTCCCCAGGTCCTCGCGCTTCAGCCCGACCACGATCGGGTCCAGCCGTCGCCATCGCCAGCGGTAGGACTGGCCGAACTGCCGATATTCGTCGGCCTCGGCCGCGCTCACCTGCGTGACTTCGACGTCGGGCACGGGGACGAACGACCCGCGCCGGCCGCGGAGCGAATCGTGGACCTGGCCCTCGGCCAACACGGCCCGGCTGCCATCCGGGCGGGCGCCGAACTCGGGGGGCAAAAACCCACCGGCCGCCAGCTCGCCGATCGTCTCCCCCGGCTTGCCCTCGGTCGCGGAAGCCAACCGGGCCAGCTCGACCAGCTCGACGTCGCCCTGCGCCTGCGTCCGCCGGATCGTCTCCACCCGGTACTGCGGCCCGACCAGGTTCCGGAAGAACGCGTCGGAGAGGTAGACGAAGACCGTGTCGCCGCGTTCGGTGGGCATCACGCTTCGGGCATGGCGGAACTCCTTGGACGCTCCCAGCGATTCTGCGCCGGCCCCCGTTTCCAGGAAACGCTTCACGAGCGTCTTGGATCGGGTGGCGAAGTGGAGATCGCCGTCGGCCAGGTAGTACGATCGCACGGACCCGTCGGGCGACGATAGAAGCGACACCTCGCGGCCGTCGATCGTGATCTTCTCTTCCGTGACGCCGTCGCCCTTGGCGAGCCTTTCGGTGCGCTGCCGCTCGAAGTCCTTGGCCAGCATCATGTTGCCGACGTTGTTGCGGGCCTGGAAGAGCACGCCGTACGCCCCGCCCTCTTGGAAGAAGAAGTCGGTGCCGACGATGGCCACGTCGGCCACGGTGACGTCGCCCAAGAGCCGCGCCAGGACCGACATCTCCAGCACCAGCGACTCTTCCATGCGGCGCTTGACTTCGTAGTTCAGGCCCCGCAAGGCGATCAGGTTCGCAAGATCGTCGCGCCACTTGCCGAGCGTGTCCTGGAACCAGAGGAAGTTCGAAAAACTACCGAACCGGACGTAGAAGCACTCGGCCGGCACCCGCATGGCCAACGGCTCGACCGGGACGCCGTCCGGCGGATCGGGCACCTGGAGATCCGCGACGGCGATCGGCTCCGGAAGCGGCTGGTCGGCCGGCTGGTCCAGCGACGCGCGGCCCAGCATCCGGTCCCGCTGGAAGGCGACGCGCATCGACTCGGTCCCCACGAGCAGCCCCACCTCCTGCTCGAACCGGTCCTTCAGTCGCTCCCGTGGCCGCTGGTCCAAGCCGAGGCCGATCCGGCGGGCAAGCATCGATTGCAGATAGTTCTCGACCTGCGGCGGGTAGTCGTCGCTCTGGACCACCTCGAGCAACGGGGGCCGGGTCGTGTACTCGTGCCACCAGCGGCCCAAAAGCTGATCGTACGCGGCCGGACCGCTCCTCGGCGTGACCGTGAAGGTCTGGACGGGGCGCGACTGAAGCGTCAACTGCAACGGCTCCGAGCCGCGGAAGAGGAAATAGATGGTCGCCCTGGGCGGCGGGTTGAGCAACTCGCTCAGCATCCGCCCGATCGGCGCCTGCGTCTCGTCCAGCACGCCCCGCACTTCCCTGAGCACGGCCGCCCCCAGTTCGGGGAAGTCGACGACCGGGTAGAGCACGCGGCCATTGGCCTCGGTCAACCCCAGTCCCGACAGGCCCAAGGGCTGCGGGTGCATGTGCTTGGGAAGAACCACGTCCACGCGACCCACCCCGAACGGCTCGCCCGGCACCGCCTCGGCGCGGATCTGCGCTTCGGCCGAGCTTGACAGGCACAATGAGACGACCAGCAACAGGCCGAGCAAGGGTCTCGGATACATCCGTGGTGTCGTTGCGGACATCGCTTATTCTCCGGGCGACGCGAGTGGGTTTGGGAAAGATGGACAGACTCTGATTGTACGAGGAGCGGAGGATGCGGACCAGCCCACGGCGGTTTCGTTGCCGCATGCGAGTGGAAGCGCACCACCCGAAAGGGCCACCGTGGACTCGTCCATTACGCCCCGCCCCCTATCGCGGAGCGCCGGAGGCCAAGGGCCCGTAACATCCTACGGCCCCCCGCAAAAGAACGGCAACGAATGCCGGTAGTCCACCATAACGCGAAGCGGAAGCGAGACCCCGCGTTTTCCCCCGTTTCTCCGTCGCTGGCGCGTCGGGTTCGTGTCGCAGTTTCTCTGGAGCGGGCGATACGACCCAACCACCTTCATCAGTTCTTCATTATCTCAGGGTCCTGCTTCGAGGCTCTCCAACAGTCCACCCACCAAGAGACACATTGTGGGCGTGGCGGGTCCGTGAGCGACCGTACACAAAGGGGCAAACGGCGCCAGTTGTATACCACCATAGGGCTTTCTACAATCGAGGCGCGAAGTCGGCGTGCGTTCAGGGGAGTCCATGAAGAAAGCAACGGCTTGCAAGGCGGTCCATCGTCCCCTAATCGACGTTCTTCGACGCCACGGAATTCTGAATGCGAGAACACCAATCGCCCCATTGCCGTAATGACTTCAGTCTGGGCCGAAGCAAGAATTCCCGTTGTGCCAACAGTCGTCGCGACACCGGCCTGATTGTGTGAACCAGCGTTCCGTTGCCTTCTTGTGCGACTGGATGCTCGGGTCAACGCGAGTCGTCCTTCGAAGAGAAAGGATCAACCATGAATCAAGCGAAGATCGTGTACCTGTTCACGAGTCAGCCTTTGTCCGAGGCAACCAGTGCGCGTCTGGGGTCGGAGATGATGGATCGGCTCCCTGCGGACATCAGCATCCCGGACCAATGTCGCGTCGCTCCGCTTCAGATTGCATCCGGCGCGTCGAAGGCGAACCTGGAACGCGTGCTCGGGCAGAAAGCGCAGAGCGAGGTAGGATGCACGAAGTCCTTCTGCGCGGTGACCGATGCTTCGCTTCCCGAGGGGTTCTTTCTCGGATTCTGAGGCTTGGGCACGACGCAGTGTATACAGTGACAGGGAGAACTCGATATGATCAGGCAAGTCGCGTTTTTCGTAACGGACATCGGCGCCGCGGCAGTGGCCCGACAGATGGGAAGCGAAATCGCCCGCACGGTGCCACGGTCGCTCGTGCCGACCGCAGACCGCGAGCTGGGACTGGGCGGCCAGTTGGAGTCGTACCTGGCCGGACAGTCGCTCCAGTTCGAGAACGTCCCCGATATGAGTGACGCCGAGTGGAAGCAGTTTGTGGACGGCCGCTTCCCCGGTCAAACCTGGAGCCGTTGGTTCGGGAAAACGCCGTCAGCCATTTACTCAGTCGTTGTGGTGGAGTCTTGACACGATTGGACGGACCACCAGCATGCCACAACGGTGTGGCACGTGGAGGGTTGGCTCTGGCAGAAGCAGTGCCTTCAACAGAAAGGGATGAACCATGCCTCAAGCAAAGTACGTGTGCCTTTTCGCGACGGATGACCTCCAGGATGCGAACCGCAAGAATCGCATTTTGGAGAAGCTGCGGGCCGAACTGCCGCGCGATGTCTCGCTTCCGCAAAGCTCCCTTGAGCTCAATATCGCGACAATTCCCCCGGCATGCTCGCGCGCCGATGTGAAGGCAGCTCTGGCGAGGCCAGCGGCGGACGAAGGATGTACGGACTGCTTCTTCATCTTCACGGGAGGAACCGACTTCTCGGTCAGGGAGGGGGCTTTCGCGGCTTGGTGAGAGGCCTTGTCCAACTCACGCCGAAGGCCCCGCGGTAGCCCTTCGGCAATTCACAGAGGAGACTTTGCCATCTCGAAGACCATCATGGTCGCGTTGCGTTGGGATGGGGCCTGGTTGTCGGGCCAGCAGTTGATGGCCAAAGCGTCGGCGGCCGTCGGCAAGCTCGACGCCCAGTTCAGTCACCTGGATCACTTGGACGTCAAGGCGCTGCCCGCGGACGAGCCGGGACAGTACGTGCAGTTGATCGTCGAGGCCGATTGCACCGATAGCGAGGCGACGAAGATCCGGGACGTGCTGAAGCGCGAGTTCGCGACCGCGTAGAACATCTGCCGTGCGGAGTCTCAGCGACGTCCCGGGGAGGCCGAGTGTGACGGCGAAACGGTTATGGCGGTGCTCGGTTTTCTCAGTGTTCGCGGGCATGCCCACGCAAGCGTGGACATGGCACGCGTGTTCAGTGACATTCGGAAACGGCCGGACTTCGAAGTCCGTGCTGGAGCCACGATTCTTGCCGAGGAGGTAATGGGATGACGAAAGTGACGACCTGCTGTCCTCAATGCCGGGCGACGTACGAAATCGATCGCTCGCACATCGGCAGACGTGCGCGCTGCAAGAAATGCGGCACGCGGTTCGTGATTCCCGACCCGGAAAGCGAACAGCAAACGCCCGCCATCGCGGAGCCCGCCGCGGAACCGGCAGAACAGCCCTCGGGTTCTCAGACGGGATTGGAAGCGAGGGCTCGTTCCGTGTTGTCCTACGAGACAGTCGATGAGAAGAGGCTCGCAACGGACGAGCCGTACCGCAAGTCCAAGGTGGAGGAGCGTGCTGAGATCATCGCAGTGGCCAAGGAGGCGTGTGAGGCCGCAGGGCATACGGACTGTATCTCACACCTGGATACGATCCTGGGCTTGGGCACGATCTTGTATATGGCTTGGGGAAAACTTGCCCCCAGAATGGAGGCGAAAAACATGGAGGTCTTTGAGTACACGGAGATATTGGTGGTCGCATGTTGGGACACGCCCGAAAGCGTAATTCGCCGTTTCGCGCTGCGCGAGCACAAACCTGATGAGACGGACGAAGACTTGGTGCACTTGGTCGCCGTGACCGCCTCGTCGCTGAAGCAGACGTTTGAAGCACTAGGACTGGGCTCGCTTTCCCAGTAGCCGTGAGACGAAAGGATCGCGATGCCCGACTGGGTTCGTCGTGTTTTGGGCAAGTCCGAACGGACGGCGCAGGCCGAGTCGATGGCGGAAACGGTTGCGTCGCGAGACCCTCGAACGCGTGCGGCACTCGCTGTTGCGAGCCCAACGTAATTGTTCGAGGGGCGCGTGATTTGCAAAGAGGACAAAATGCGTGCCATAGGGGACGTTTTCGGTATTTACATTGGGAGTTCACGTAGTAACCTGGAAGCAGGCCATTGCGATCGGATCGCCCCGTCTTGCCGCACACTCCAACTCAACAGGAGGCTCCGTCATGGCACGTACAGTGATGGCCGCGGATCGATCCCGTCAGACACGGTCGTCCCGGCGAAAGATGCTGCGGAGCGCTCTCGCGTTGGCTCTTGTTCTGGCTGCCGCGGGGATCGCGTACTCCACCGCGCAGTCCCCGGGCAGCGAGGCCGGCCCCGCCACGCCGGCTCCAGAGGCCGAATCGAGGACTTGGACGGACACCTCCGAGAAATTCCACGTCGAGGCAACGTTCCGGGGCTTGGAGGACGGAAAGGCTCGCCTCGAAAAGAGCGATGGTGGAATCATTGGCATTGCTTTGGAGAAGCTCTGCGAAGCGGATCAAGAGTATGTTCGCATGCAGGCCTCACCGGAACCGGCTCAGCAAGCGCCGGCCGGCGACGAGGGCGGAGTTGAGGCTGCCGATATGGACACCGTTCCGGAGCCCGGCGAAGCGGCGGTTGCGGCTGACGACATGGGAGTCGGGCAAGAGCCCAGCCCCGGCGACGGCGGGCTACCCCCAGAGGGCGAGAGCGCTGAGGAGGGTCCGCCGGAAAGCAGCCCTGCCGAATCGGTCTCGCCCGACCGCAGCGACGCGGAACCCGTTGAATCCGCGGCGGCGGCTCAGCCCGCGCAAGATGTCGAGCAGACCGATACCGATAGCTCCTCCTCCTTGCCTCGATTGGGGATGATCGGCATCGCTGTTGCCGGCGGGGTACTGCTCTTGGGGATTGGGTGGTGGATCTGGGCCAAGCGGCGGTCAGGCCGGAGCCGCCCCGCGAAGTCCGAGTCCATCGCTACGCCTGCTCCTGTTGCGCGGTCTTCCGCCACGCCCCCTTCTCCTGCCGCGCCGAGCGGTCTGGTCCAGCGTGCTCGCTCCGCGTTATCCTACGGACAACTGGACGAGAAAAGGCTGGCAAGCGACGATTCGTACCGCACCTCCAAAGTGAACGAGTTTTCGGAGATCATCGAGGTGGCCAAGGATGCGTGCCGGGAAGCCGGCCGGACCGAGTGCCTCTCAGCTCTCGATCAGATCATGGTCTTGGGGACAATCCTGTATCTTGCCTGGGGGGAGTTGCGTCCCAAGCTGGAGGCGGTCCCCATGGGGTTGTTCGCCTATTCGGTGATGGTGATCGGCTGCTGGACCAGTCCCCAGAGCGCGATCCGACAGTTCGCTTTGCACGAAGCCAAGCCGGGTGATACCGAGGAAGCGACCGCCAAGCTGGTCACCACGACCGCGTCGTCGCTGAAGCAACTGATGGCCAAGCTGGGCCTGGGCTAGTCGCGGCCTTCGGACCGGCTCTGCTTCCTGCGGTCGATGCAAGGCGACTTTTCTCCGTCGCCACCGGGAGACGCCGATCAGGGCTCGCACTTCCTTCGGCACAGGAGAGATTACAGGCGAAGCGTCCGGAGCGGCAGACCGGCTGCCGCCCCGGACGTTGTAGCTTCCTCGTCAACTTGCCCCGCCCGCGAGCCTACTTGGCCACCGGCTCGACGCTCGTCTCCTTGGTCGGCACGAGCTTCTTGCAGGGGTACTTCTCTTGGTCGACTTCGACGCCGCGGGCACGGAGCGACTGGGCCAGGGCCAACTGGAACTCGTCCTCCGAAGCCTCGAGCCCCTCGGCCAGGGCGTCGACGGCGGCCTGGCCGGGGATCCGCTCGACGCAGCAGCGGGCGTCCTCGCGGAGGGCCTTGTTCTCCAGGAGGTCGGGGATCTCGCGGATCGCGTCGATCGTCTTCTCGCCGCCGATCTCGGAGAGCATCCAAAGGACTTCGCAGCGGACCGAGTCGGGCTGCCCTTCGCCCAACAGGCCGATCAGCTCGGTCTCCGCGGCCGCTTTGCAGTCGCCTCTTCCCGGGGCTCCCACCGTGCGAACGATCTTCCACATCGCCCGCTTCGCCGCCCGCGATACCTCCAGATCGCCCTCGGCCACGATCTTGGCCAGCGGCGCTAGCGCCGGCGCGCCGATCTGTCCGGCCGCGAGCCAAGCCTTGGTCCGCACGTCCGGATCATCGCTCTTGATGCCCTTGAGCAGTGCATCGAGTGTCAGTTCTTCCATCTTCAAATCCCTTGTCTTCGAGGGTGGTTGTGTTCTTGAGAGATTGGTGGGTGTTGACGGCTCGAACGTCTAGAGATGATACGGATGGCGCTGCGGCCGGCACATCATCCGCTGGGCCTCTTCGTCGCCGACGATCTCCCCTTTCTCCTCGTCCCAGGTGAGCTTGCGGCCGAGGATGTAGGAGACGTTGCCCAGGATACACAGGTTGGCCACGCCGGCCCCGTGCTCGATGTCCATGATGCACTTCTTGCCCGTCTTGATGCCGACGAACCAGTCTTCCATGTGGCCGGGGCTCTCGTAGACGTCCTTGGCACCGGCGGGGGGCTGCCAATTGAGGACCTTGTTCTCGGCCCACGTCCCGCCGTCGCCGCCCCAATGGATGCACTTTCCCTTGTCCCCGTGGTAGACGGCGCCGTAGCCGGGGCGCGTCAATTTGCCGCCCGGCTCGTTGCCGGTCCGCTCATCGGGCGGAAAGCGGCGGGTGACTTCTTCCATCGGCATCTGGGTCCAGGTCATCACCCAGTCGGGGTTCTTGAACGTGTAGGTGACGTTCATCTCGACGGCGCTGTCCCACAGGCCCTCGTTCGGGGGCGTGCCGGTCGCCTCGACCGTGACCGGCCCCTGGCCATCGGCGCCCATCCAGTACTTGGCACAGCTCATCACGTGGGCCCCGCGGTCGCGGATCTGCCCGCCGCCCGACTCCAACAGCCAGCGGAACACGCCGTGCAGATGCTTGGCATTGTACGGACGCCATCGCAAGGGGCCGAGCCAGAAGTCCCAGTCGAGCTCGGGCGGGGGATCGCCGTCGGGGGTGTGGCTGTTGTCGACCGGGCTGGGATAGTGGAAGCACTCGACGCGACTCACCTTGCCCACCATGCCGTTGGCCAGATAGCGGTGCATCCGGTAGGCCTCCGGCTGCGAGCGGCCCTGCGAGCCGATCTGGCTGGCGATGCCCGCCTTCTTGGCCGCGGCCACCATCGCCTTGCTCTCCTCGATGGTGCAGCAGGCCGGCTTCTCGCAGTAGATGTGCTTGCCGGCCTCGGCCGAGTGGACGAAGTGCACGCCGTGCCAGTGGTCGGGCGTGCCGATCACCACGGCGTCGATGTCCTTGCGCTGGAGGATGTAGCGGTAGTCGCGATAGACGGCGGCCCCGGGCACTTCCTGCGCCGCCCGCTGGAGCCGCTTCTCGTCGATGTCGCAGACCGCCACGCTCTCGCTCTCGCCTTTTTCCCGCAGCGGGCCCAATTCGCCATACAGCCCGCGGGCTCTTCCTCCCATTCCGATGTGGCCGACGACGATCCGCTCGTTCGCTCCCTTTCGGCCCGGCGCCCCCAGGGCCCCGGAGGGAACGATCTGCGGGACGCCGATGGCCGCACCCGCCGCGGCCGCTGCGCCGGCCGTCTTCAGGAATGTGCGGCGGGGCACTTGTCTGTTTTGTTCTGCCATGTTGCCTGCCTTTCCGTGTGCGGTAGACCACCGAAGTATCAGCCCTTGACCGCGCCGACCGCGGTCGCGATTGCCACCCATAAAGCTATCCGTGCAACGAAGCCCGTTCAAGGGCGCGAGGGACAAATCGACCTGATGGACAGGGGACGCCCGCGATCAAATTCCGCCCGGGTGGCTGGAATCCCGCGTAGCGGGCCCCCAGATCCGTGATTTCCGGGGGCTCGGTTCGCTCGACCCCGACCACCCACGGACGATTCCGTGGCCCGTCGCGACACGCCCTCCGAGACCGACCGGGCGACCGCCTCCCGCGGGCGACGCCGAAACGATATGATGTAGTGGTGTGCACCGGTGACGATGTCCGTTTGCGCCCCCTCAGTCGTTGTATTACTCGAAGGATCTGGCGCTTCAACGAGTCCGACGACACAAGACTGCGAATATAAATAAACTAGAGAAGCCGGGAAGGGCAACCGGCCGGCAGCTCCCCCCCTACGCGGGTCAGAATAGGCCCAGACTGTTCAGGGTGCAGGTCCGAGTTGCCATAGTTCATCGATCCGGGTTTTGTCCTGCGGCCCAACGGCTTAGGCGTTGCGTACCGCAGTCCCGGCCCGCAGCCCAACGCCGTAGGCGTTGCGTCTCGTAGCCCAGGGTTGCGAAGCTACCCTGGGAAACGGCGAAACGTCGCCATCACGAACCCCAACGGGGTTCCGTCTGTTGGCCCCGCCAGCCGACGCAACCACGTTGCGGTTGAACGGCTTACGTGTATTCCCAGTCCCAGGGTAGCTTCGCAACCCTGGGCTATGTTGCGCAACCGCTTCGCGGTTTTGAGCAGCCCGGAGTAGACTCAACCACCGCATGGCTACCCAAGCCCGACCGCCGCTGGCCTCCTTCACCGACTGGGTTTGGGCGACGGACCCTGCCGCATCGCAGCACCTACCGCTTCTGGAGCGGGCCGCCGAGTTGTTGGCCGGCCAGGGAGATGCTTCCGTGGACCGGCGGCGAAGCCTGGCCGCCAAGCTGGAAGCGTGGCGGTGCCGGCATCTCGACGAGCGGTTTGGAGGGCTCGCCCCGGAGGATCGTCGTCTGGCCGACGCCCTGGACTTGGCCGCCAACGAGCTTGCCGGAGGCGACCCCCGCCCGCCCCGTGCGGCCCACGAGGCGATTCACGACACGTCCCACGACCCCGGGCCGATCGCCGAGGCCAAGGCCGCTCTCGATTCGGACGTGGAGTTGGACGAGGTTGCCCGGCGGGCTCGCCGGTTGACGGACGAGCGATTCCGCGCGCCCGGGTCTCCCGACGGTTCGGCAAGGCGGCGGATGCTGCTCTACGCCCCGCTGTATTTGTCGAGCTACTGCACCAACTACTGCGCGTATTGCGGGTTCCGCCATCCGAACCGGATCGAGCGCCGGCACCTGAGCGTTGAGGAAGCGCTGCACGAAGGCGAGATCCTCCGCAGCCGCGGGTTTCGCCACATCTTGCTCGTCGCAGGCGACGATCCCCGATGGACCACGCCCGAGTACTACGCCGCGATCATCCGGGCGCTTGTGGCGCGAGGGATCGCTCCGGGCATCGAGATCGCGCCGCAGTCGACCGACGCGTACGCCGAGCTGGTCGCGGCCGGCGCGTGCGGGATCACGTTGTATCAGGAGACGTACCACGAGGAGCTGTACGCGTTGTACCATCCGCAGGGCACGAAGGCGTCGTTCCACTGGCGGTTGGAAGGGATCGAGCGTGCGGCCGAGGCAAGCATGGGGCGCTTAGGTCTAGGCGTCCTCCTGGGCCTGGCCGACCCGCAGGAAGACCTGCTGGCCCTGATGCGGCACGCCCTCTATCTGCGGGGCCGATTCCCGGATCGCCGGCTGGCCTTCAGCCTGCCCCGAATCTACAAGGCCCCCGAAGGATTCCAACCTCCCTACCGAATCGACGACGAGACGTTCGTCCGCTTCTACTGCGCCCTGCGGATCGCCTTCCCGGACGCCGAGTTGGTGCTTTCAACCCGGGAGCCCGCACCGCTGCGAAACCGCTTGGCCCGGATCTGCATCACCCAGATGAGCGCCGGCAGCCGCACCGTCCCCGGCGGTTACGAAGCGGCTCCCACCGACCGCCCCTGCGGCCAGCAGTTCCCCGTCTCCGACCACCGCTCCCCCGCCGAAGTCGCCACGTGGCTTCAAGAGGCGGGCATCGAGCCGGTGTGGGAGATCCCGCAACCGCGTGAGGTCCGTTGACGCAGCGATCGGAGCTGGCTGGGGCATTCAGCCCTTTCAGCCCGATCGTGCGGGACCGCGTCCACTTCGCCGCCGGGCATCTCCTGATTTCCGGAGACTGCGGCTGCTTGGAGGAGGAAGGGAGTCCTGCGGGCCGTATGTGGCTTCGCGGATCCAAACGGGCTAGAATCATCCCAGTGGTCTGTCAACCGCGAGCCAGTGGGTGGCACGGGCATTTTGCCCGTGCTTTCTCGGACGCACTGGCGAGACGCCAGTGGCACCCAACTCCCAAGGGAAGTATTAACACACTACCAGGAACCTTGAAGCGGAGGACCGTCCGATGCGACTTCGTGCTTGCTGGATTGCGTGTGCGGCGGCGGTGTTCGTTTGCTCTGTGTCGGCGCCGGCGTCGGCCGAGGATCGGTTGTGGCTGGTCCGCGAGGGGCAGGCCGAGGCGACGATCGTCCGGGGCGAGGAGGACGATTTCGCGGCCGAACGCCTCGCGCGCTGGCTGTTGGAGAAGTCGGGCGCGAAGATCGACGTTCGACTGGCGAGCGCCGAGCGATCGACCGACGACGGCTGCGTCATCCTCGTGGGCAGCCCGGCCTCCAACCCCGTGCTCCGGAAGACCGCTGCGGCGGTTGGGCTCGCGCTCGATCCGGCGGGGCTCACCGACCAGGGATACGTGGCTCGGCGCGTCCAACACGACGACCGCGACTGGCTGATTCTCGCCGGGGGCGGGCGCGACGGGGCGATCCACGCGGTGGTCGATCTGCTCAACTGGCACCTGAACGCCGCCGAGGGCGACGTGTGGCTCGACGCGCTCGATACCCGGCAGGTCCCGCGCCTCCGTTATCGCTGGTTCTGGACCTGGGACAATCGGATGGACTGGGGCGGGCCGGGGAAGGCCGTGGTGCGAATGGGCGGCGGCGCGTACGAGAAGCCCGCCGAGGCGTTCCTCATCGACTACCGGCGGTGCGTCGACTACATGGCCGACCACAAGTTCAACGGTCTGATCATCTGGGGGCTGTTGCGGGACGGCCACGGCGGCGTCGAGGCGGCCCGGGAGCTGTGCCGCTACGCGGCCCGGCGCGGAGTGCGCATCCTCCCCGGCGTGGGCACCAGCGGCTACGCCGGCTACTACTACGAGGGCGATCACCCCTTTAATGCCGACGCCTGGCTGAAGGAGCACCCCGAGCTCTCGTCGATCGACGAGCGGGGCAAGCCGCGCGTCGCCCCCTGCCCGTCGAAGAAGGCCAACCAGGACTGGCTCGACCGCGGCGCCGAGTGGCTCTTCGACACGTTGGAGATCGGCGGGGTGAACCTGGAGATGGGCGACTTCTTCGTCTGCCACTGCGACGACTGCCGGCGCGCCCGGGCGGCGATCGACTCCGACGAGCCCGACTACTACAAAGACATGGCCGTCTCCCACATGGTCACGCTCGAGACGATGCGCCGCCTCGCCCCGGACGCCTGGCTGAGCTACGCGACCTACACGGGCTACACGGCCGAGATGGTGGAAAAGCCGCCCAAATTCCTGGCCATGATCCCGGACGACGCGATCTGCCAATGGACGCTGACCGGCATGGCCCGGCGCTGGCCCGAGGACGTCCGCCCCATGGCCCGGCACAACATCGGCTACCTCCACTGGTGCAATCGGTCGACGCACACCGAGGACGACTTCTACCTGGAGCGGGTCAGGGCGATCTGCCGCCAGGCGGCCGCGGCGGGCTTCGAGGGGCTCGACACGTACGGCGAGCTATCCGACGCCTTCCCCAACGCCGAGCTTTTCTATCTCGCCTGGGAAGCATTCCTCTGGGACCCGGAGATGACCATCGAGCGGTTCGTCGACGAGCGACTGGGGCGGCTCTACGGCGGACGCGAAGCCGTCCGCGCGATTCCCCAGATCATCTCGCTCGTCCGAACGGGCAAGGAGCGCGCAAGCCCGGAGAACTGCCGCGATGCCTGCCGGTTGGCCGAGTCGGCCCGGCAAGTCGCCTCGCCCGACGGGCACGAGCGATGGGACCGGCTGATCGCGTACCTGGAGCGTCACGAGCGCGCGGCCCTGGCGGCGCTGGAGGAGCAACGCCGGCGCGAGGCGGCCGCCCGCACCGGGCGAAAGATCGACGTGGCGTCGGTCATGGCCAGCGACGAAGATGAACAAAAGGGCTGGCTCGCGGCGAAGGCGATCGACGGCAACGTCGCCGAGCCGGAGGGCTACTGGCTCACCGAGCGGACCTCGCCCAAGCAGGCGTGGATCGAGCTCGCGCTCGCCGAGCCGACCAAGGTCAATCGCGTGGTCGTTTTCCATCAGCTCAACCCGGCCCACTACCGCAGCCTCGACTACACGGTCAGCGTTCGCGCAGACGGCCGATGGAAGCCGGTCGTAACGATCACGAACAACGACCGGGCCGGCTGGATCGCCCACCCGTTCGACCCCGTCGTGACCGACGCGGTGCGTCTCGAGATCACCCGATCCGCCCACGGATCCCGCATGGGCGTCGGCGAGATCGAGCTACGGCGGGTGGAGGAGGATCGTTGAGTCGTTGTTAGGGGCCCGCGCTGCCCATTGTCGGGGAAGCCGCTTGTGCGGACGCGGAGATAGCAGGGGATCGTCGGGGCTCAGCAAGTGGCACGCCGGGGCATTCCGTCTCTCGGTCAAGCCGGAATGCGGGTTTTCTCGGCTGTCGCCTTTTCCGCCCCCTGAGCCGGTTGTCGGCGGTGTGACGCCGAAGAGGTACCGCGTATAATAATGGGTGAATGCTTCTCGCCCCCCCAAGTCGGAAGGTCGAAGCCATGCCGATTCACGATTGGACCCGTGTGGACGCCGGAATCTTTCACCATTTCCACCAGGCGTGGATTCTTGCGGTCAGCCGTACACTGAACGCTGGCGTCCTGCCCCCGGAATACTATGCCCTGGCCGAGCAGATCGCCGGCGGCCTCGGTCCGGACGTTTTGACGCTGGAAAGCGTCCGTGCGGACCCAGGCCGAACGGCCAGCGGCGAGACGCCAACGGGGGATGCCGGCGGCGAGGGCGGCATCGCCTTGGCCACGGCGCCGCCCCAGGTCCGCTTCACCGCCATGGCCGAGACGGAAGCGTACGCCCACAAGCGCAGCCGCATCGCCATCCGCCACACAAGCGGCGATCATGTGGTGGCGATGCTGGAAATCGTTTCGCCGGGCAACAAAGCGAGTCGGCACGCGCTGCGGTCGTTCGTCGAAAAGGCGGTCGAGCTTCTGGACGCGGGGATCCATCTGCTCGTCGTCGATCTCTTCCCGCCCGGCCCGCGTGATCCCCAGGGCATCCACCGCGCGATCTGGTCGGAGATCGCCGAGGACGACTTCCAACTCCCGGCGGACCAACCGTTGACGCTGGTCGCCTACTCGGCCGGCGAACTGAAGCGGGCGTTCATCGAGCCGACCGCGGCAGGCAACCCATTGCCCGACATGCCCCTGTTCCTTGAGCCGGACCGCTACGTGCCGGTGCCCCTGGAAGAATCCTACACGGCGGCCTTCGACGCGGTGCCGAGGCGGTGGCAGGCGGAGCTGGAACCGTCGCCGACCGGTTAGGGTTCCGCGCGTGAGGGCGATCTGCGGCGGCGCCGTCTATTGGCAGGTCGAGTTCAAGATGTCTCGCGCGACGCTTGAAGAGCGAATCGCCGCTCTGGAGAAAACGGTCGCCGAATTGCTTGCCCAATCGAAATCGACGCCGGACGGGAAACACTGGCGCAGCGCGATTGGGATGTTCGCGAACGACGCGGTGATGAAGGAAATCGACGAGGAGGGGCGGAGAATTCGCGAGGAAGATCGACGAAAGGCACAGGCATAATCACGCGCCATACCGACGCAAGGCTCCCTTCGTCCCTCCGTCGAGTTGCTCACACAAACCGATACCGCCCCGGCATGGCGACCTCGGGCATGGGGTAGGGGCCGAGCTGGTATTCCGTGGGCCCCAGCCGCGTGGTCGATTTCATGGCCGTGTCCCAGTCGACTGCCTTGCCGCTGTAGACGGCCTCGCGTCCGAGGATGCCGGTCATCGTGCTTTCGGCGATCGCCTGGGCCTCGTTGATGGGCTCTCCGGCGCGGATGCTGGCGATGAGGTCTTCGTGCTCCTGCCTGTAGGGGCTCGGCTCCTTTTCGCGGAAACGCCACGACTTGCCGTCTTTGGACCGGATGCGGTCCCGGCAGTTGCTCGTGCCGCCGGTCCCCACGACGGCCTCCTCCACGAGGTTGTCGCACCCGTTGATCTGCCGGGCCTGGCTGAACATGCTCACTCCGTCCGGGTATTCGAACTCGACGGCAAAATGGTCGAAGATATGGCCGTGGACCTCGCCGATGCGGACCTGTCGGCCGCCCAGGCCGGAGACGGCCCGGACGGGGTGCGTGCCCAGCACCCAGTTCATGACGTCGAGGTTGTGGACGTGCTGCTCGACGAAGTGATCGCCGGAGAGCCAGGTGAAGTAGTTCCAGTTGCGCAACTGCCACTCCATGTCACTCCAGCCGGGCTCTCGCTCGATCACCCAGATCTCGCCGCCGTTCCAGTAGCACTTGGCGTAGACGATCTCGCCGATGGCGCCGTCCCGGATACGCTTGATCGTTTCCTGATAGGTTCGCATGTGGCGCCGCTGCGTGCCGGCGGCGATGCCCAGGCCCTTCTCGGCGGCCAGCTTGCCGGCTTCCATCACCATCTTCACGCCGGGTGCGTCGACGGCGACCGGCTTCTCGATGAACACGTGCTTGCCCGCCTCGATCGCCGCCTTGAGCTGCATGGGCCGGAAATGGGGCGGGGTGGCGAGGATCACGTAGTTGACCTCCGGCACGGCCAGAAGCCCCTTGTAGGCGTCGAACCCGGTGAAACACGTTTTCTTGGGGACGTCCATGCCGAGCTTGGCAAGCTGCGCCTGGCACCCGGCCAGGCGATCCTCGAACAGGTCGGCCAGGGCAACCACCTTGATGTTCTTCCGTTCGATCGTAGCTCCTTGGGCGACGTCCTCGGTATGGTAGCCGGCCGCCGGGTAGATCACCTTGGTCGCGGCGCCCATCGCGTCGAGCACCGCGCCGGTCCCCCGGCCGCCGCACCCGACGAGGCCGATTTTGATCTCGAAGTCCGTCCCCGCCTCGGCGGCGTGGACCCGCGGCAACTCGACCGCAGCAGCAGCACCCGCCAGTGCCAGCGAGGAACGCTTCAAGAATCGGCGGCGCGAGACTTCCATCCCGGATTCGCTTTGTTGTTTGCTCATCGTCCTCAATGCTCCCGACAAAGGGTGGTTCGACGGAGGTCCGCTTGGATACTGCACAGACCATCATCGTACCCACGCGGGTCGTCACCACGCAAGGGTACGGTGGCCCCTCCGGCTTGACAACGGCCGTCCCCCGGGCAACCATTTCCTGAGAAGGAGCCTCTCGGAGGCGAATCTGAGAGCGTTCCACGGCAGCGGCCCGAGGCAAACGCCCGTTACCACGTAGCTCGAGGTGTCGACATGAGAACCTGGCAGAAGATCGCTACCGCAATGTGTCTCGTCCTGATGGCCGCCGGGGCCCTCCGGGCCCAGGATACCGCCCGGCAGGGAGAGTGGATCCAACTGTTCAACGGCAAGAACCTCGACGGCTGGAAGGTCAAAATCACCGGCCACGAGCTGGGCGACAACTACGGAAACACCTTCCGCGTGGAGGACGGGCTGCTCAAGACGGCGTACGACGGGTACGACCAGTTCGACGGCAAGTTCGGCCACATCTTCTACCACCAGCCGTTTTCGGACTATCTGCTTCGCGTGGAGTACCGGTTCGTGGGCGATCAGGTGCCCGGCGGTCCGGGCTGGGCGTTCCGCAACAGCGGGATCATGCTCCACTGCCAGCAGCCCCAGAGCATGGCGAAGGACCAGAAGTTCCCGGTGTCGATCGAAGTGCAGCTCCTGGGCGGAAGCGGCTCAGGCGAACGGCCCACCGGCAACGTCTGCACGCCGGGCACGCACGTCGTGATGGACGGCAAGCTCGTCACCCGGCACTGCAACCCCTCCCGCTCCAAAACCTACCACGGCGACCAGTGGGTCACGATCGACGTGGAGGTCCGCGGCGGCCACGTCAAGCACGTCATCGAAGGCGAGACGGTGATGGAGTACACCGATACGCAATTGGACGAGAAAGACCCCGACGCGCGCAAGCTCATCCGAGACGGCGACAAGATGCTCCGCGGCGGCTACATCTCGCTCCAGTCCGAGAGCCATCCGGTCGAGTTCCGCAAGGTGGAGCTGCGGAAGCTGGAGGAGTGATCGCCCGTTTGGCGAGGGCAAGCGAGCCGCGAGTTCACCCGAGAGTCTACTCGTTCCCAGGCTCTGCCTGGGAACGCACTACCGCGAGGCTCCGCCTCGCCCTCCAGCCAGAGACGCGCTGACACCCGGAGTGCAATGGCAGGCAGAGCCTGCCGTGCATTGCGTTCCCAGGCGGGGCCTGGGAACGAGGATGCCCTCGTGGAGCACCTCACCTTGCTTCCACGAGCGACTTCGGCTCAATCAACACGTGAGCCACCTGGAATCCAGCCGCTTGAACGTTCGCAATGGCCGAGCGAATGGCTTCTTCCAGACTGGGGGCCTTGCGGTGAAAGTCGATGCGCGTTACTCCGCCGGAGGTGCTAATCGAACCGTCCGCGCAGCCGCCTTCGTAGAGGGCGCCGGCGTCTTCCTCGGACTCCTCCGGACCGGCGAGAATGACGGCAAACTCGTGTTCTCGCATCACTTTCTCCTTGGCGCCGGGTCCCGCTTTGGGCTACACGCTCCCCGGCTCCGGGTGCACCCACGGCTCGCGATAGGGGCGATGCAACCGGCGGTTCGCCTCGTCGTCGCCTACGATTTGGCCTTTTGCCGGGTCCCACTCGAGCGTCCGCCCGAGCTCGCAGGCCATGTTGGCCAGGATGCAGGTCGCGGTCGAGATGTAGCCCTGTTCGATATCGGCGACCGGCTTGCCGCGGGTGCGAATCGCCTCGAGGAAGTCGAGCATGTGGTAGCGGATGGCCGGGGCGCAGTGCTTCTCGAGTCGCTTCTCCGTCTTGTCCTCGGGATACTGCTCCAGCTCGTACGTGACGTCGCGGTGGACCTTCTCACCCCGGCCGCGCGGGATGAAGTCGTAGCTCATGACGCTCACCTTCAGCGTGCCCTGGTCGCCGTAGAAGGTGGCCGCCCAGGGGTAGTCGGGGTCGGGCGAATGGCCCCAGGTGCGGTGCTGCCAGACCATGGTCAGGTCGCGGTCGTCGAAGTCGAACGTGGCGGTCTGCGTGTCGGAGATGTTGGCCTTGCTCTCCGGGTCGACGAAGATCCCGCCGGACGAGGCGACCCGGTTGGGCCAGCCGAGGTCCATCATCCAGCGAACCATGTCGAGCATGTGGATGCACATGTCGCCGATGATCCCGTTCGAGTACTCCGTGAAGGATCGCCAGCGGCCCGGGTGGGCCAGCTCGTTGTACGGGCGCATGGGGGCGGGGCCGGTCCACATCTCCCAGTCGAGATAGTCGGGCGGGGCGGTATCGGGGGGATTGTCCCGGGCACGCATGTGATAGTAGCAGCAGATCTCGACCAGCCCGACGTGGCCCAGCTTGCCGGTCTTGATGAACTCGTCGCGGGCCTCGGCGACGTGCGGCGTGCTGCGGCGCTGCGTGCCCACTTGCACCACGCGCTTATACTTGCGGGCCGCCGCCAGCATGGCCTGGCCCTCGACCACGTCGACGCTGATCGGCTTCTGCACGTAAACGTCGGCCCCGGCCTTGACGGCCTCGATCATCGGCAGGGCGTGCCAGTGGTCGGGCGGGGCGATGAGCACGACGTCGAGGTCCTTCTCGGCGAGCATCCGGCGGTAGTCGCCGTAGGTGCGAGGCGTCTTCTTCGACGCCTGACGCCCGGCCACGATCTCGGCGGCCTCGGCCAGCATCTTCGAGTCCACGTCGCACAGCGACACGACCTCGACCGGCGCGACCTGGATCAGGCGCAACAGGTCGCACTTGCCGTACCAGCCGCAGCCGATCAGGCCGACGCGCTTCGACCCCTGGTCGGCGACCTCCGCGGCGTACCCGCCCGCGCCCGACAAGGCCAGCCCGGCGGCACCGGTGTGAAGGAACCTGCGACGGTCCATGACGTTTCTCCTTATGGGAAGTTACTACTCGTTCCCAGGCTCTGCCTGGGAACGCCCTACCGCGAGGCTCCGCCTCGCCCACGAGCCAGAGACGCGGCGACACCCGGACCGCAATGGCAGGCAGAGCCTGCCGTGCATTGCGTTCCCAGGCAGAGCCT